>OFFU01000087.1_pt1 | contig 99012 bp, 87 predicted proteins | sample 1521451 | NCBI WGS metagenome assembly OFFU01 (sample SAMEA3504106, study PRJEB24116) | mouse gut metagenome | biome: mouse gut; feature: mouse-associated habitat; material: faeces | place: Denmark | collected 2011 | reverse complement strand
CCCGTGCCTACCGCCGTGCCGCCGCTACGCGGCTTCAACGTGCCTGATACCAACAAACGGCCCGATATAAGAGCGATGAACCGAACATTGTAATAGCGAGTTGGATGCGTAATCGCAATACAATAGAATTCTTGGGAATCTGGGAACAGTTATATAATCCCAATTTTAAACCCACCGAATTCGAGGGGTTTAGAGACTATAAATGCCATGCTGATCCATGAGGGAATGCCTCAGGGAGAACGGCTCATAAAGCTCAATAAGATTGCCATCCATCAGATGCAGGTGTTGGAAGGCACTGAAAATGACAGGAAATTACTGAAGTGATTTTACATTTGAAATCAAACGCTTATCCGCATAAGGCAAAAATAACCGTAAAAGATACCGAAGTTAATGTCGTAAAAGTAAATGGTGAAGACTATATTTGTCTCACCGATATGTTGCGAGCCAAGGATGGTGATTTCTTTATCACGGATTGGCTGCGTAACCGTAATACTCTTGAGTTTATCGGCATTTGGGAGAAAGTGTATAATCCTGATTTTAATTATGGCGAATTCGCCACAATTAGAAATCAGTCAGGACTCTCTCAAAAGAGGGGATTGATTACATCTGCATCACCGATATTTTGCCCGACAGAAGAATCCTGTTGAGCCTAAAGACGTTGTCAAGAATTGGATGCGTGTCAAAAATACCCTTGAATATCTTGGCCTTTGGGAGCGGCTGAATAATCCCAATTTTAAAGGGGTCGAATTCGACTCCATTTTAAGAGAGGCTGGTTCAAAAATGGCGGTGTATCAGCCATCATTCCGCGTGAAATCTTCATGTCGATAAGAAGTGGTCAAAGTGTGGCAGATTCTAATGGTGCTAAAGATGGTGCTAATCTAACAGCACGTCAGGTGGATATTGTTTCTATGATTAAAGAGAATCCCACAATATCTCTTAATAAGATTGCAGAGAAATTGAGCATCGGAACAACAACACTTGATAGAGAAATTAAAAAACTCAACAACATAGTCAAGAGAGTCGGACCACGTAATGGCGGTTACTGGGAGGTGATTGAATGACAGCGCTCATTGCATTTTCTGCATTATCTTCATTTTGGAACAATAATGTCAGACAACTTCAATACATATATAGAGCAGATTGATTTTGAGACTTGGCGCGAGTTTTGCGTCAACAAAGGTACATTCTATCAAAGACATGTTATACTGTTGAAATTTTCTTTCAATCTTGACTTTGGCAAATCAAGAGGAAATGCCCGACAACGTATGTCGAGCGAAGACACAAACACAGGTATAATGTCTGGTTCCCGATAAAACAAACACAATTCATGCAAGAAGAATTATCAAGCCATTCAAATTCGTAGAAGAAGATTTGAATGGCTTTCTTTTTGATGATACCAAGCATTTCCCTCCTTTGGCAGGACCGACACGACGTATTTTCCCCTTATTTTTCAGATTACTACTCCAAAGTATTACCCTGAACTGGTCGCCGCTTTTATCTCGTCGGCTGTCATGGCGCAAATTTACTCATAAACACATGAAACGACAAAAAATATTTTATTTATTTCAGCAGGGCGGTCAGGACGGTGTCGCGGTAGGTTTAACACTTCCAATTGCACATTTCAAAATTACAATGAAATTCGGGTGCCCGGGCGGTTTTGAGACAAAACAGCCCATTTCATCGACAAGCCCACCCTCTGCCGATGAAAAGTGCTGAATCCATATCTTATATTTTAGCTCAAATAAAATGAAAGTGCCTTTTATAGCACTCTAAATTTAGCAAGCTCAAATCCCGGTTTATATGAGAGGGTTTAAGTATCGTCTGGATGCTTGACAGAGCATCGGGAGATAGATAGCCGGAAGCACACCTCGTCTGAAAGACGTGGGGTGCTCCCGGCAAGAAGGTCACAGGATATTACAGGGTGGCGCATACCGGAGATAAGGCCACCCGGTGGTATCTGCCGATTACACTGATTATTTCGGTAGTTTGAATGTTACGGGTAGGGTGTAGTATGATCTGACCGGAGTGTTGTCGTTTTGCGCGGGTAACCATTGGGGCATTTTGTTGATCAAACGCATGGCTTCCGCATCTAAACTCTCATCAACACTTTTAGCTACCGTGATTCCAGTTATACTACCATCTTTTTCCACGACGAATTTTACTATCACTCGTCCCTCGATATTATTCTCTTTGGCTTCCGAGGGATACATGATATTATCACTTATCCACTTCATCAGTGCAGCCTGGCCACCGGGAAACTGGGCTTGCTGCTCTACCGCTACATAGATTTCCCAATCTGCCGACGTGCCTGAGTCTGCCCGAACGGATTTATCGGAAACTGTAAGGCGGCGATTTACCGGAGCGTCTTTATATTTGATGAATTCATCAAAGACAGAGCTGTCGTTATCAGGGAAAATCATATTTTCCTCAGTGATGCAGTGAAACGCTTTGTCATTGATATATTCCAATTCGTATTGATAAGTCGGTACACCTTCGTCGTTAACAAAAGTCATCCTGAACTTCGTGGGTGACAGTCTCTCTGTTTTCCAAGGCTCGGTAAAAACATCACGCAGGTCCTCCATTATTATCTGGTCTGCCCAGCTGCTTGCAGTGGCTTGGGCTTCTCCATCTGACTTTTCGGCCGCTGTGGACTTGCTTGTGGAATTCAAGGCTTTTCCGACTTCTGACATTGCCGCACGGGCACTGCGGCTTCCTGCCCCATGTCTTGCTTGGGCTCTGTTCCACTTTGCCGCAGCTCCAAAGAGCCCCATAACCTTGTTGTAGGCTTTTTCTTCCAATTGTTTCTCTTTTGCGGTCTTCTTTTCAAGTCCGATAGAGACCATGATTTTATGTCTTACCAGATTGCCCTCTGCCTGTATATCATACGCATTTGTGTCATACGCATGTTTGAGAATCTGATTTCTCAACTTCCCTTCAGGATACATGCCGATCCATCTATCTATTTCATTTGATGGGTAGACATATTTGAGGTTTCCTGACTCATCGTATAAAAAATATGTGAACCCATAATCTGATCGCTTGACTGCATATTCCGGATGTGCGGTATAAACCTATAACTTACCTCGATGGGGTATTTCTTATTTACATACTGTACGTCATAATCTTGCCTGAGCCATTCCCAACCCTCAACCATCTTTGCATGGTCATGATTGAATATTTGATCTTTTGGGTAAGAGTCATCCGATATGTACATGGCGTAGCGTGAATAAGGATTTGCCACAGTATCATTATATTCCAATGTCGGCATAGCTTGGTATTTGAATACCGCATCTGCACCATCGCGTAGTATTCGGTCAAGTTGATTCTGCATCAGGGATTGTGTTCTTTCAAGTGTAGATAACAAACTTTCAAGATATGGTGTGAATTTCTTGTTGATTTTTCCCTTATCCAGATCCTTGACTATTTTGTCGGCATCTTTTAATCCTCCTGATTTCAGTTGGTTGGCATAATAAGATAGGAAAGATTGGCACTCGGCCGGGCATTTTTTACCTGCATAGGGGAGTGCTGATTTGACAACTGCTTGCGCACTGGTAATTTCGGCCAGCGAATCTTGGAGACTTTTGATTTTATCCTTTACAACAGCATCTACCGCCGGTTGGTCTATTTTGCGGGATTTTATTACGATGAATGGCGCATTAATATCTACTTTGTCGAGATCATCGGCGTAGACAGATAGTCCGTTAATAATGACGGTAATCAAAATGACCATTCTGAATAGTATGGTGCGAAGATTGGGTAGGTAATGAAAATTTATTAAATTCATAAATTTGTGAATTTAAGTAGTTGCACATACCGGAGATAAGACCACCCGGTGGTGCCTGTGGATTACACTGATTATTTTTATCGTTTGAATGTTACGGGTATGGTGTAGTATGATCTGACCGTAGGGAGATTATATTATGATGTTGGCATAGCCTCTCCGGCCTGCATATGTACAGGCCGGGAAGACTATTCTGCATACCCGTACGAGTGGTCAGTCGCCGTCGATGGTGAAGGTGAGGGCCGATTCTTTGTTGTTGCTGCCCCAGGTGCCTTCGTAGCGCATGGCACCGGGTGTCTCCGCACCGTCCTTCACATAATGAAGAACCCAGTCGGATTTTTCGGAACCGTGGCCTAATTGCACAATCAGGTCTCCAACTGCGTCAAGATACCCGTTGAAGTCGAGATTGATGCCGTTCTCATTATGATAACGTCCGTGAAGCTCCCCGTCTTCGGTGATATAACATATCACATCCACAGAATGACGGCTTATATAGCCCTGCGCCCTGAGCGGCGTAGACGTGGAACCCCATTCCCCGCTTGTGTTGTAGTAGGCTTGGTCGCTGCCGTATCTGATAGCGTTGACCGAGCCGTTCAACCCTCTCATGATGTCTACCGCGCTGGCGCACAGCTCAAGCAGACTTCCTTCGTAAATCCCATCTTCGTAGGTCTCCGAGGCCTCGATAGCCTCTACCTCGACAGGATAAGAAGCCGAATCCCCGTCGCCTGTCTCGTCAAAATCAGTTGCATCCATGTCGTAAAGGTCGCTTGCGGATCCGGTCAGCGCGGTGGTCTGGAAATACGCTCCCAATCCGAGCGCTACCACGCAAACACCCGTGATAATCCAGTCAAGAGTTGCAAAGGAGACATTGGACTCTTCCTCCGGCTCTTCAGATGGCATACATAGGAAGACAAGAAGGATTATCGTACCCACAATTGGCACAAGAGCGATGAAAACCATGTATGGACTCTTGCCGGCGTCGCGAAGTCGTCTGACAACCAAAGCCAAAGAAGGCACAACCATGGCGAGCGAGAACAGCGAGGCAATCACTATACCCGCAATCATTCCGGTCATGCCGCCAAGTCCCATGAGCAACATGACCAATCCGCACAAGCCGACATTGACAATCTGCATGGCGAGCCATGCCATCCAGAAACTTTTTCGCGAGGTTCGGCCGGAGAAGTCTTTGAATTGCAGTAAATAAGGTTGCTTGAAATATGTTTCAAAGAAACCTGTGCGTTCTGGCTCGGTGTCATAAAGTTTTGGCTCGGGGTCATAAACAGGTGTTTCACCTGCTTGCTGCGGGTTGCCCGTGCCTGCTACGGGCGCCGGTGCGGATGAGGCATCAATCCATTCTCCGCAAAAGCGGCATTTCTTTGCGCTGTCGGCAATCTCCTCACCGCAAAAAGGGCATTTCTTACTCATGTCAAATTGCTTAAAAGCGAGGGAGTAGCATAAATGATGTCTATGCTACACCTCCTTCATGTATTTTTCCGGTCTTACTCTTCTGAATAATCCTCTACGGTTACTACCTGATCGCTGTCGAAACCGGCTGCGGGTGCTTCCTGGCCAGCTGTCATCACCTTTTCAGTGAGCTTATTTACACGTTTGCTGAGTGACTTGACATCCTTCTGCAGTGATTCGGGAAAGTTTGAGTCTTGCTCCGAGAGGATGTTCAAAGCCATATAAAGGCCCATCATCCCTACGGCTTTCTGTTCGTTCTCTTCCTCCCACTTGCCTAAATCTTTTGCCCCTTCGGCATCGTCGAGAGCATAACCGAGCTGTTCCACCATGGTCTTGTAGTCTTTCTCGGTGTAGGTTTCTTTGTTGTTGGTGAGTTCGTCAACTACCTTCTGGTCGTAGTGGCCGCTTCCGCAGGCCGCAAGGAGCATCATCATTGCAGATGCTCCGAACATAAGAATCTTTTTCATCTGTTGGTTTTTATTTATGTGGTTATCGTTATGATTGAACTGTGTCTCATTCCGATGAGCCTGCGTCATTGCGCAGCTCGTAGGCGTTGGTCAATGATACATGCTCATTCATTATCTTCAGCATTTCCGCCGGCGTGTATTCAAATTCCTTGTCGGAAAATGAATCGGTTTCGTAAGTCAAGTTGAACTCACCCTCGCTTGCGCAGAGTGCGGCAAAAAGAATAGTCCAGTTGTTGTTATAATTCTTGTTTATGTAACCGGTGGCCTTCTTCTTTGTCATGTTCTCAATCTCGGCGGCATCAAGGGCGTTCACCATGTCACCGATACCGCCGAGGATGGCCGAACTTACCGCCCGTCCTATCTGGTTTAATGGCTTTGTGAGTGTGAAACAATCCAGGAAGCTGTCATACTCTCCCTGAGTGTCCTTGGCAAGCATGTCAGGATCGGCCGCACACTCTTGCAACACCTCGGCCGCGTGCTCTTTCATGGCATCCTCGCTGTCATCCCATGCGTCGGGAATCGCGCTGATCAGGCTCTCCACCTGCATGGTATAGGCATCACATGATTGCAGTGTCATGAACACCGGACACAATGCAATCATGCCCGCTATCCGTAATAATCTCTGTGTTCTCATTCTTTCTTAAGTATTTTCCTCAGCTCGGAGGGGGTATAAAGTGCGTGCAGTTCCAGCTCATCAACCGTTATGCAGAAAGCCAAGGTCTTTTTCTCCCTGACAATCATGTTGAGAACCGGTCCTTCTTCAAAGTTCTTGACAAGAGACTTGCAGAAAGCCTCTTTCGCAGCATCCGACTCAATCATCATGATGGCTTTCCCGATATTCTCCGGTGTGCTTTTGAGTTTGAAGTTGAGAACAAGAAGTTCATCCGAAAGCATGGCCTCGACGCCAGTGTCCTTGGTCTGTGAATTGACCTCCTTCACAAATTCAGTGATAACCTTGTCGGGTGCGGGTGTCGAACCGCAGGCACACATCATTATGCCTGAAATGAAGGCGGCGCCGACACATATCATACTCTTAATCATCGTCTGCATCGCGGTCACTTAAGTTTATACTGATGGCTCCCACGCCAAATACAATTCCAATGAGTACCGCTACCCATGTCGGAGCATTCAGAGCTGCGGCCAGCACACCGGCGAGAAGCCCGACTGCCGCACCCAACACGATGCAGATGATATGTCCGAGAACCGGAATGTAGATAGCAATAGCAAGGATTATTGCCACCGCGACTCCTATCCAGAAACTCCAGATTCCCCAGGCTATACCGGCCACGATCATTACCTCTGTCCATAGCCAGCCTGATGATGAAGATTTGGAGCCGGATCCGGCCTCTACATCCACGTCCACATCTACGTCCACATCGACTTCAGTGTTTTGGGAAACCGCGTTGTTGATTACAATCTGCGGCATTATGACCTGCTGCGGCTGACCATCGGCGTTGATCTGGGTGGCCTGCAGGGGCGTGCCCGATACAGGCATCTGCTGTGCCGGAGTCAGTGTCACCTGTGGAGCGGGTGCCATCGGCAGCTGGCTTCCATCAGCCATCTCGCCGACTGCCACGGCATATTCCTCCTGTGGAGCTGTGGCCTCGCTGTTGAGCCATTCTCCGCAAAAACGGCATTTCACAGCCGATGCCTTGATTACTTCTCCGCAATAAGGACATTGTTTATCATCCATATTATCAGTGTTTATGTTGTTATTGTCTCTTATGTTATCGTGTCGCAAAGGTAATACGGTTTTATCAGTTCATTTCGGTTCATTATCGTTCATTCCGATTCATTTCAGCTCATTTTGGTTCACAACCACATTTTTTATTTTGCGCATGGGTCTCTTTTTGTTAATTTTGCAAAATAAAGGGATGACTATCATGCAGCAGGATTCTCAATATTTCATAGAGTGTTTGCGCCAGGATCTGGAGCACAAGGTGGGTCGCACAATGAAGACACCATCCGACTTCAATGTATTGATTCTTGAGATACAGAAGGTGATGAAGGAATCGCCCAGCATATCGACCCTAAAACGCCTGTGGCAATATGTCCCCGTTGCCTCATCGCGCAGCATGACCACGCTCAACACACTCTCCCGCTTTCTCGGCTATCGCGACTGGCCTGACTATATAGAGAACCTGATGCGGAGCAACCGCATAGAGAGTTCGTTCCTCTCATCCAACACACTGCTTGCCTCGAAGCTCGAACCGGGTGATGTCGTGGACTGTGAGTGGAATCCCGGACGGCATGTGTCGATGCAGTATCTGGGCGACAACCGTTTCAAGGTCCTGACCGCCGAAATGTCAAAACTGAAGGAGGGGTTCACTCTGACGGCCATGATCTTCTCAAAAGGGAATCCGCTTTTCGCCACCGAAGTTATGGATGGCGACACTAACTTAGGCAATTACATAGCCGGCAAGGAATCAGGCCTTACCACCCTCCGCTATATCCCGGCCAAGAACTGACCGCCGTCTGTCTTCGGCCGCCGTAGAAGCGCATTTATGCAGGAGTCGCCTGACCGCATTTGTGCATAACCGCTGTTTTTGTTATCTTTGTCCCGGCAATGGCAGACGAATCCTCATTTTTCGATACACCCGACGATAATCTTGCCGGTGCTTCGGCCGACACCGGTTACCGTCATTTCCGGCTTATATATGAGTCGGAGCATGGATTCTGCCGCCTTTTCACGGCACGCCGCCACGGCCGCACCTATGTCATCAAGACCTTGCGCGAGCCGTATCTTGATGCCCCTCTCGCCCATGATGCCTTGCGCAAGGAGTTCGAATGCGGCATGATGGTCGATTCCCCATATGTGGCCCGTACCTACGACTTCATCCCGCTTCCTGATCTCGGCGAGGCCATCGTCATGGAGTATTGTCCGGGCATGACGCTTGCGCGGATGATGGCGGACGGCGCACCGCTATCGACGGCCGATATTGACAAAATCGTCTTCTCCTTGGCCCGAGGAGTTGACGACATCCACTCCGCAGGGCTGATACACCGCGACCTTAAGCCCGACAATCTGATTTGGATGCCACAATCGGGTGCTCTGAAAATCATAGACTTCGGTTTCTGCGACTCGGAGTCTTTCTATATGCTCCATGATGCCGGCGGCACACTGCGTTACACGCCGCCCGGAAAATCCATTGCTGCTGTGGGTGCCGACCTCACCCCCGACACATACAATGACCTCTACGCCCTGGGTATGCTCCTCACTGATCTCCTGACGGTTGCTCCCGCTCATAGGCAGAAGACGTTGAAACGTCTTTCAGAAATGCTCATTGCCCGCTCAATCGGCAGTGGGGCAGAGCTTGAGGCGTGTTACCGGGCGCTGTCCCGTCGCTCCGTCTCAAAACGCCGTTTGCTGATAATCCCCGCCGCAGCTGTATTGTTGCTGACCGGTATCGTAATTTTCATTCTCCGAAGCAATTATGCAGACAAAGACATAATAGGTAATCCTCATAATGATACCATTGCCGAAAAGCCAATGGCACGCATGGAAGGAGAAAAGGAGATGGAAATGCCTGCTGGGGCTACGCATCTTGTTCGGGATGATGGACAAGACCCTCCAGGTGTGCAGAAATCAGTGGGGAGTCAGGTACCTGCGACCGATGATCAGGAAAGCCCGGCTGACATGTCGCAGCCGTTGTCCGGGCCTCCTGACGAAATGATAAAAGATGAGTATGGGGTGTGCATGGCCGAGGCAAAATATACGGCTAACTTCAGGCGCGACAAGATAGATGAATATGCTGTGACCACCACCGACAGGCTGATCACCGAGTCGATCATCACCCTGCAAAGCGACACGGCATCGACCCGGAGCCGTAAGGCAGCCTACCGGCAGCTCACCACCGACACCATCATGCAGCGGCGTGTGGCCGCGCTCACGCTGGGCAAATACCCCTCGGCCGACCGTCGCCGCATACTCGGCCTGAGCCGTCAGCGCCACCGCTACCTCCTCTCCGGCATCGACCTCACCCACCTCCAGCCGTGACGTGGCGCAGATAAATTTAAATAAGAAAAATCGTAAAAGGTTCTGATTGAGATTGACTATACTTCAGTTCACCCGAGTGTTGAGACAAGGGCAAGTTTATTTTGTGATAGTCATAATTTTATATAAGGTCAAGCAATCCGAAAATTTCGTTGTAAGGCTTGTGTATATCAAGATGCTCAATCTCGGCATCGCATTCCGAACGAAGGATGTCGATATTCCTTTTTGATTTGGAGTCGGATGTTACAAAGTAGCGTATATCCTTCTCGTAAGCACCTTGCGCAAATATCTTCGAATCATTGGGAATTATTAATCGGTCTGGAATCTCGATAAGTCCCTTTGTCTTTGCATTGAACAGGGCATTTGCAAATTTTCCAGCTTCTTTGGCGTGAAAGATATTGAATGGCAATATCCGGATATTCTGGAATGGAAGATCCTCAAAATCTCCTTTTACACAGTATTCGGCCACCGACACTGTTGAAAAATACATGGGAATCTCATTTTCCAAAAAATATTTGAAGTATCCCAATGCGTTCGGGTGTAGGGGCTGGGACTCGCTCAGCAGTCGAATCATAAAACTGGTGTCAAGTATAACACTGTATTCAGTTTCTTCCTTTTTCTTAGCCATTAGTTCCACGTATTTCAGATAGCCATTGGTCAGCGTCAGCGACATCGCTCCATTTATGGGAGGCCCGTTTAATCAGCTTGGCGAGATATTGTTCATTATATGACGGATCGTAGGGTGTCAGTTCAACCAAGCGCAGGCTTGACATGTCAATCACGCCTGTAGTGATGTTTTGACGTCCCGTAGCACGGACCATGAATCGCTTATACAGCAGGTTGTCTTTTTGTTCTTGCAGAAATTCTCGTTCTGTTGCAAGAATTATAACCCCATTGTCTTTGGTCTGTAAATGGATGTTGGTTTTCTCCTTTCCTCCGGCATTAATAAGCACTCCGTAGAAATAGAACTCGGCATCGGCCCAAAGATTCTCATTTATATGAAATGTTGTTCTGTTGGATATTGTCAGTGCCGGAATTTCATGTCCGGGTGTCCGGAACTCATACGTATACCCAGTTCTGACAGCTGATTTCTGAACCTCCTGCAAAGCCTTGGCTGTATTGAGGTCGAGCACATCAAGTGAACCGGATTTCTGGGCTAATGAGACAATTGTTATAAATGTGGCTGCACTCTGCGCCGTTGTTTTGAAAATGTTGCGGACCGAACCCTCCTTCATGGAAAAAGAGATAGGATTACGGGAAATCTTTTGATTTGGATAGAGCAAGGTCTCCACCACATCAAACAATCCCTTTATCTCCCTGATGTCGAAATTTTCGGGAGATAAGGGTTCATTGCCAACGTTTCCGGTGACTCTTATTTCTACTTTTCCAGATGTGTCCATTTCCATTTATGCGATAATCGCTTTGCAAAGATAACAAATTACAGTTACTTATCGACTATAATCTTCTAATTTAATGACAATTTTTTGCGTCGATGTCGAAAAATAAGGATTATCTGCCATAAAAATGCACTGCACTTATTTGGAAGTTATATCCATATGCGACTGCATTTATTGGGCAACTTTAGTGTGGCCTCAAAGCAACTATTTTCCGCTCCTCCGACAACCGGCTTACCCCAATCTAAATCATTGTGGTGATAATATAAAGTTGAAGCGTACTATTGTGGCTCAATAGTCATAATGGACCGAAGAATTTTATATTTCATCGGCGCATTATTGTTACTGGAATGACCAGTGATACACTAAGGCCCGTTTCATAAAAAAGCGGTCCCAGCGGCCGCTTTTTTTATGAAACGGGGCCTACAACAGGGATAATTTTACTGATTGAAAATCAGATTTAACACTGTTTAGTACAAATATCTCATTAAAATTTCGTAACTTTGCCACGGCTTACGCCGTGCGGTACTGTTTCAAGTGCTGGGCATTGGGTAGGTCATTTTTTATGAGAAGCGTTTATTGGCGCTTTGTTCTTGACCACTAAGAACTTCGCAACTTCTTTTGGAAAAGTCAAGGATGAGGCAACAGTAGATGCCTTCGGGTATGATTGTCATATCCATATGTGGCGTGCACAACAGTGCAGCCATATTATTGGTGTATATATATCATACGGCGTAGGCTCTGCGTGTTGCTCGTTCACTTTTCCGGGCAATGCGAAGGCCTTTAGTGGTAGGACGAGTAACCAGTACAGTTCCTACGCTTTTTTTGTAACCGGTCACGTTGAGGAACTGCCGACCATTAAACATGGAGCAAGATCCTTAATGTTCAAAATTGAGTGGGACATCGAAACGGGTGGCATTCTTCTTTCGTCCAAAGTTACAAAAGAAACTTTGGGCATTTCGCCACGTCCCGTTTGGTTTGAAGAACTTGATCTTCTCGGACTTGACCATCTCGGCTGGAACTATCCCCACTGCGATGAGCCGCTGATGTGGGCTGTCAATAAGCAATATTTCTACCGGGGCAAACTGATGTTTGAGGCCAAAGGAGCGAACATCTACGATGCACCTACTATTGTTTTTCAGCAAGGTGCTGATAAGGCAGTGAAGCTCAATCCGGTTGATGTCGCAGAAATGCTTCGCCGCAACAAGGATCAAATGTTCCTCATAGAAAGTGAGGCGATTGAGTTTATTCGTGATACTTACATTGCCTACGGAGGTGTAAATCGAGCATACGATTCAGTCAAGGCCAATCAAGGAGTCGACTATGAGGCACTTGCTGAGCGAACAGAAAAGCGTACCAAGACCAGAATGGCCGTGGTGAAACAGGATTGCGACTCTTTTGATATAGTTCCTCTCGATGTGGCTCGCGAAGAGGGCAAGCGTGTGATTCTCTCCACTCGTATTGACCGTTTTATCGCATCCTTTTCCGGTGGTAAAGACTCGCAAGTTGTGCTCGACCTTGTTACACGTGCCATACCACCAACGGCATTTGAAGTCATATACTCCGATACCGGTTATGAGTTGCCTCCTTCGCTGCAACTATATGAGGATGTGAAGCGCTTCTATGGCGACCGTTTTCCCGCCTTAAAGTTCAGTACCACTCGCAACCACGAGTCAGTTCTTAACTATTGGGACAAAATCGGCACACCATCTGACACACACCGTTGGTGTTGTTCCGTAATGAAGACAGCACCACTCTACCGCTGCCTCAAAATTGAGGGTACGAACAAGCAAGCCCGAGTGTTGACTTTCGACGGGGTTCGCGCAGAAGAATCTACCCGACGTAGCAGCTACGGTCGTATTGGAAAAGGTGTAAAGCATTCTACGACAGTTAATGCACGACCAATCCTTAAGTGGTCTACTACCGAAATATTTCTATATTTATTCAGTCATAAGCTCCCAATAAACCCGGCTTATCGGCAAGGCATAACACGCGTCGGTTGCGTGATTTGCCCGTTCGCGTCTGAATGGAATGAGTATGTTGGCAAGCGACTTTACAACGATAGTATAATGCCATTTTTGCAAAGAGTTGAAAATTATACAGTAAAAGCTGGCATCAAAGATGTGGACGTATTCATCAAACAAGGCAATTGGAAAAGACGTGCCAGTGGCGATGTATTTGACATAAAAACAACAATCAAATTTTCCTCTTCAAAGACAAGTTTTAGTGCTGAAATTAACAACTGTAAAGAGAATCTGCTCACATGGCTAATTCCAGTTGGCAAACTATCGTATCGAAAGACTTCTAAAGGTTACACAGGAAGTTTGAAATATGGAGACGTAGCATATTCTTTTAATATTTTAGTATCTGACCACAAAACCAAAATTGAGTTTAGCGACTGTAGCGACCCAATAGTAGTAGGACTAATCAGGAGAAGTATTTATAAATCTGCATATTGTATCCACTGTGAAGCATGTGAAGTTGAATGTCCGACAGGAGCATTAAGTGTACTTCCTTCAATATCAATAGATACTGACAAATGCATCCATTGTCAGAAATGTCTAAATTTCCACGATAAAGGGTGTATTGTAGCAGCCTCATTATATCAAACTGAAACAAAAATGAATCCACAAACGAGCATAGACAGATACAAAAATTTCGGTCTAAATCAAGAATGGGTTGATTCATTCTTCACTAACCCATACGAATTTTGGGACGGTGACCATGGTCTTAACCCCAAATATCAAATACCATCACTTCGCAACTGGCTTAAGGATGCAGAAGTGATTGATAGTAAATCGCAATTAACCCCGCTTGGTGCGCTCTTATATAAGATATATCAAGACAATCCCGATTTAGTATGGGAAATAATATGGATTAACCTGAACTATAATTCCTTCATTGTAAAGTGGTTTGGAGCTCGCGTTAACACTATGCAATCCTTTACTGCTACTGGGTTGGAGGAAATGTTGCTTGCTGAGTTCCCGATGTACAAGAAAGTCACCGTGCATAATGCAGTATATCAGCTTCTTCGAACTCTTAGGGAGTCCCCTATAGGCGAAGATTTTGGGCAATATAAAGCAATAAATAAGACGACAGCAAAAAGGAATGGCTACCAAGACCTAAGTCTTGAAGGGCTTGCATATTCCTTATATCGCTTTGCCTCTGATAGAGGTTTAAATACATTTAGAGTAACTGACCTATATTCGATAGAAGGAGAGACAGGTGTTGCAAAAGAATTTGGTATTGCAAAAAATGAGATGGTAAAAAAACTACGAGCGCTTCATTCGGAGCCTACTAATATTCTCATCGCCGAACTAAATATGGGTCTTGACCACATTACCCTCAGAGAAGACTTGGATGCCACCAAAGTACTAAGCATAATGACTGAATAATTAGTATATTATGAACTTTGGCAGAATCTTAATCAAGCTATAATTGATCAGTTGCTCAAAGTGATAGTAGAATAATAAACCGACAACAATCACAAACATCTTCATGGCCACCACATATAACGATATTATCAAACGCAGAGCTGGACGTGCTGCCTACTCGCTCGAAGAGGAAAAAGATGGACAATGGGTTTCGTTTATTCCTAACGAACAGTTTAATGCTGTTCTAAAAACAGTGCTTCGTTCAGTTCGCGCCAATGACATTGACGCTCACAAGTCTTTTTGGATAAACGGCACTTACGGTACCGGCAAGAGCCATGCCGCAGCTGTAATCACACACTTGCTCAGTGACCCTATTGACGATATTCGTGGATGGGTAGACTACGAGTATGGTGATGCCAAGTTTAGTGCACTCCGCACAAGCATTTACGACATACGCGCGAAGAAATGTCTACTTCCTGTAAAGATTGAGGGACTGGCTTCGATGTCATCGGTTGGTGACTTGCCGCTCGTGCTTCAGTCAGCAGTGATTAAAGCCCTTAAAGACCATGATATTGAGATTATTGTCGACACAGACTATGACACATTGCTGCGCAATATCGAAGAGTTTCCAGTGCTTTGGGATGAGATGATAGCGAAGAATAGCGGTCTTTATTCGGTGGCTCCCGACCGTACTATGCTCACCCACAAGCTACAGAATCGTGATATGGGCACATTCCAAAAAGCCAATGCAGCTCTTCATGAAGGCAATATTCATGTATTCCTAAGCCAAAACAACATAAGTGAATGGCTTGTTGAAGTGCAGGAGAAATTGCGTGAAATAAGCCATTACAAGGGTTTGCTCATTCTTTGGGACGAGTTTACCGATGTAATGGAAGACTCAATAGGTATTCAGGTGTTGAAAGCCTTGCAGACAATAGTGCAGAAATTTGCCAACGAAGAGAACGACAGTTACTTCTGTCTTATTTCGCACCCATCGGCATTCAACAAAATCGGTGTAGAGGAAACAAAGCAGACAGATGGTCGCTACCACCGCATGAAATACAACATGGAACCGGTTTCGGCATTCAAAATTATGTCGCGCAAGTTTGAAATTATTGACCCTGACCGTCATGAACAAATGCGAGACCACTTCTATACGGTAAATTCCCACCTGCTCGACATCTTCACCAGATCGAGCAATGACCCTCAGGAAACACGTAACGACCTTCTGCAATTATTCCCGTTGCACCCCGGAACTGCCAATCTTGCCACACATTATGCAACGGTTGTAGGCTCTTCGAGCCGAAGTGTATTTGAGTTCATCGGACAGAATGAAGCCATGGAGGCTTTTCTTGAAAGCGAAGAAATATTTGCCAACCGAGAGCTTGTTACCGCCGATTATCTTTGGGATTTCGTGCTTAACGTATTTAAAGATGATGTTATCAACTATGCTGCCGTAACCGAAAGATTCAGCACATACAACGAGCACGTCAAGAACCATAGTAAAGCCGCATACGCTGTTTTCAAGGGTGTGCTGCTGCTCAACGCATTCAATAATATTTCAGGCGATAACGACAATGTGGGAAGCCTTGTTGTACCCAAGACCGATAATATTATTGACCTGTTTACCGGCACACAGTATGAGAGTGAAGTAGAAGAAGTGCTTGATTGGTTCAACGATCAAGGCATTATTCAACGTGACCCGACAGGAGTCTTTTCCGTACAGTTCTCAGCGCTTCCATCTCATGAAATCGAGGAGATTAAGAGCAATCTTATGGATGGTGACTATCGATTCATCTCAAAAGTACTCAACTTCGGCGATACTGCCCGCAACCAAGTCGACAAAAAATATCTCCAAAAGATAATCCGTCCATATAGCTTCGAGTTTTATTCAGAGGCTACTAACGATTATCTACTCCGAGATTCCATCAAGAAAGCAAAGAAAAATACTCGTCCGAGCGACCTCTTTATGGCTATGATGTTCGCTCGAAATAATGAAGAAGTAGCTCACATGCGCAAAGTTGCAGAGGAGGCTTCTGAAGCTGTCAAGGACGACAAAGAATTGGCCGATATAATCTACATTGTATTCGATACACCATTCGGCAACAAAGAATATATCCGCTTCATCGAATATATGGCCAACTATACTGCCGCTCAAAATCATGGATTTCTTGAGCAAGTGAACGTGCATCGAGATAATGCCACCACAATGATTAAAGACTGGTTGACTCGTGCTCAGAGAGGCAATGCCACAATTTATATTAACGGCGCGACCATACCTATGTCTCTTAAGCACCTTTCATCGATGCTTAATGACATTATCGCCCCCAAGATATTCTCACTTGGGCCCGATGCCGTAGAGAAATTGCGAAAACACTCTCCTCAGACATTCTGGAAGCCTATGGTTTCTAAAGACGTTGTGAGAAAAATGATTTTCGCTACATCAAAAACTGAACTGCTGGAGCAATTCACCGGACCCATAGCGCCGATGAAGCATCTGCTTGAAGAAGCACTAGACGATAATCTTGAGTGGCGCGCAGACATGCCCGAAAAGCATCCCGTCAAGGCTGTTTATGACTTCATAAACAATCGCATAAAGAATGCAAACAAATCGGTGATTTTCAATTTTGCAGAGAAATTTGACGAACTTCGCTATGCCCCTTACGGCCTTGCCGGAAACTATGCGTCGGCAGCTCTTGTAGCGTTCGCACTACGTAAATGGGCGGGTAAAATTTTCGACAAACTTGGCAAGCCCCGCGACAACAACAACCTTGTTGATGACATCGCCGAACTTATAAGTGTATGGGAAAAGGGTAAAACAAGTAATAAACTCGAATTCAAATTTCAGACTCCCGAAGAAGGCAAGCTTTGCAAATCGCTTGTCAAACTATTCAAACTTGATAAACTAAAAGGTTATAGTGACATCTCCAGTCTGAAAGATGCCCGCTTCGCAATTACAGGGGCTTTCCTTGAAGAACAAGGCTATCCGCTTTGGGTAATCAAATACGTTGACGATGACTTCGCCAATTCTACTCCTGCCATTACCATCAATGATGACATCCGTAAGTTGATGGACGACATTGTTGACATCTGCGCAGAACGCGATTTGAAAAATCCTGCACTTGTGAATGAGGCTCTCAATCTGATGGACAACTATAAGGTTGACCTGCCCGATATCTTCAAGAAACAGGGTGTCTTTGAGCGCGGCTTCAATAATTTTCTCCTCGGTCAACCTACAGTGCAACTTCAGGTTGAAGAAATCAATGATGCCTATACTTATATCAAACAGCATCTTGAATCTACCGTTGGATATTGGTCAGAAGATGAAGTAGCAAATGCTCTTATGCGTTGGCGAATTGCCGAAAATGACCGTATCGAACAAGAACGCCGCGAACGCGAGGAGCGTGAACGTCGTGAGCGTGAAGCAGATGAACGAGCACGTCAGGAAGAAGAGCGTAAAAAATACGCTGACCTCATTAAGGAAGCGAAAGAGTTCAAGGGTGACGAGAATCAGATTCAGAAAAAGAAAGTATCTGTACGCGAATACATTGATTCAATAAATGACCCCGCAGAGTTGCGAAGACTTCTCGATGCTGTTATAGATCTCGGTTACGAGGGTATTCTCAATACCATTATCTCCACGGGCTTGGCTGCCAATAATTCCGAAACCGATGCATAAAGCATTTTCATCTCTCACCGAACTCTTTGACCATATAAAAGAGGACAAAGAGTGGCACGGAGCGAATAGCGGCCAGCACAACCGTTATCCGATTCGCTTTGTGCTGTTTGATAACTTTGCGGATTTCAACGAATTCATAGTTGATCGTCCGGGCAACATCTATAAATATTCGCTTGACGATTTATTAAAGCCGGATTATCCTGATACCTTTGCTTCATACACCGAACTTGGTAAAAAGATAATTGACCTTGTAAAACGACTTCCCGCAAATGACTTTGTCGTTTTCCCTTTTTCAGAAATGACACGCTTTTATACTCCAAAAGAGTTTGAAAGTCTTGTCAAGACTATACGTCTCACACAGCCGCCTTCTGACTCACAGGAAGAACACATCCGTATGTATATACCCATTGTTGGTATGCAAGGGAAGATGACTCCTTTTATAGCCGACCACCAGACTTTTGTTTGGGAGTATAAAAGCGCCTCGGAAAAGGGACTGTACAATCTCATAATAACTGATGGCACCATTTATGGTGTACAGGGGTTGAAGAAAGATTATTCTGTAGTAACCAATCTTACTGAATGGCTTAAATTATGGAAAGACGGTGACAAGGTAAAACGAAATATTATTTGCAGTTCTAAAACTATATTTGCAAATGCCCATAATGCTCAGCCAGACAATGCTTTTACTTACGTAGAGTGTCACAACGCATACGAGTTCCTTACTAAAGGATTGAAAATTGACTTTGGGGTGGAGGTTGAACCGTCAAATGACGAACTCGAATATTGGGGACAACTTGCCCAGGAGGTTGATGTGGAATCTTTTGACTTCAATAGTTTTATCAACTCACGCTTCGATACCTATAACATACATGACAGTCTCGACTTCATCAAAACCTGGATTGAATGTGATAACGGGTTCGATCGTTGGCTGCTGACTCTATATTTCCGAAAGATTTCTTCGGGTCAAGAGTACGTTCTTCGTGCGCTCAACCTGTGTTCAAATCTCAGTACGTCAGAGCTTTTCTCAAATATTGCAACAGCAATTTTTGACATGCAGTTGTTGCCTACTGCAATAGATGAACGTCGCAAAGCAATGAAGATTGCCGCTTCTAAGAACGTAAAGCTCACTGAAATGGCGGAACTACGCATCGAAGCTAAGCTCAAAGCAATGGTAGTTAATCCTGAACAAGGCATTTATATGGCCTTGCAACTTATAACCACATTAACAGAAAGTGAGCGTAGATTGATGGTGCAGTGGATTGGCGACGGTAGAATAAAGCCTGTGGATATACAGCATATTTTCCCCGATCTTTATTACTATCTAAAGCCAATGACGTTGTCTCAAATCGGCCACAATAATGAATGGGTCAACAAATACTTCGACGCTTATAGATTGTCAAAGGTCAAAAACGGCATCAGTGAGACTGTTGCAGAGATGGTAGGCGTATACAATGCTAATCATGCAACGTTCACCGGTTGGCGTGATAACTTCAAAACTGTCCGTACAATTCTTCACAAACGCGAAGATATAGACGTATATTATTGGATTGATGGTCTTGGTGTTGATTGGATTCCGTTTATCATAAATGTGATAGAGGAATACTCCAAAGAGAATGTTTATCTTAATGAGGTGCATGTTGCTGTATCTTCAATACCGACAACGACCTCCAAGAATAAACCTGTGCTTCAGTCGCTTTTGCCTGCTGGAGAAGAATTATCAAAGATCGGAAGTCTTGACAGTTTTGCGCATCAACACAAGAACTATCCGCAGTATATACTTGACGAATTCAAAATTGTACGGGAAGCGATCCACAATGTTCTTGATCAATACAATGGCAAGAAGATAGCCTTTGTCTCTGACCATGGCGTGTCATATCTTGCTCAATACTCCAAAGGCCTTAAGTTGGCCGGACTCACAAGCGATCACGAGGGACGACTTGCCCATGCCACACATAAGATGGTCTCAGATGACAAATATATCATTCTCGACGACAACGAAACAATATGCTCACTTACCCACGCCTCGCTAACGGATAAAGTCAACAGCGGACATGGCGCGCATGGCGGATGCACTCCTGAAGAGGTACTTGTGCCGATTATCATCGTTTCATCGCAGAAAAATGCTTCAAACTATTCCGTCAAGATTGTCGCTGATGAAATTACCGGTACAAATCCCATAGTTGAGTTTGTAATTAAAGGTCTCAACTCAATAGATAACCCGGTCCTTGAATATAACGGTGTGGCATATACTCTGGAAAATATCGGAAACGATACATTCCGCAGTGAACGTCTCAACCTTGTGGATACCGCTTCGAAAGTAATTGTCAAAATAGGTGAGAACTTTAAGAGCTCCTTCAACATTCACGTGTCAACAGGTGCTCAGGAAGACGATTTGTTTGACTTCTAAATTTCATATCCATGAATCAGGAATTAACAAAGAAAGTTTGCGGTCAGTTTGCCGCAATGACAATATATAAAGACCCGACTACAACTGGCAGTCTCTTTGCCGGGCGTAACCTCCCGTCTTTTGTTAAAGACTTCCTTCTAAAACGCTATATCAACTCCGATGGCACAATTCAGCGTGAGAGGCTGACTACTTTTCTTGACTCTGTAATACCTACCAATCAAGCATCAGTTAAAGATCGTCTTGATTGCGGCGAAGAATTGACACTTCTTGCACGATTCATCGTAGAAATTGATCTTATCAAGGGCGTTCGCCGATTTGGCATTCCGGATGTAGGCATAAAGACTCGGGAGGGGCAAATACCTGAATATGTTTATAAAAACCATATAGGCGAACTTGTAGAGGGTGAAAAATGGGGCATTATCAAACTGGCATTGCTTCCGGATGATTGCGGTAAGAAATACCACGTTGAGATGGTCGATTATAAACCATTTAAACCTTATCGGTCTGTAGATGCCAATTATCTCTGTAATGCACGTGAGGCCTTTACTATTCGCGAATGGATAGACGTATTGCTGTCGGCAATGGAATACGATCCGGACGGCTTCGCATCGCAAACTGAAAAAATTGAATTTCTCACTCGATTGCTTGTATTCGTTGAGCCACGTCTCAACGTAATTGAACTGGCACCTAAGGGAACCGGCAAGTCGTATGTATTCGGGAACCTCTCCAAATATGGTTGGCTTGTCAGCGGAGGGAAGGTTACTCGTGCTAAACTATTCTTCGATAAACAAAAACAACAGAATGGTATCATCAAAAACCATGACTTCACAGCATTTGATGAAATTCAAACAATTGTTTTTCAGGAACCTGCCGAAATGCAAGCCGCTCTCAAATCTTATTTGGAGTCTGGAAAGACCACTATCGATAACAACGAGTTCACATCAGAGTGTGGACTTATGTTGATGGGCAACATTCCCCTTGACAGCAGCAAACGTCCGGTAAGCTACAGATATTTCGACTCTCTTCCCCAGCATTTTCGTGAATCTGCGCTTCTCGACCGCTTCCATTGCTTTATTGAAGGTTGGCACCTGCCTCGCATCAATAAAGGTTTGATATTCAAAGGCTGGACAATCAATGTAGAGTATTTTTCTGAAATTCTTCACGAACTGCGTACTCAAAATATCTATGGTATTATCTTTGACCGGATTGTAAAATACGACAAAAACGCTGATACACGCGATTTCAATGCAGTAAAACGCATTACCGTTGGTTATATGAAATTGCTCTTCCCTCATTGGACATCAGTTGACAAGGTTGACTTCGATGAGTTTGACATGTATTGCCTTCAACCTGCCATACGTCGCCGTGGCATAATCAAAGAGCAATGTCACTACATTGATCCTGAATTCAAAACCGCAATGCCGCGCTTTGAAGTATCATTACCCTGAAAAGCGACACGGTATCGTCTCTGAGCCGACAGTGCTACCGCTACCGCTTCTCCGTCAGCACCACCGCTACCGCCTCTCCGGCATCGACCTCACCCACCTCCAGCCGTGACTAATTTCGATTGGTTATCTACTACTTAAGGCCCCGTTTCATAAAAATAGCGGTCGCTGGGGTTGCAGCCTTGCGACCGATATTTTTTATGAAACGGGCCCTAAATGAATTTTATTTGTTATACCAAACAAAATTGCAAAGGATGGCTATTCTATTAATCGTACCAAATAAAATTGCTGCCGAAAGCGGTGAGAGACGGAGCGGCGTTTGGTGTTGGCGGCGCGATGCCGTCAAAAAGCGTTGGCTGTAGCACAACTATGTCAAAACGGGACGTTTTTATGACGTTTTCAGGTAATGACTAAAAAGAAAAAGAAAAAGTACTGTAAGTAAACTACTTATAGGACTCTAGTCTACCTTTTGGCGGAGAGAGAGGATTCGAACCCCCGCAAAGGGGAAGATGTGTTGCCCTCAATGGTTTTAAATAATAGAACCCGCTGAATTTCAGCGGGTTCTATTGGTTGGCGGAGAGAGAGGGATTCGAACCCCCGGAGGTGTTACCCTCAACGGTTTTCAAGACCGCCGCAATCGACCACTCTGCCATCTCTCCTGAGAAATACATTCGCCTGCACTCTACTGCGCTTGGCTTTACAGTGCAAAGTTAATAATTTTTTTTCATACCACAAACTCTATTGCTGATTTTTTTATTTTTTTTCTCAGCACCACGACCGCGTTGCCACATGGCTCAAACCGGTGTTATACAAAACCGTGATAAAAAGTGTGAATGCGATTGTGCTGATAATCAACCATAAACACCAAAATAGCAAAAAATATTCAAATTTTTTACAATTTTTTTTGCAGATAGGTAGATTATTACTATTTTTGCCATGTAATCTAATGCCGATTTAACTAAAACCATGAGTACAACACCCGTCTACCCCCTGGGGTCAGTAGGTGAGATTCCTACCGAAGTGACCCCGTTGTCGGAGTGCGATTTTCTATATGTCGTAGACCGCACTAAAGACAGCTTTACATTCCCCGTGCACCGTCACGCGGAATTCGAGATCAACTTTGTCGAGAACTGTGCCGGCGCGCGCCGCATAGTGGGCGACTCTATTGAGGATGTCGGTGACTTTGACCTCTGCATAGTAGGTCACGGAGTCGAGCATGGCTGGGAACAGCATGACTGCAAGAGCGGCTATATCCGCGAGATCACCATCCAGTTCCCCGTCGATATTTTTGGAAATGAGATGCTCCGACGCACTCAGATGCAGTCTGTCAAGACTCTTCTCGACAACGCCGCAAAGGGTGTTGCCTTCCCAATTCCGAGCATCATGAAGGTTTATCATCTCATCGAGGAACTTCTGACCGCTCCGTCAAGTTTCTATCAGATGATGAAGCTCATCGAGATACTTCACGTCATGGCTATCGATCCCAAGGGACGTCAGCTCTCAAGCAGCTCTGAGGCCGGTCCCGGCACCCAGCCTGTCAGCAACACGCGCCTCAATAAGACCCAGGAGTATATCGCCGCGCACTTCCGCGAGGAAATCCGTCTCAACGACCTCGCCAAGATGGCCGGCATGTCGCCCTCGTCGTTCAGCCGCTTCTTCAAGCTGCGCACAGGCCGCTCGCTGTCTGACTACATCATCGGTATCCGTCTCGACGTGGCGTCGCGCGACCTTGTCAGCACCCGCACGCCGATAGCCGACATATGCTACGCCTCGGGCTTCAACAACGTGTCGAACTTCAACCGTATCTTCAAGAAGAACAAAGGCTGCACGCCCAAGGAATTCCGCGAGGTTTACAAGCGTAACAAGTTCCTGGTGTAAATTGCCGGGCAGTGGCGGACGCACGGGCCGTGCGTCCCTACAAGACGTTTTAACCGGATAGTTGTCAAATAACTGCAACAAAATAAGAAAGGCTCCCGTCGGGAGCCTTTCTCTTTATTATGACCTTACAGCCGTGGGCTGTCGTTTGTAGGCTTATCAGAGCTTCGGACCTGCCTGAGCGAGCTTCTTGCCCACCTCGTTGGTCTCGAACTTCTTGAAGTTGTTGATGAACATCTCGGCGAGTTTCTTAGCCTTCTCGTCCCATTCCTTGGGATCAGCGTAAGTGTCGCGCGGATCGAGGATGCCTGTGTTCACGCCCGGAAGCTCAGTCGGGATGACGAAGTCGAAGTAGGGGAGAACCTTTGTGGGAGCCTTCTCGATGTCACCGTTGAGGATGTCGTCGATGATACCGCGTGTGTCAGGAATTGAGATACGCTTGCCTGTACCGTTCCAGCCCGTGTTCACGAGGTAAGCCTTCGCGCCGTTAGCCTGCATCTTCTTCACGAGCTCCTCGGCATATTTTGTCGGGTGGAGCGAGAGGAATGCCTGGCCGAAGCAAGCCGAGAATGTCGGAGTCGGCTCAGTGATGCCGCGCTCTGTACCGGCGAGCTTTGCGGTGAAGCCGCTCAGGAAGTAGTACTGAGCCTGCTCGTCGTTGAGGATGGCTACCGGAGGAAGCACACCGAATGCGTCGGCAGAAAGGAAGATGACCTGCTTTGCAGCGGGACCCTTGCTGACGGGCTTGACGATGTTCTCGATGTGGAAGATAGGATAAGAAACGCGGGTGTTCTCAGTCACGCTCTTGTCGGCGAAGTCGCAGACACCATCCTCCTTCACAGTCACGTTCTCAAGAAGAGCGTCGCGTGTGATGGCGTTGTAGATGTCGGGCTCGTTCTCTTTCGAGAGGTTGATGACCTTGGCGTAGCAACCACCTTCGTAGTTGAACACACCGTCATCGTCCCAGCCGTGCTCGTCGTCACCGATGAGCTTACGCTTCGGGTCGGTTGAGAGAGTGGTCTTACCTGTACCTGACAGACCGAAGAAGATGGCTGTCGAAGTCTCCTCCATGTTGGTGTTGGCAGAGCAGTGCATTGAAGCGATGCCGCGGAGGGGGTTGAAGTAGTTCATCATAGAGAACATACCCTTCTTCATCTCACCACCGTACCAGGTGTTGATGATTACCTGCTCACGCTCCTTGATGTTGAACGCTACGACAGTCTCCGAGTTGAGGCCGAGCTCCTTGTAGTTCTCGCACTTTGCCTTCGATGCGTTGAACACGACGAAGTCAGGAGTGAAGTCCTTGAGCTCCTCCTCGGTGGGACGGATGAACATGTTGGTCACGAAGTGAGCCTGCCATGCCACCTCCATGATGAAGCGTACGTTCATGCGGGTGTCCTTGTTGGCGCCGCAATATACGTCAACCACATAGAGAGTCTTGTCGCTCAGCTCCTTGACAGCTTTCTCGCGGAGCTCGTCCCATACCTTTGTGTCGATGGGCTTGTTGTCGTTCTTATATTCTTCGGATGTCCACCATACGGTGTTCTCTGTAACCTCGTCCTTCACGAGATATTTATCCTTGGGCGAGCGGCCTGTGTAGATACCGGTGAACACGTCAACGGCGCCGAGGTCGGTCAGGATACCTTTCTCGTAGCCTTCGAGGCTGGGGTCGAGCTCAGCTTTGTAGAGCTCGTCATAAGAGGGATTGTGAATGATTTTCTTCACATCCTTGATGCCGTACTTAGACAGATCTAAAGTTGCCATAAATTTGATATTTGGGTTTTAAGTTAATGTTTCAGAAGCTTTAAGTCGCGCACGCACGGTGCGTCTGTCTGCCCCCTCGGGGGCGTACCTGTAGTCTTAACAAATCGCTCTCGCGATTCATCATGCAAAATTACTAAATTTTATTTAAAACGAGGCTCTTTTAAAGAAAAATTTCTTTAATCGGAGCCTCGTTAACTTATTTTAAATGTCTTACGCCGGTGGCTGGTCAGTTGTTGCCGACCTTGGGGGCGGTGTAGGTGCGGGTCGCCAGCTCGCGGTCGATCTGGAGGATGCCGGTGCCGTCGGTGCCTACAAGCTCAAGGTTGTCGAGTATGTCCTGAAGTGTCGATTCCTCCTCGACCTGCTCGGCGATGTACCAGTTGAGCATCTGGCGTGTTGCGTAGTCTTTCTCCTCCTCGGCAAGGGCGTAGAGGTTGTAGATGCGCTGTGTCACCTTGCGCTCGTGTGTGAGAGAGTCGGCGAATGTCTCGGCCAGAGATTCCCAGTTCTGCTTGACCTGGGCGATCGGTTCGAGGCGCACCACGCCGTCGCGGTCGTGAAGGTAGTTCATGAATATCTCGGCGTGTGCGCGTTCCTCCTGAGCCTGCACGCGGAACCAGTTGGCCACGCCGTTGCGGCCCTTCTCGCGCCAGAAGTTCGACATGGCGAGGTAAAGATAGCCTGAATGGAATTCGAAATTGATCTGATCGTTGATGGCCGCAGCCAGCTTTTCATCTATTTTCATTTTCTTTTGGGTTATGTTGGTTTATTTATGTCATGGTGTGATGCCGCTGTTTGGCCCGACTCTCTGTCGCGCTCTTTCAGCAGTGGTATCCCCATAGGTTAGAACGGAACGGAGGGGGCATTTTGTTTTGGCGGAACCGATATTTTTGTTTGCGAATTTCAATTTCATGCTCCAGCCTCTCAATTTCATGTCGGGCGATTTCCAATTTTGTAAAATATGAGTTATTTTTGCATTGATGTTTACTGATATTGAAAATAATTACTGCCTGTCGGGTCGCGACACGATGCTTGGGCGCCACCTGGTCGCGGAGCTTGCCAAGTGCGGCCCGCAGCCCGAGCAGACCCTGTTCATATGCCACGGCACGGAGAGCGATGAACGCGCCTCCGAACTTAACCTTGAGGCTACCCGCCGGTTGCTTGGCTCGCTCGGCGAAGCGCTGCCGCGACGCGTGGTCTATGTCAGTTCATGGCAGGTCTACAGCCCCGATGCTGGCGAGGGGGTGGATGAGTCGCGCCCCACGTTCGCATGGAGTGCGGCGGGACGCTCGCACGCCCAGACCGAGCTGCTGCTTGAGAAGTGGGCTGCTGAGAATGGTGTGACGCTGACTGTGGTGCGTCCGGCTCTGATGTTCGGCAAGGGTGTTGATGGCGACATGCTCCGTCTTTTCAACCGCGTGGTGCGCGGCCATTATGTGCATATCCGTGGAAATGATGCCCGTATGTCGGCCATAACCGCCGTCGATGCGGCGCGTGCTATCGTGAAGCTCGCCGGAACTCCCGGCATTTTCAACCTCTCCGATGGCCGTTCCCACACATGGCTGTCGCTCGCCGAGGCCATGACAGCCAATGTCGGTGCGCAGAAGCGCATGACAACCCTCCCCGAGAGCTGGGCGCGGTGGATATACCGCTTTTTCCGCTGGCTCCCGGTCGTGGAGGAGACACTTTCGGAAAGTGCGCTCGCGCCGGTGTCGCGCACGCTCGTTCTCGACAACAGCCGTGCCCGTCAGGCCACCGGCCTCGAATTTCATGACACGCTCGAAGTCATAGCGCGTCGTGACAAAGATTATCCTTATGAAGACGCTTGAGAAGATACAGAGGGGCTTGGGGAAGAGCGTGGCGTCGCTTGCTTCGCTGGTCAAGATTGTGCTTATGTCGCGCCGTCCCACGGGTCGCTGCCGCGACCGCAAGGACACCATAATCATAATGGGCAACGGCCCCTCGCTGCGCGACGCCATGGAGCACGACATGGATGTGCTCAAGGCTTATCCGCGCATGGCGGTCAATCTGTCGGCTCTCGCCCCGGAGTTCCGCGAACTGCGCCCTGACTATTATATCTTGGCCGACATCGCCTTCTTCCTAAAGGTGAAGACGGGCAAGGTTCCCGCGCTGTGGGAGGCGTTGGCCGGTGTTGACTGGCCGATGACTCTGTTTCTTCCGGCCACGGCGCGTGGCATGGCCGAGGTGCGCCGTCTGCCGGGGAATGTGACCGTAAAATATTACAACCTCACGCCGGCCGAGGGTTTCGGCTGGCTGATGCGTCCGGTCTACGACATGGGACTTGCCATGCCGCGTCCGCGCAACGTGCTGATACCCTCCATCATGTCGGCCATGCGCGAGGGTTTCCGACGTGTGGTGCTGATTGGAGCCGACCACAACTGGAGCAAGACTCTCTGGGTCACGGAGCGCAATTGTGTGGTGTCGGTTCAGCCGCACTTCTACAAGGACGACGACAAGGAGCTGCGCCGTGCCGAGGAGATATTCAGGAACGTGCGCATCCACGATGTCTACGAGAACTACGCCATAGCCTTCCGCAGCTACCACAACCTGAAAGCCTACACTGACCGCCGGGGCGTCGAAGTCCTCAACGCCACCCCCGGCAGCTTCATCGACGCCTTCCCCCGCACCACCCTACGCCACCTCAAAGACGAGAACTGAGAGATGTCACTGAATGAGGAATACATAAAAGTCGGCAGTGACATAATCCGGGCTGCGTATAATGTAAGGAATACAGCCGGTAGGGGACTGAGGGAGATTTTCTACGAGGCCGCTCTTGAAATAGAATTGACTGAGATGGGACACTCCGTTCGGCGGCAAGTCGATGTCCCGGCTGTATATAAAGGAGTTGTAATTGAAGACTCGTATAGGGCTGACATGGTTGTGGATGGACGTGTGATAATTGAGGTAAAAGCTCTTGGTCAGATGAAGGAGGCTGAATGCAGACAGTTGCTCACATATTTGAAATTATCACGCTTCAAACTCGGTTATCTCATCAATTTCGGTGCTAAAGAGTTTAGATTTGGTAGAATCAGTGAGTCATTGCCCTACGTAAATGGTATCTATAGGCTGGTAAATAACATCTGAGGCGTAGGCGTACCAACGCCACAGCCTTCCGCGAATCAAAACGCTGTCTTTCAGATTCGAGAATCCGCGAAAATCCGCCCCATCCGCGTTTCTAGGCCGTATTTTGCGAGGCAAAATACGCCGGATCCGCGATGCCTTCAATCACTTCTCCTTAAAACAAAATTATCCGGTTTTATTTAAACTTGAGACTACTCTGATTTTTTCTGATTATTATTGATAGAAGGCATCGCGGATTCGGCTCAACGCTCCGCGTTGTTTGCCTCGGGGCGCGGATGTAGCGGATTTTGCGCGGATTTTTCCGCTAATTGGATTTTCCTGATTTTTATTGATTTGGGTTGACTTTGTCCAAGGGACGCGGAGTCACTGTTTGCGTTGCAAACGGTTCAGTCGCGGATCAGATTCGATGGCTGCGGATCTGTTCAGATTTGAGAATCCGCGAAAATCCGCCCCATCCGCGTTTCCAGGCCGTATTTTGCGAGGCAAAATACGCCGGATCCGCGATGCCTTCAATCACTTCTCCTTAAAACAAAATTATCCGGTTTTATTTAAACTTGAGACTACTCTGATTTTTTCTGATTATTATTGATAGAAGGCATCGCGGATTCGGCTCAACGCTCCGCGTTGTTTGCCTCGGGGCGCGGATGTAGCGGATTTTGCGCGGATTTTTCCGCTAATTGGATTTTCCTGATTTTTATTGATTTGGGTTGACTTTGTCCAAGGGACGCGGAGTCACTGTTTGCGTTGCAAACGGTTCAGTCGCGGATCAGATTCGATGGCTGCGGATCTGTTCAGATTTAAGAATCCGCGAAAATCCGCCCCATCCGCGTTTCGAGGCCGTATTTTGCAAGGCAAAAACGCCGGATCCGCGATGCCTTCAATCACCTCTCCTAAGCAAAACCCAAAATCAACAACAAATCCCGACATCGCCGATGCTGTCAGGCGATAGTGAAGACGAGGGCGTCGGGGGTGGAGGAGCGGGGGGCGGTGATTGACACGCGCAGCCAGCGGTAGCGGACGGTGCGCAGGTAGCGCACGTGCGGACCGCGCGATGTTGCTATCCGGTGCCACCGCTCCCTGTGGTGCGAACCGTATACTGTAACCTCAATCTCGGCTTTCACATCTACGGTGCCTCCCTCCGGCGGATTCTTCCCTGTCTCAATAGCATTGACATTCGCAGTGTTGGCGATGGTCTCAATTGGAATCGTCACTCTCCGCGAACGGGGGAAGATGCCGCGTACTGTAAGGGCGCGGATTTTCTTTGCCGTCTCCGGAAGCCCCAGATCGAGAGGCTCGGTTTCAAGAAGTATATGCGTGTGAGGAATCTCCGGGTCATCCGGATTATCCGGATCGGTCGGTGTGTCGGGCTTTGTGGTAGGTTCGCTGTCGAGAGCCGGAAAGTCCGACCAGTTGTCAAGATTCTTCATGTCGAGCGGCAACGTAATGCCGCCCAGTCCCTTCACAGCCTCTGCAATCGGAACCGATGCAATCACGCGGAATGAACTGTCGGCTGTTGCCGCCTCCTTCACCAGGTCTTCTGCCAGTCGCGGGTAGTGCCAGCAGGGAACATTTTCCCCGAAATAGGCATACGTGCGCACCCCTGCCACAGTCTCGTCACCCGTCAGCAACGCCGTCTGCCTCGTAGCGTAGAAGTCGAGGTGGGTCACCAGGCCTTCCGCTCCCTGCGGTAGTGAAAACGCCGGCAATGATGCCGACAATGCCGATGGAACGTTTACAATCTCGGTGAGCGTCTGGAGCATATTGTCCGACAGCTTCCGTTCGCGTATCAGCATGAGCGGAGCCATCGGGTTGGGGCAGAGCAGACGCGGCGTTGAGCGGCACACATGCGTGCCGTCTGCGATGCGCAAAGCGTAGCCCACACGGAAAGGAGCCGTAAATAGCGACGCACGCGCCGCAGCAGTCAGATAGGTTTCAATGCAACCGGTAACAGCGTCGGTCATACGCTTTATGAGTGTGTCGCTCGCGGAGCTCACGCCCGAGGAGGTGTTGCCGAACCAGCTGTTCACCAGCGGTAGGTCGGCGTCGGGCACCGAGACATTGACCGAGGCCACCGGATGCGAATAGCGCGACGACTCATAAGCGGTCAGCTCCCCCGGAGCGAGCGTGAAAGTCGCCACCGGCAGCTCGAAGCCGTCGAGCGCCGACGGAACCCACCGGTCTGATCGGTCTGACAAGTCTGACGAGTCCGACAGGTCCGACCGCGCCGGGTTATCCTCCAGAGGAATCGGGGAGATTGTGCAATTTTTCTCAGTGAGAGGAATTCTGATAATCATAGTCTTTTTTACCGGCAAAGGTACCAACCACTTTACGGTACTCACCCTTATCCGTACATTTTCAGGTATCAGGCGTTAGATTTCAGCCTTTAGAAGAGGTCTTAAAATCGAATTGCGGCTAAAAGTGGGTAAAAATACCCACTTTTAGCCGCAATTCGATTTTATTGGCTGCTGGCGGAATTGGATGTCGACAGGGCACATGAGGGAATGAGAAAGGCGGCTCCGGGGGGAGCCGCCTTTGGGGGAGACATCGGTTCGGGTGAATCGATGTCGGTTTATTTTCAGGGGGTGAATTACTTCACGAGAACCTTGCTTGCTTTGCCGTCCTTGACAACGATGAAGAGACCGTTCTCGGGGTTAGCCACGCGTACACCCTGAAGAGTGTAGTAAGCTGCAGCTGCGTTGTTCTCAACGTTTACAGACTCAACAGCGCTGGTGAGATCCCATCCGTCGGGAGTAGCCTCTTTGTCGTTTGACATCCAGAGGAGCTTCTCTGTGATGTTGAAGTAGGCAACACCATTCCATCCATCAGCATATTCTGCATCAAGTGTCATGTTGGGAGATGTAGCAGCTGCTTCGAGAATGTTCTCTACGTCGAGGAGAATGGGTTCAGCGGTGCCAAAGTTGATAGCATCAGTCCAGGCTGCGTCAGAAATCTTGAAACCTTCGCCGGGGAGGATAGCGATACCTTCTCCGCATGTGAATTTGTAGACATTGTCATTCAGCTGAGACCATTTCCACTCATCAGGAGTACCCCAGCCGTTGATGTCACCACGGAAGTAGAGGGGATTCTCAGAAGGTTCAGGGGTTGTAGTGGTCAGTGTGATTGTGCTGAGGTCGGCCGGAATCACAATTGTCCAGTCTCCAATCCAGGGACATGCAGTGTTCTCACCCCACTGTACGAGAGGAACTGCTACACCCTGTACGTTGCCATATCCAGCTTCGCCGCAACCGAGTGCGCTGGCATTGAAAGTGTCCCAGTCGCCACATGCTGTGGAAATTTTGAACTGTGCGAGCGAGGGAACAGTAATGGTGTACTGGCCGTCTGCGTATGCTAACTCATCAGGAGTTGCGGGATTCCAGTTTCCGTTTACGAAGCCTGAGGCATCATCTGCACCGGCACCACCTGTGATGTAGAGGGGCGCACCGTCCTGTGCGTTGGCTGCAACGGCCATGAGGGCAGCTGCTGCAAGAGCGTAAATTTTCTTCATAATTGAATCTTTAGATTTTTTTGGTTAATATTTGATATATTTGATTTCTAAGTCTAAAGCGGATTCGGGCTGTCGGAAGGAGTTAGTAGAGTTCTCACGGCACGAATTCTTTGCAAAATTAGGAACAAATATTGTGATTTCCAACTATTTTAACCAAAATTTTAGATTTTTTTGCGATTGTCCCATTTTCATGGATAAAATTCAATTGTAAAATAAGAAACGCCCGGCTGTGGGGCCGGGCGTTTCGAGTATAGGGGTTGGTGGATTATTTCGAGAGTGTGACGATGTAGGGGTATGAGCTGAAGTCTACTGTCACGTTGTACTTGCCGGGAGCGGAGCACTTGAGGTTGTCGCCGCCATCCTGCTTGTTAACCTGATATACGAACTTGCCGGTAACGTCATCGATAGATGTACCGCTGAAGCCGATTGCCCATGCGCCGTTGGCGTTAATCTTGAACTCATCGCCAATCTCAACGTCTGAAGCTGTCCATACCTTGAAGTCAGCAGAAGGAGTCAGCTCAGCTGCTGTTGCAAGATCCCATCCGTTACCGCTGCCAATCACAGACAGTGTTTTGAGGGCTGTGATATTGTAGGTAAGCTGGATAAGGTTAACATCAAGCCAATACAGATTCTTACCCTTGACCGGAGTCATAAGACGTGTACCGTCAGATGAAGTCGTGAGGCTACCTGTACGGGTCAGGCCATCCTCGCTGTCCTCGAATGCGTCGGGAGCCTGACGGAAGAGCACATCACCCTGATAGTTGGGCTGACCTGCGCAATACCAGAGCGTGTTGAGCATCGCTACACCGCCATAGTTGATGTAGTCGGTAGTGTAGAGAAGCATGACATCTTCGGGCTTGCTGGTATTGCCGCTTGTGAACGGATAGAGAACCTCAAGGGCATAGCCTACAGTGTACGAGTCAAGTTCGACGTTGATTGTCACGAGGACATCACCGAGAAGCTCGATAACACCTGCGTTGTCCTTGCCTGCTGCGGAGATGAGCTTGCCGCTCAGACCACCCTCGGCGGGGTTGCAGCCGAGTGCTCCGTCAAGGCTTCCGGCCTCGTATGAAGAAGCGGGAAGTATCTTCCAGCTGAGGGTCTCGTCTGCGGGTACGTTAAGCTTGATTGCAAACTCGGGGTTGTCGTATACGCTGACATTGCCGAGTGTATTGTTCATCTTGATTGCCTTCTTGACATCCCAGTCGCAGAAGTCACCAACGATGTAGTAGCTCTGCTCCATGACCTTCTCAGGATTGAGTGTGGTCACCTTGTAAGAGGCGGGGAGGTAAGTGGCGTCGATACCGCCGAGGCGCATACGGGTCGTGCCGCGCTCGGCATATGCCACGAAGCGGGTGTACACGTCATATGTACCCGGCTGCTTGGTCATGACCTCCTGGATTGCTCCGTTGAGGAAGTCGGGGTTCACAGTCACCGCGTCACCATCGATAACGGTTCCGACAGTAGCGTACTTAGAGAAGTTCTCGTTGCCCGAAACCTGCATGTCGATTGAGAGAGTGTAGGCTTCAGGGAAGTCTATAAGCTCGGTGATAGTCGCCATGTTGGCGAATTTGTTCTCCTCATTGAGAGTGACGAGGTTGATATCCTCGGCTCCCTTTGTGAGGACGAGACCGGAGTTGGCGAAGTAACCGTCCGGCTCGGGGTTTGTCTGACCCGGAGGATTAGGCAGGTCGAAGTTGTCGCACGATGCCATCACCATGGTCAGAGCTATTGCTGATATGAATTTTATCTTTTTCATAAGTGATTACTGTTTTAGTAGATTAGCTTTTTGGGCGGGGAGACTCAGCGGCCTCCCCGCTCAATGAAGGCATCAGTTGAATTCAGGATCGCGACCTACGAATGTCACATCGTGGAAGCCCTCCTTCACATAGATTTTGAGATTCACCTGGTCAACTACAACTGTCATAGGAGTGAGTTCGCTTACCCAGACACCCCAGTTGCCGAGACCATGCGCAACAACATCGCCGCTGTATCCTGCGTCGAACTTGTCTGCGATTGGCAGCACATAGAAGTCTCCCTCAGCTGAACCGAGCGATGCTTCTGTCGACCATCCGAGAAGTTCAGTGAAGAAACGGAACTGAGATGTGTCGTCAACGTTATTGAGGTCGGGTGTTGCCGACTTCGGATTGATGTTGAACTGACCTACATACAGCTTCTGGCCAATCATGTTGGCAGGTTCTTCCATGCGGAAGTTGTTGTAGTAGTGGTCGTAGTTTGCAACAGATGGACCCTTGAAGTCATCGACAACGCCAGTCTCGGGATTCTGGACGTTACCTACGATATAGATCCATGCCGGTTTCTTCTCTGCATACTGTATGCGGACCAGGTTGTAGCTTACCACATTGTCGCTGACGATACGGCTGCCCTCGATTCCGGGAATCTCGCAAACGGCGCGGAAGTAGCACTTGAAGGTCTGGTTGCCGTAGCCCTTGGCATCGAAATCTTCTTTATCGGTCACGCCGAGAAGCTGGTTCACAGCCACACCAAGCTCGAATGTCTTGATGGCCATAGCAGCCGAGCTGGGGAGAGTGTTCTCAAGAGCGTAAGACTTGCCGGTCACGGCCTGAAGGTCCTCGGTGGGGCACTCGGGGTCGAGCGACACGATTGCCGAATACTCGCAGACTGCCGAATAACCGTAGTCAGGCTGGGTGCAGAAAAGATTGAAAGTCTCAGGGTCGGTCATCTCGCTCGCGCAGAGGAACTCCTGGTTCTGGAGCGCCGGAGTCGCGACGGTGAATGTGGTCGGCGCGTTATACTTCGGATCGCTCTCCTGCCCGCAGGAAGCGAGGCCCAGAGTCAGCGCAGCCATCGCCAATATTATTGATGATTTTTTCATTTTTTGTCTGAAATAATTAACTGATTAATAACCTGTCTGCTGCTGGAGACTTGAAGAAGTCATGATACGTGTCGGGATAGGATAAGACTTGGTGTACTCGGGCAGGTTGGTACCTGTCTTCACGCCACCTTTCCATTCCCATGTGTAACCGGTGCACCAGAGGTTCCAGCGGATAAGGTCGGTGCGGCGGCAGTTCTCCTGATAGAGCTCGCGGCAACGCTCGTTCTGGAGGTCGGACATTGAGAGCGAGGTCCAGGGAGTGTAGTTCGCGCCATATGCACGCTGACGGATGTTGTTGACATACTGGAGAGCCTCGGCCTGTGAGCCACCGCCACCCTGGAGGATAGCCTCGGCAGCTGTCAGATAGATCTCGGCCAGACGGATGGCTGCGTAGTCACCGCCGTAGGGCTGTCCGGTCGGGATGCTTGCGCTGGTCACGTAGTCGATTGTACCGTCGTCGTTGTAGGCCCAGTTGGTGTACTTGAACGCGAGATAACCGTTCTTGCCCCAGTCGTCACCTACGAGCGAGGGGTTCTCAACTGAGAAGCCGTGAGATGCTGTCTGCCATGCTGCGACGCGGAGGTCGTTGCTCTTGGTCATCTCGACATCTTCCCAGTCGAACTTGCGTACGAAAGACTTGCGGGCAACCATACATTTCCAAACCTCGTCGGCGTGGATCCATTCACCCGACACCCATCCGGTAGCGGCAGGGTCGAAAGAGTATGCCTTGTTGGCGATTACCTCGCTGACAGTCTTCTGCCATACTTCCACATCTTCCTTGTCGAATGTAGCTTTGGCTGCATCGTAGCTTTCCTGTGTAGCGCAATAAACGTATATACCCTGATACTCGTTGCCATCTTTGTCTTTAGCTGTGTAAAGCAGGTCGTTGGGGTCGGTCACCGAGGCATATTTTGCATCCATTGTAGGACACGGAACAGTAGACTCGACACCGTTTGTACCGTTCCAGGCGGCGATGAGGAATGTAGAACCTGAATAACCGGTGAGGTCGTTGGTATTGTCAGTTCTTGAAGCAGGGATTGTCCAGATGATCTCGTTCACGTCGCTTCCGGCGTTACCGAGGGCATACTTGTCGTTGTTGTAGCCGAAGAGAGCCTGATAGCTGCGTGCGAGACCTGTGCCGTAGTATCCGCTGTGACCCAGACGGTCGATGATTGACTTACAGTGGCTGTAGCAGGCATCGTATGCGGGTGTGCCGGTGAATACCTCGGCGTTGAGATAAATCTTGGCGAGAACTGCCTCGGCAACGTCGAGACCTACGAAACCGTAGTAAACATCGGTCTTGTTGTTCTCCTTGTAGTATGCCACGACACTCTCAAGGTTGGATGTCACCTCATCGTAGATTGCCTGGCGACCCGGCTGGGTAGGCTCGGCACCGATCGGGAGGTCAACTGCCATGTAGGGAGGATTCTCGTAGAACGACAGCATGTAGAAGTAGCAGATGCCGCGGAGGATGTGTGCCTGGCGCACATAGTCCTGCGCACGGTCTGTGCCGGCGTCATCGAATTCTCCGTTCTGCACAGCCTGGATGAACTGGTTGCAGAGCGAGATGTTGATTACGAGACGTGAGTAGAAACCGAACGAAGCCTGAAGGTCAGGTGTGATTGAACCGTAGTTGAGTGTACCGAACTTGTCGGGGTCCCAGAGCCAGCATGCCTCGTCGGTGGGCATCTCCTCTGCGGTGAAGATGGCGCGCTGGAATGCCGCCATACCGCCGTCGAAGTCCTTTACAGGTGAGTCACCGTTGGCACCATAGGTTGCGAACTGGAGGTAGATGTCGGCGAAGACCTGGTCCATGTTCTTCGAGACATCGGTTGTGACACTCGGGTTGATCGGCGACAGGTCAAGGTCATTGACGCATGAGGTTGTTCCCAATGCGGTCGCGGCCACGCCCAGAGTCATGAATATTTTATTGAATGTTTTCATATTGGAATTTCTATTCTTTGATTATGTGGGAAAGATTAGAATGTGGCCACAAGACCGATGGTGGTCGTGATGGGGCGCGGATAGGGGCTGCTCTGCAGACCGCTGAACTCCTCGGGGTCGAGACCTGTGAACTTGGTGATCACGAATGCATTCTGTACAGCACCGAACAGACGGAGTGTGAAGTCGCTGCCTGCGATGTTGCGGAATGTGTAGCCGAGCGAGATGTTGTCGCAGCGGAGGAACGATGCGTTCTCAACGAAGTAGCTTGAGAGCGGGAGCAGGGTTGCCGACGACGAGTTCTCGAAGAGAGGACGGTCAGCGAGCAGGTTGCCGAGCTGATACTGTGCGGCTGCCACGTTGTAGATACGGCTGTTGTCATATCCGAGCTTGTTGTAGACGTAGTTGCCGATGTTGGCACGGAGTGTGAAGCCGAGGTCCCAGTTCTTCCACTGGAAGCTGTTGTTCCAGGTCAGGGTCACCTTCGGGTCGCGCGAGTGGTACATGATCTTGTCAGACTCGTTGATCACGCCGTCGCCGTTCTGGTCAACATACTGGTTCTCGATCGGGTCGCCGTTGTCGTCGTAAACCTGCTCGTAAACCAGGAATGTATATGCGGGCTGACCCACGATGTGCCATGCCACGTCGTAAGAACCTGTGCCGCCGGTAGAGAGGGCCACTGTGCTTGTGCCACCCTGGAGCTCGGTGATCTTGTTCTTGTTCCATGCCACGTTCACGCTGGTGTTCCATGTGAAGTTGTCGGTGATGACGGGCTTCGCGCCTACAGTCACCTCGACACCGATGTTGCGCATCTTACCGATGTTGTTCCACATCATGTTGGCGGTGTTCGAGGCGCCGGTCGGAACGTAAGAGAGAAGGTCGGAGGTGTCGCGGAGATACCAGTCAGCAGCAAGTGTGATGCGGTTGTTGAGGAATCCCATGTCGATACCGACGTTCCATGTAGTTGTGGTCTCCCACTTCAGGTCGGGGTTGTATGCCTGCGGGTAGAGGGGGTTGATCCAGTTGCCTGTGCCGGTCGGGTCGAGGTAGTGGAAACCGCTCTGGTAAGAGAGGAGATACTTCGGAATGTAGGGGAAGAATTCTCCGTAGAGCTCCTGCTGACCTGTCTGACCCCATCCGAGACGGAGCTTGAAGTCGTTGAGCCAGCCCTGAGCGGGTTCCATGAACTTCATGTTGTTGATCTTCCAGCCGAGAGCCACAGCGGGGAAGATACCCCAGCGGTTGTCTTTCGAGAAGCGTGATGTGCCGTCACCACGGAGAGTGAGAGTCAGCAGATATGTGTCGTCGAAGATGTAGTTGAGACGTCCGAAGAAAGATACGATCTGGTTGATCTCTGCCCAAGTCGATCCGGGAGCGTCGTTGTAGGAGTGGCCGATGTGGCTTTCGGTAGCGGGATCGTAGTTGAGGTTGTAGGTACCACCGCTGTAGTCGGCAGTGTAACCGAGAGTGTTGATCACTGTGTTGTCGCGACCATGATAGTCGAAACGCTGCCAGTCGTAACCTACGGTCACGTCGAGGTCAGATTTCGCAGCCTCGAAATACTTCTTGTAGTTGATGTAGAAGTCGAGGAGTGTGTTGCGCTGGAGCTCATACCAGTTGTAGTGAGTACCGGCACCATCCTTGTAGTTGTTGCGCCATGCCTGCACTGAGTTGGGTGCGGTGATGGTGTTTGACCAGTTCTTCGAAACCTGATAACCGAGGTTGAGGTTGAAGTGGAGCTCGGGGCACCAGTAGAGTGCGTAGTCGAGCTGGAGGTTACCCACACTTGAGAGAGTCTTGCCGATTGCAGTTGCGTCGCGAAGCTCCTGAACGGGGTTCTGCGATGCGTTGGTCTCGGCCAGACCGCCGCTCTGGGTGATGTTGTAGTAACCGTTGAACATTGTCAGGCCGGTGTCACCGGTAGTGGTATAGTCGTTGTAGACAGGGTAGAGCGGAGACATTCCGACAGCTGTACCCATGCCGCCCTGAGCCTGCTGGCTGCGCACGTAAGAACCCGATGCGTTGGCCGATACAGAGAGAGCGTCGTTGAAGAACTTCGGAGTCAGCGAGAAACCTACGGTTGTACGCTGCATCGAAGAAGTCTTGATGATACCCTGGTTGTCAGTGAACGAAGCGTTGATACGGTAAGGAACAATACCTGCAGAACCGCCGACGCTCAGAGAGTAGTCCTGAGAGAAGGTTGTGCGGAGCACCTCATCCTGCCAGTTGGTGTTGTAGAGGGGGTTGCCGTTCTCGTCGCAGAGAGCTGCCACCTGCTGGTTGGCTGCCTCGTTGCCATACTGGGCGTAGATGTCCCTGATCTGGGTGGAGTTCATCATGTCGAGGGTGTTGCGCGCCGTGTTCATGTGGAAGTTGGCTGCGAAGTTCACCTGCGGACGACCCTTCTTACCCTTCTTGGTGGTGATGATGATCACACCGTTAGATGCACGCGAACCGTAGATGGCTGTAGCCGATGCATCCTTGAGGATGGTCATTGACTCGATGTTCTGGGGGTTGAGCATTGTGAGGGCGTTGGTACCGCCGGCATTGCTCTGGTTGGTCTGGGGCACACCGTCGATGACGATAAGCGGGTTGTTCGACGCAGAGAGTGAGGAACCACCGCGGATACGGATGTTGGCGTTGCCTGTCGGGTCACCACCCGAAGTTGTTACAACGACACCGGGGCTCGCTCCGACCAGAAGGTCCTGGGCTGAAGTCGAGATACCGGCCTCGATATCGTCGGGAGTCACGACGGCCACCGAACCGGTAGCGTCAGACTTCTTGACCGAACCGTAACCGATCACGACTGTCTCGGCGAGAAGAGTCGCGTTCTGCTTCATGATGATGTTGAGGTGAGTCTGTCCGTTGACAGCGACATCCATCGGGTCGTAGCCCACGTAGCTGACAACGAGGGTGGCATTGGCCGGGACGCTGATGGTAAAGTTACCGTCGATGTCGGCCGAAGTACCGTTGGTGGTGCCCTTCTCCATAATGGTGGCACCGATCAGATCTTCTCCTAACTCGTCGGCCACGTGTCCGGTGACAGTGATCTTCTGAGCCAGAGAGGGAAATGCAAGCGTCAACAGCACGGCCATTGTCACCCACAGCTTCCTGTTCAGATGAAAACAAAAGTTCTTCATGCAAGAATGTGATTAAGTTTTACATTGGGTTTATTTAGTTTTTTTATTTTCTATCGCGAAGGTGCGGACACAACAATTGCGCCCGTGCCGATGCGGCGCGGCGCCCTTTGACGGAATCTGAATTCCGAAGCCTGTTGTCAGAGATCATAGGTTAAGGCTAACTGATTAATTATTGTGTAGGCAATCGCTGATTCGCTCGACCCGACGGCGAAGTTGCAGAGTTTTCATGGTACTCCGCCGCAGACTTTTTGCAAATCAGATACAAAAATAGGCAATTATTAGGACATTAAGGGTCATTAGGATATGTTTAACAATGTTAATTAACAAAATTAAGCAATGTTAAATTTTTATAAATTGTGTGTAGCGTACACCATATTGCCCCTCCCGGGGGCGGCTGTTGCGCCGGATCAGCGGAAGGCGGCGCGCACGCGGCGGCGCACGGTGAGCAGGTTCAGCAGTATTATGACGGTTGTCATGGCAGCTCCGGTGGCCAGCATGAGCCAGGGTGACGACGGGCGTGCGCCGAGGCCCTCGATGGGGGCGAGGTAGTAGAGGCGAAGCAGGAACACTCCGGCTATGGCGAGCAGGAAAGCGGCGACCGATGCCCATACGGCCAGCATGGCGTAGGGACGGCCCACGGTGGTGGTGTCGTAGCCCAGCATGAGCAGGTCGTGGAGCTTGCTGCGGTTCTTCTCCATTATGAGCGAAACGGAGAGTATGAGGATGAAGAGCGAGAGCAATGTGATGAGCGCGCCGATGGCGAGCACGATTCCGACAACCACGCGGAGCAGGAACGAGGCGGAGCTTGCCGATTTGTCTCCGGCCACCTCAAGGTCGTGCGATTCAAGGTAATCTGAGATGGCCACGTCGCCCGGTCGGCTCACGTCGATGATGAGGCGAGAGGGCCGGCGTTCGGCTCCGGTGCCGAGTGCGCGGTTGGTCTCCTCCATGAATGCCTCGGGCACGAGTATGGTGTTCAGTCGGTTGGAGTAGCCGGCCACGTGGCCGTGGAGCGTGCGGGTACGTGTCCCGTCCTCGCTGGTCAGTTTCAGTGTGAGCGGTATGCTGCTCATGAGTCCCTCCGACATCTGCGGCAGTCCGGCTGAGGCGGCGAAACCGAAGTTGTAGAGGGTAAGGTAATCTTTTGATAGTATGATCGGCACTTCGTCGGAACCGGGGCGGTAGACCCACTGAGAGCGCGGCACATCGACGAAGCTGTCGGGAATTGACTCGAAGAACATGTAGGTTGACATGCCCCGGCCCCCGCTGTTCACACCGGCGAGCACGCGGTAGTCGTTGGCCGAGAAGGAGCCGACTCGTCTCACCCATGGCTGCGACTCGATGTCGGCGACCTCGGCGGCGGAGAAGCCCGATGCGGCCGCGCCCACGGTGTTGGCGGCGGTGACTTTCTTGTTGACCACGAGATAGTCGCTCTTGATAAATGAGTCGTCGTCGGTCCAGATGGAGCGGGCGTCGCGGAAAAACTGCATGGCGCCGAGCACGATGACCATGCCGATGAAGTTCGACAGCACAAAACCGGCGATGCGTGCCGCCGAAGTATTCTTTCTCAATATCTTGCCGATCATAATCTGAGGGTGTGGGTGTAGGGGAGGCGGATGTGGTTGCCGACGGAGGTCGATATGATGCCCGCTCCCTGACGGCGTGCTTCCCCGGCGATGAGTCCGGCGGCGATGCGGTTGTTGTCGTCGTCGAGGTGGCTGACGGGTTCGTCGAGCATTATGAAGTCGAACGGCTGGCAGATGCTGCGGATTATCGCCACCCGCTGCTGCTGACCGATCGACATGCGTCCGGCCGGATAGTCGCGGCGCGAGTCGATGCCCAACTGCTCGAACCAGCTGAGTATCATCTTGTCGGAGGCGTAGCCGGTGAGACGGTTCTTGAGCTGGACGTTGTCCCACGCCGACAGCTCCGGAAAGAGCGACAGCTCCTGCGGCAGGTATGCGAGGTGACGGCGGCGTATCTCCTGCCATCGGGCTATGCTGAAGGAGCGCACATCCTCGCCGTCGAAGAGGATGCGTCCCTCGTAGTCGGTGCGGGCACCGAATATGTAAGCGCACATCGAGGACTTGCCACCGCCGCTGGCGGCCTCGACAAGATAGAGGTTGCCCCGCTCGAAGGTGGTGGCTGCTGACAGCCACACCTCCGAGGCGGGGATATTTTCGGAAACAAACACGCGCGGCAGCGCCTGTTCAAGCAGAATCTTTTCCAAAATCTTAAAGATTAAAGATTATAAGGTGTTTAAGGTTCTTAAAGTGTTTAAGGTGTTTAAGGTGTTTAAGCAAATAGGGCTGTTAAGAACCTTAAGAACGTTAATCACCTTAACTACCTTATCTCACAGTGTCGGCCGGGGCCGGAGCCGCACTCTGGGCTGAGGCGCCCTTGACCAGGCCGGAGAGGATGTTCTTGTCGCGGTCGGTGCCGAAGAGCACCACGCGTGCCTGGAGGCTGTTGCCCGACGGGCGGAGCGTAAACGCTCCGCCGGCTACCGCCTCGTTCGAGCCTTTGATGAAGTCGCGTGCCGAGGCTGTGGCCACACCCAGCATCGCGCCCTTGAACTCTGCTGCCAGTTCTGAAACCTGACTGTTGCCGGAGAGCGTGCCCTCGCTGATGCGTATCTTGTTGCCGTCGAGCACGGTCTTCACATTGCGCTGCGCGAGGAGCTGCGTGATGGCCGCCATGTTCTGCCCGTTGGTCGAGATGACACCGCTCAGCGCCGAGCCGTTCTCGTTGAAAGCCACGGCTGTCGTGCCGTCAACGCCCGAGAACGACTTCAGTATGATGTCGAACATCGACACACCCTTCGACGAGGTCTGCTTGATAAGCTCCGTGATGAGCTTGTTGGGTATCGCGATTGCGGCGAGAGCATCGGTAGTGGTTCCGGCCGACTCTACGGTCTTCACGTCGATAGTCTCGGTCGGGAAGAGGAATTTGGCGAGACTCCCCTTGGTGTTGAGGATATTGGCCTCGATCACCGCCTTACCCTTCTGGAAATCTACGGAGAAAGAGAGGTCAGAGGCATCCTCGAAAGCTGTCTGGAGCACAGCCTGTACGATGGCGCGCTGCTGGAAGTCGGCATTTGCAGTATTGAGCAGACCGGCGATGTTGCCCCAGCCCACAATGTCCTTGTCGAACTTGCAGAGGGCGTCAGACTGCTTGTTGGAGGTGAAGCTCTGGGTCTTGTCGAGCGAAGTGAAATGCTTCACCTCGCGCGGGTCGATGGAGGTGTTGCCGATGCACATCCAGTACTGGTTGGCCGAAATGGCGAAATTTCCACCGACATCAATGCCATCTTCAGTAGTGAATTTCACACCCTTTTTCTTCTCGATGGCAGCCTTGAACTTGGCGGGGTCGGCGGCGATACCCGACATATAAGTATAATAGCCCACATTGAAGACCACGGCCACCGAGGGTTCCACGCCGTTCTCCGGATTGCAGAGAATGTCGGCGAGTTCCTGCGGATTCGTGCCGAGGTTCTTGGCATCGGCTTTCTCCACTATAGCCTTAAGGTTGGCGACGGCGACGAGCGATGCGTCGTTAGGAACGGTGGCGATAAGGTCGCCGGCATCGGCCGACTCTCCCGACGAGCAGGAGTTCATGATGATGGCGATAACCGCGAGAAGCGGAAGAAGCAACTTGGTCTTCATATGCAGTTGGTTTTTAAGATTGAGCGTTTTGCAAAGTTAAGAAAAAAGTTCCGATAATCCTAATGCGGGGAGCATCCAGGTCTGGCGGACGCACGGGCCGTGCGTCCCTACATGTAAAAAGAGCGAGCCTTGAAAAGGTTCGCTCTTGGAGTATGTTGTTATTGTCTGTTGAGTGGGTGGTGATGGATTCGAACCACCGAAGGCGTAAGCCAGCAGATTTACAGTCTGCCCCATTTGGCCACTCTGGTAACCACCCTTTTGCCCTGCAAAGTTAAGCAAAAAATTTCAGACTACCAAACTTTTTCCAATAAATTTGTACCAAAGCAGTTCCGGTATAGGGCTTATAGGGCTTATAGGGCTTATAGGGCTTATAGGGCTTATAGGGCTTATGCTGCCGCTGCGCTTTGTCAGATTGACAGGCGGCGCAGGGTTGACATCAGCTCCTGGTTGATCGGCTTCTCGTTCTTGATGGCCTTGGTGAAGGGCACGTAGACAATCTCGTCGTTCTTGATACCGATCATGACGTTGCGCTGGTCATCGAGCAGGGCGTCTACCGCCGCCGCTCCCATGCGCGAAGCAAGGATACGGTCGTGCGCCGTCGGCGAACCGCCGCGCTGCAGGTGACCGAGTATCGACACTCGTACGTCGTAACCGGGATATTCCTCGTTGACACGCTGCGCGAGTCCCATGGCGCCGCCGGTGATCGGCGATTCGGCCACGAGCACTATAGAGGAGTTCTTCGATTTGCGGAAACCGTTCTTGATCAGCTCCGAAAGCTGGTCAACCTGAGTGGAGATCTCCGGTATGATGGCAGCCTCGGCACCCGAGGCGATAGCTCCGTTGAGGGCGAGGAAACCGGCGTCGCGGCCCATGACCTCGATGAAGAAAAGACGCTCGTGCGATGTGGCAGTGTCGCGGATCTTGTCCACGCACTCCATGATGGTGTTGAGGGCTGTGTCGTAACCGATGGTGGTGTCAGTGCCGTAGAGGTCGTTGTCGATGGTGCCCGGCAGACCTACAATCGGGAACTGGAACTCGTTGGCGAAGATACGCGCACCTGTCAGCGAACCGTCGCCGCCGATGACCACAAGCGAGTCAATCTCATGGCGGCGGAGCACGTCGTAGGCGCACTGACGGCCCTCCGGGGTATGGAACTCCTTGCAACGGGCGGTCTTGAGGATGGTGCCGCCGCGCTGTATGATGTTCGACACATTCTGGGTCGAGAATTCCTCGATCTCATCATAGATAAGGCCACGGTAGCCTCGGTAGATGCCGTAAACCTTGAAGCCCGCGTAGATACCGGCGCGAGTCACGGCACGGATGGCCGCGTTCATGCCCGGCGCGTCGCCTCCGGAAGTAAGAATGCCTATTGACTTGACGTTGCTCATGGGTAATATGTGTTTCGCTCCTTATCAAGACTTATCAAGATTCAACAAGATTAATCATGATGCATCAGGATTAATCTTGTTTCAACATGATCTGATAAAGAGACAGTCCTTATTTTTCACAAAGTTAGTGAAAATTATTAATTTTGCGTCATGAAAAGTGTAAAAAATATTGTGATTGACCTCGGCGGGGTCATGATAGACCTTGACCGTGAGCGTTGTGTCCGCGCCTTCGTGGACCTCGGACTTGAGAATGCTGATTCGATGCTCGGCCTTTACCGTCAGGAAGAACCTTTCCTCTCGATCGAGACGGGCCGCATATCTGCCGGAGAGTTCTATGACGAGATACGCCGCCGCACTGGCCGCGATGTCAGCGACTCGGCCATAGAAGGTGCCTTCGACGAGTTTCTGGTGGCTCTCCCCGTGGAGCGTCTGGCCGCTATCAGGAAACTACGTGCGGCCGGTTACCGCACATACATGATATCGAACACCAACGGCGTGATGTATGACGGCTGGATTAAACGGGCCTTCATGCAGGAGGGTCTGCGTGTCGGAGACTATTTCGACGGCATAATAACCAGCTTTGCCGAGGGTGTGTGCAAGCCCGATGCGGAGTTGTTCGAGACCGTGCTTCGCCGCTACGGACTCAAGGCGGAGGAATCGGTACTTCTCGATGATTCCGAGGCGAACTGCGAGGCTGCACGCCGGCTCGGCATGAAGGCCGTGCGCATAATCGGCGACATGACTTTTACCCGTTTCGCGGCCGACGCTGTTTAGGCTTTAGGTTTTAGGCTTTAGGTTTTAGATATTAGGTTTTGGATGTTGATAGGCCGGACTCGGCTAAACAAACATAGTCTAAACAAACAGAAAGAGATGACAGGAGAGAAAGGTTACGATAGCGATGGTTCGCGAGGAGCGGTTGTGACCGTCGGCACTTTCGACGGCGTGCACCGTGGGCACCGCGAGGTGCTCCGCTGCGTCACCGGCGAGGCTGCCCGGCTCGGCTTGCGGCCCGTGGTGGTGACGTTCGACCGTCATCCGCTTGAAGTGGTCGCTCCCGAACGGGCACCAGGGCTGATAATGGATGCTGACCGCCGCGACGCGCTGCTGCGCGAGGCCGGGGTTGAGGTGCACCGTGTGGAGTTCAGCGAGGAGACGCGCCGCAAGACCGCCGGTGAATGGATGCGCGAGTTGGCCAAGGAGCATGGCGCGCGGATGGTGGTTCTCGGCTATGACAACACCTTCGGCAGCGACGGCCGTGGCATGACCTTCGACGATTACCGCCGCACCGGAGAAAGCCTTGGCATTGAGGTCAGGGTCGCACCGGCTATCGAAGGTTGCAGTTCCTCGGCGGTGCGTCATGCCGTGAAGGATGGCGACATGGAGCGGGCGGCATGGATTCTCGGCCGTCCCTTCTCGCTGACGGGTACTGTGGTTAAAGGTCGCCAGTTGGGGCGCACAATCGGTGTGCCGACAGCCAATGTGGCCGTGCCTTCGCGGCAGCTGCTGCCCGCCGGGGGAGTGTATGCGGCCGAGGTCACGACTCCCGATGGCGGCAAGCACCGCGCGGTGGTCAACGTCGGAAAATGTCCGACGGTGACAGACGCGGGGACTGTCACCGTCGAGGCACATATATTGGATTACAACGCCGACCTCTATGGCCGTCAGCTGACGGTCTCGTTCCTGCGCCGTCTGCGCGACGAGCGCAAGTTCGACACCCTCACCGCCCTCCGCGAGCAGATTGCCCGCGACATAGCCGAGGCTTCTAAATCAGAGTGATTGCGACGTAGGTGAGGTGGGCCACGATGGCGGCCACGATGCCGCCGATGGTGTGGGCGAGGATGGCCTTGGGGGTAAGCTCGCGGTAGCCGAGCGAGTCGAGCATGGCCGTGTGGGTGCTCAGATAACCGCTCCAGCACATGCCGATGGCGGTGAACACAGCTATCGCGTTGCCGTCAACCCAGCCCTGGGCTATGAAGTTGGGCACGATGCCGAGAGCCGCGCCCACAGCACCGAGTGCCGTGATGGGGAAGGCCACCAAGTGCGGGTCGCCGAAGCCGAAGAGCCATTCGAATATGAAGTTGATCTTGCCGGCGAGGTAAGGCAACAGTGCCACACCCTCGTAGGCCGCTCCCGTGTATTCGCCCGACGACGAAGGTCCGAAAGTCAGCACCATGACAAGAGTCGATATGATGAGCACGCCGGGGATGATGGCAAGACCCACGTCAACACCCGTACGGCCTCCGTCGAGCAGCGAGTTGAGCACGCGTATGAAGCCTGACTTCTGCTCCTTCTCCTCCTCTTCCGCAATCTGTTGCTTCTCGGCCACCACATCCTCGGTAAGATAGTTGGGATAGTTGCGGATGATGAAGACCTGCATGAGGCGGGTCGATACGATGCAACCGCAGAACGCCCCGAAGAATCCCACGGCAGGCTGCCAGAAGTAACCCTGGCCGACCATGAAGACCATGACAAGCAGGCCCATTCCGAAAGCCGTGCCGAAATTGGTGAGCGAAATGAACTGGTATTTCTTGAAATATGAGCTGAAACGCTTGTCGGAGGCGAGCGAGATGATGGCCGGGTTGTCGCTGAGGAAAGTCATGACGGCGCCGAGCGAGGCCACGCCGGGCAGCCGGAATAGCGGTTTCATGAGCGGGCGCAGCAGACGCTCCACAAGATTGACCACGCCGAACTCCACGAATATGCGTCCCAATGCGCCCGTAAGCACGCAGATGCCCATCAGGTAGAAGACGGTGTTGAGCAGAAGGTCATGGGCGGTGTGCATGAGGGTGTTGAGCATGTTGGCCATGCCCATCTGCTGACCTAAGTAATAGAAAAGCCCGAACACCACCACGAGGCATATGATGCCTTCGTAACGTTTGACGACAGACTTTTTCTTGCCCGCTGCGGCCGGAGCGGCAACGGCTGATTCGGTTTCGTTTAAAGCCATTTTAAAGAAATGAGTGATTCAAGTGTTAGATTTGTCGGTTAGATTCAAAGGTTGATCTCGATTCAAAGGTTTGATTGAGATAAGGTGAACTTCCACGGGGGAAAATATCCGCAAATATAATCGTTTATTGCTTACGCCAAGCAATTCGGGCCAAAAAAAATTGAAATTGGGCTTACTTAGGAATTTTTTTATTATCTTTGTTCAATTTATGAAGACGTGTCGGTTCCGCTGTGCGTGGCCGTGCGTCGGCTGACGTGTGCGTGTGCGTGCGTCAGGTCATGAAAAACAACGACGATATGGAAGTTATCAATTTCGCGGACAGACCGAGTCTGGTGAGCCGCTACATGATGGAACTCAGGGATGTGACAGTGCAGCACGACCCTCTCCGGTTCCGCACGAATCTTGACCGCATAGGCCAGATCATGGCTTATGAGATTTCTAAACGTCTCGACTATAAGGATACGGTGGTCGATACGCCGCTCGGCAAGTGTACCTGCCAGGAGCCGGCTGAACGTGTTGTCCTCGCCACCATATTGAGGGCCGGACTGCCGTTCCACCACGGATTCCTCAACTATTTCGACCGCGCCGAGAACGCTTTTGTGAGCGCCTACCGCCGCTATAAGGAGAAGGGTGACACGTTCGACGTGCTTGTGGAGTATCTCGCATCTCCATCGCTCGAAGGCAAGACCCTCGTGCTGGTTGACCCGATGCTCGCCACCGGCAGCTCGATGGAGCTAGCCTACAGGGCGTTGCTCACCAAGGGAACTCCGGCCAAGATACATGTGGCGAGTGTTATCGCCTCGCGTCTCGGAGTGGATTACGTCAAGGAGCACTTCCCGGCCGACACCGTGCTCTGGTGCGGCGCGATAGATGAGGAGGTCAACGCCCACAGCTACATCGTGCCGGGACTCGGCGATGCCGGCGACCTGGCATACGGCGAGAAGGAGTGAGAAATTCCCCACGTAACCCAATCTTTATAGAATAGATGCTGGTCGAGAGAATTGACATACTCAACTTCAAGAACATAGCCGAGGCGAGCCTTGAGTTCTCGTCCGGCGTGAACTGCCTGCTTGGACTGAACGGCATGGGCAAGAGCAACCTGCTTGAGGCCATACACTTCCTGAGCATGGCGCGCCCGATACGTTCCGTGCCCGAGAGCGCCCTGATACGCCACGGCGAGGAGATGCTGATGGTAAAGGGTAACTACACGATGGACACCGGAGCCTCGGAGAGTGTGAGCTGCGGCATTGTGAAGGGGAAGGGTAAGACCCTGCGCCGCAACGGCAAGGAATACCAGCGAATATCGGAGCATATCGGCAAGTTCCCGATTGTGACCGTCACACCGGGCGACCCGGAGATTGTGACCGGAAGCGGCGAGGTGCGCCGCCGGCTGATGGACGTGGTTATCTCGCAGGCAGATCCGGCATATCTGGCGCGTCTCATACGCTACAACCGTGGCCTGGAGAGCCGCAACAAGATGCTCCGCGCCGGTGTGCATGACAGGTTGCTCTACGAGTCGATCGAGACCGGAATGGCCGAAGCCGCGCGTGAGATACATGCCGCGCGCCGTCGCTGGACCGAGGAGATCCTGCCCGGTTTCCGCCGCTACTACTCGCAGATTTCCGACGATGCCGAACGCGCGTCGCTCAGCTACAAGAGTGTGCTCAACGACCGCGACCTGCTCGATGTGTTCGACTCGGAACGTGGCCGCGACCTCGCCTTGGGATTCACCTCGGCCGGAATACACCGCGATGACCTCTCGACACGACTCGGCGACTACTCGATGCGCCGGCTCGGCAGCCAGGGACAGGTCAAGACATTCACCATAGCCCTCCGGCTGGCCATATTCGACTATCTCCGGGAGAAAGGAGGGGTTACTCCCATACTGCTCCTCGACGACATATTCGACAAACTCGATGCCGGACGCGTGGCGAGAATCATAGCCGAGGTCAGCGGCAGCGAGAACTTCGGGCAGATATTCATAACCGACACCAACCGCGAGCACCTCGACGAGACACTTGAGGGCATACGTTCGGAGAGCCGTCTGTTCGAGGTGTCGGGCGGCAAGTTCAATCTGCTATGAAACGGGTAGAACCAGAATCGATAGGAGACGTGCTGAGGCAGACGCTTCAGGAACAGGGCATGACCGGACGGCTCTACGAGACCAAGGCCATAGCCGCCTGGCCATCGGTTGTGGGTGGTGACATAGCGGCCATGTGCGGCCGTCCGATGGTGTACAAGGGTCTGATGACCATTTACGTGCGTTCGGCCGCACTTCGGCACGAACTCAATATGTGCCGCTCGCAGCTCATGCGCCTTATCAACGAGGCCGTGGGGCGCGAGGTGGTGACAGACATAAGATTCAAATAACCAACTAAAACAGATATAATCACAGTGGATGCCAAGACATTACCGCCGTTGGAGACATTCAGTCACCGCACCGATGTGCAGATACGCTTCAACGACATTGACATATTGGGACATCTGAACAATACGGTCTACTTCTCATTTTTCGACACGGGCAAGGCCTGGTTTTTCGAGAGCATAATGAATGGCAGCATGAACTGGAAGCGTGTCGAGTCGGTGATAGCCAACATAGACTGCGCCTATGTCGCCCCGGTGTTTTTCGGCGAGGAGATAGAGGTGCTGACACGTTGCATGGCTGTTCACGAGAAGAGTTTCAGGCTTCAGCAGGTCATCGTCGAGAAAAAGACCCGGCAGATCAAGGCCGCATCCGAGACCGTGATGGTCAGCTTCAACCCCGATACCAACATGTCGCAGGAAATCCCCGCCCAATGGCGCGAGGCCCTCGAATCGAGCATGACACCTAAAACCTAACACCTAACACCTAAAATGAAGGAAAACATAACAGAACTGATGAGCGGACTGCTCCGCAAGGAAGCCGAGGCGGTACTCGCCATCCCGGTGAGTGAGAACTATGGCAAGGCCGTGGACCTGATTGTAGAGCATGTGCAGAACCGTGGCGGAAAGCTGATTACCTCAGGCATGGGTAAGGCCGGACAGATTGCCATGAACATTGCCACGACATTCTGCTCCACCGGTACGCCGGCAACCTTCCTGCACCCCTCGGAAGCGCAGCACGGCGATCTCGGCATCATACAGAAAAATGACATACTGCTCCTGCTGAGCAACAGCGGCAAGACACGTGAAATTGTTGAACTCGTGGATCTTGCCCGTCATCTGAACCCCGACATTCCGATTATTGTTATAACGGGTGACGGAGACAGTCTACTGGCCAAAGGGGGCGACGTGGCCCTGCTGACCGGCGGAAGTCCCGAGGTATGCCCGTTGGGGCTGACACCGACCACCTCGACCACCATGATGACCGTGATGGGCGATGTGCTTGTTGTGGCGACCATGAAGGAGATCGGCTTCACCAAGGCCGAATATGCCAAGCGTCACCACGGCGGCTATCTCGGCGTGAAGTCCCGCCAGTAACCGGCCTTAAGTAAGGTCTTTAAAGACATTAAAGCCCCCGTAAAAACCGAAAAAACAAAAACAAGAATATTATGACAATCAAGGATATTCCTCTCAGATTGAAAGAGCTTCCGGGCGAACCGTCCGACCGTCAGGCCATCGAGTCTGCGCTCGCCCTCCGTGGCGAGGCTGTCGCTCTCTTTGCCGAGGAGAAATATGACGAGGCGCTTGAGCGCGTGGTCGAGGCGTTGCGCAAGCTACGCGAGTTTTCCGACTACAGCCACCGCGAGTTCCGCGCCCTTCTCGCCGTGCTGCTCTTCGACCTGTCGGAGACACATTTCGCGCTCAAGGACTACAAGCAGAGCGAGAAGGAGCTTGAGCTTCTGTTCAAGGTGCTCGAACAGCTCATCAAGGATGACTCGGAGCGTTTCGGTGAATTCCACGTGCTCGCCATGGAGCTGTCAACCCGCATACTCCGCTCGCGCAAGAAGACTCTTGAACTTCTTGCCAAGCAGCAGATAAACACCGGCGTGCTTTATGAGAAGGTCAACGCCGGAGTGGCAGCCGCCACCGACAAGCTGGTTGAGTCGCTGCGCAAGGGTGCAGAGATGATGGCCCAGACGGGAGATTACCGTGGTGCCGTGCGGTTCTACATGGAGGCCATAAAGCTCGCCAAGAAGCGCACAGGCCGCGTGACACGCCGCGAGGTGAAGATGACCGTCGAGATGGCACGTGTAATGATGCACAGCCGCAACGAGACGGCGCGTGCCAAGCGTCTGCTCATGGCCGTTTTGCCCCATGCCGTTTCGCTTGAGAATCTGGAGCTTGAGCAGGAGATTCTCGGTATGATTGAGAAAATCGATGCCGATGTGGCTCATGAGCCGATGTGGCGCACGTTCCTTGAGAAAGTGCAGCGCACGGCCAAGACTAAGCTGCGCCGCAGCAAGAAAGAAAAAGAGGAAGAAAAATCTGAGGAGAATGTCAACGATACTGAACACTAACGGCGCGGAGCTTGAGATTCCGCGCATAACCGACGCCGAGAATTTCAAGTGCGCAATCTTTACTGCCGAGTGGAATCCGAAGGTGACGGGTGCTTTGCGCGACGGTGCGGTCGATGTGCTGCGCCGCGCCGGTGTGCCCGAGAACGCGATATTCAGTCAGGAGGTTCCCGGCACTGTGGAGCTGGTCAATGCCGCGGCGTTGGCGTTGAACTACATGCCCGACGTGCGCGCGGTGATAATCATCGGTTGCGTGATACGTGGTGACACGCCCCACTTCGACTACGTTTGCGACATCGTGTCGCAGGGCACGGCGCGACTGAACGCGCTCGGCAACGCACCGGTCATATTCGGGGTGCTGACCGTTGACAACGAGCAGCAGGCGCTCGACCGCGCCGGAGGCTGTCTCGGCAACAAGGGAGCCGAAGCCGCCGTGGCCGCCATCAAGATGGCCAACCTCCACGACATCGCCGCCGGCCTCCGCTACACCTCCTTCCGCAAGTAATTACCTAAAACTCTGAAACCGCGTTCGCGGTGATACGGCGTTAGGCACGACGATGCCGCGTTAGATACGCCTACCCCCCCGGGCTTCTAAAACCCAAAACCTAACGCCTAAAACCTAAAGCCTGACATCTGTCAGATACCCCGGGATTTGGCCGTTTCGTGGATCAGGGGAATAAAAAACAGGAGCCGGGGCCTTGGCGGCCTCAGCTCCTTATTTCTGAAAGAAATATCGCTATGCGATTATTTCTTTACCTTGGCTACGATTGCCTTGAAAGCCTCGGGGTTGTTCACTGCGAGCTCGGCGAGAACCTTGCGGTTGATCTCGATACCTGCTGCGTGGATAAGACCCATGAGCTTAGAGTAAGAAAGATCCTCCATGCGGGCAGCGGCATTGATACGCTGGATCCAGAGGGCGCGGAAGTTGCGCTTTTTCTGCTTGCGGTCACGGTATGCGTAGGTGAGACCCTTCTCCCAGGTGTTCTTCGCTACGGTCCACACGTTGCGGCGCCTGCCGTAATAACCGCGGGTCAGTTTCAATATTTTCTTTCTCTTGGCTCTTGAAGCCACGTGGTTTACTGATCTTGGCATCTTTTTTTAATTTTTGGATGTCAGCGGCAATATTCTTCTTGCACTTGCGGAGCTATACATCCGGTTAGTAAAAAATTTGATTGATTTTGAAATGCTTGCAGTCAGCAACAGACTGCGCTGCGGTTTAGCGGAGGTTGAGGAGCTCGCGTACCTGCTTCTCGTTGGCCGAAGCTACGAGACCGGTGTGGTCGAGGTTTCTCTTACGCTTTTTCGACTTCTTGGTAAGGATGTGGCTGTGGTAAGCGTGTTTCCTTTTGATCTTGCCGGTGCCGGTGAGGGCAAAGCGCTTTTTCGCAGCGGCATTAGTCTTTACTTTAGGCATTTTGCTAAAAATTTAGTTGTTAAAATTTCACCTCGGCACTGTGTGCCTACGGTCTCTAATTTAGCCCCGCATCGTATCGCGATACTCCGCGGAGTGTTATCAATCGCCAAGTAGCATGACGCTCTTGCGGTGGTTCTGCATAGCACCACCTACTCAACAACGCGAATAATTCCCGATTATTGAGCGGGCGGTGATTTTTTTTACTCTTTTTCTTCAGCAGCAGCTTCTTCAGCAGCGGGCTTGGCCTCGGCAGCGGCCTCCTTTTTGGGAGCGCGGGGCTTCTCCTCTTTCTTGGGAGCGGCCTTGAGGGGAGCGAGCATGATCGACATGCGCTTTCCTTCGAGCACGGGCATCATCTCCACCTTGCCGAGATCCTCAAGGTCGTTGGCGAAACGGAGCAGGAGCACCTCGCCCTGTTCCTTGAAGAGGATTGAACGGCCGCGGAAGAAGACATATGCCTTGACTTTCGAACCCTCCTTGAGGAAGCCCTGGGCATGCTTGAGCTTGAAGTTGTAGTCGTGGTCGTCGGTCTGCGGTCCGAAACGGATTTCCTTGACAACGACCTTAGTAGCCTTCTGTTTCTGCTCCTTCTGGCGTTTCTTCTGCTGATACAGGAACTTCTGGTAGTCGATGATACGACAAACGGGAGGTTCGGCCGTGGGTGAGATTTCTACAAGGTCGAGTTCCTGCTTCTCGGCAATCTTGAGGGCTTGGGCTATGGGGTATATGCCCTGCTCTACATTGTCGCCGACAAGACGCACCTCACGTGCGCGGATGTGCTCGTTTGTCGCATACGGGTCATTGCGGCGGTCGCCACCCCTGCCGGGTCGCTGACCCGGACGCGGACGGGGTCCCATGGGACGGCGGGGTCCGCCGAATTGTGGTTTTTTCTCCATTCAGTTTTTTAAGAGTATATTCTATTAGATTTAAGCCTTAGCTTGGTTCTCGCCGGTCTGCTCGGCAACGGCATCGTTGATGAGCTTGGCGAAATCGGCCACGCTCATTGTGCCCTTGTCACCTTCGCCCTGACGGCGTACGGAAACCTCGCCATTCTCGGCTTCTTTCTCACCTACGATAAGCATGTAGGGTATCTTCTTGAGCTCGTTGTCGCGGATTTTCTTACCGATTTTCTCGTTGCGGTCGTCGACCGAGGCACGCACTCCGGCCTCGTCGAGCTCGGCTGCGACCTTGCGGGCGTAGTCGTTGAACTTCTCGGAAATCGGAAGAATCGCGCACTGGTCGGGTATGAGCCAGAGAGGGAGCTTGCCGGCTGTGTGCTCAAGCAGCACTGCCACGAAGCGCTCCATCGAACCGAAAGGCGCACGGTGAATCATGACCGGACGATGCTTCTGGTTGTCGGCACCGGTGTATTCCAGACCGAAACGCTCGGGCAGGTTGTAGTCAACCTGAATTGTACCGAGCTGCCAGCGGCGACCGATGGCATCCTTGACCATGAAGTCAAGCTTCGGACCGTAGAAAGCGGCCTCACCCTCCACCTGACGGGCTTTCAGGCCCTTCTCGGCGCAAGCCTCGATTATGGCGTTCTCGGCAAGGTGCCAGTTCTCGTCAGAACCGATGTATTTCTCCTTGTTCTTCGGGTCGCGGAGCGAGATCTGCACCTCGAAGTTCTTGAAGTCAAGAGCCTTGAAGATGTAGAGGATGATGTCCATTACCTTAAGGAACTCATCCTTGATCTGCTCGGGAGCGCAGAAGAGGTGAGCGTCGTCCTGAGTGAATCCGCGCACACGTGTCAGACCGTGGAGCTCGCCGCTCTGCTCGTAGCGGTAGACCGTACCGAACTCCGCAAAACGGAGAGGCAGGTCACGGTAGCTGCGGGGAGCGGCCTTGTATATCTCGCAGTGGTGGGGACAGTTCATCGGTTTGAGCATGTACTCCTCACCCTCCTGCGGAGTGTGGATGGGCTGGAACGAGTCCTTGCCATATTTAGCCCAGTGGCCGGAGGTCACATAAAGGGCCTTGTTACCGATATGCGGAGTGATTACCTGGAGGTAGCCGTAACGCTTCTGAATCTTGCGCAGGAACTGCTCAAGACGGTCGCGGAGAGCGGCACCCTTGGGGAGCCAGAGCGGAAGACCCGCACCGACAGTGTGGGAGAATGCGAAAAGCTCCATCTCCTTGCCGAGAAGGCGGTGGTCACGCTTCTTTGCCTCCTCAAGAAGGGCAAGATACTCGTCGAGCATCTTCTTCTTGGGGAATGTCACGCCATATACACGCACGAGCTGCTGACGCTTCTCGTCACCGCGCCAGTAGGCACCGGCAAGCGAGGTAATCTTGACAGCCTTGATGGGAGCTGTTGTGGGGATATGCGGACCACGGCAGAGGTCGGTGAAGGCACCCTGGGTATAGGTCGTGATGTGACCATCCTCCAGCTCGCTGATCAGCTCGCATTTGTAGACCTCTCCCCTGTCGCCGAACATGCGGAGCGCATCATCTTTCGAGATGTCGGCACGGCGGATTTCCTCCTTGCGCTGGGCGAGTTCAAGCATCTTCTTCTCAATTTTCGGGAAGTCCTCAGCTGTAATCTTGTGTTCACCCGGATCAATGTCGTAATAGAAACCGGTCTCGACAGCGGGGCCGATACCGAACTTCACTCCGGGGTAAAGCTCCTGAAGCGCCTCGGCCAAAAGGTGTGCCGAAGAGTGCCAGAAAGCATGTTTGCCCTCGGGGTCATCCCATTTGAAAAGTTCAACGGAGGCGTCGGAGTTTACCGGACGTGAGATGTCCCACTCCTCGCCATTGATTTTGGCGGCAAGCACATCGGCCGCGAAGCGCGGGCTGATGCTCTCTGCAATCTGGAACGGCGTAACGCCGGACTCGAACTGCTTCACGCTTCCGTCGGGGAAGGTTATATTTATCATATATGTAATCGTGTCTGTTATAGTCTGTTTACGTAAAATAAGGACTCACACGCGCCGGTTCGTCCGAAACGGCGCATACAAATCCGCGCAAAGATACAAATAATTTTCCAAACCGCAAAATTTCAATCCGATACCGCTTAGAAATCCGAGTCCGTGCCGACAGAGAATCTGACACATCTGACTTGTCTGACTTGTCCGACTTGTCTGACCCCTTCTACTTGTGGCGGCGTGGCACATTCACGTTATGGGTGTCGAATATCCGGCTCGCTCCGCGGTCGAAAATTGTCCAGTGGTCTTTCTGTCCGACCGGAATCCGGTCGGGCATCCATGAGGGGATTACCATGAAATTTGTGCCGGGTCCTGTCGGCTTCGCGCTGAGGAAGGTGTCGTAGTCAGCGCTCTTGAAACGCGCCACCCCGTCAGGTCCGCGTTCTATGCGGGCGCGTACCAACGCGCCGCCGCGTGTGTCGGCCGTCTTCATGTTCGATATGAAGTTGCCGAGCGAGTAAACCACAAGCACATCCTTGTTCTCTTTCTCGTTACGGACAACCTTCATGGGCTGAATCACATGAGGGTGGCCTCCGATTATAAGGTCCACACCCTGGTCCACAAGAAAGTCCGCTATCTCTTCCTGACTGCGGTTCTGCAACAGCACATACTCTATGCCCCAGTGGATAGCGACAACGACAATCTCGGCACCGGCCTCACGCGTGCGCCGTATCTCGTCGGCCATCCTGTCTTTCTCAATCAAAGCCACCTCTACCCCATCGCGAGGCTCAATGCCGTTGGTTCCGTATGTATAATTCAGAAAACCGACCTTGATACCGTTTATATCCTTTATAAAAGGGACTTTTGCGTTGCGGTCGGCAGCGTCGTGAAATGTTCCGACGTGATCCACGCCAAGCGAGTCGAGCGCGGCGATAGTGCGCCGGGCTGCTTTGTCACGGCGGTCAAGGCAATGGTTATTGGCCGTGAGGAACATGTCGAACCCGGCATCTTTCAATGCCGTGGCATATGAATCGGGAGCCGAAAAACAGGGATAGCCCGTATAATCGGGACCGCCGCCGAGAGGCACCTCAAGATTACAGACAGCGTAATCGGCTGCCGTAACCTCGGGAGCAATCAGGGTAAAACAATCGGAATAATCATATCCTCTGCCACCGGCCACATCGCGGGCCGCGTCGAGCTGAGCCTGATGCTGCATGGCATCGCCCACAAAAAGGAGGTCCGCTCCCTGCGGCTCTCCGGGAGACATGGCTCCGGTTATGAACGACAGCAGACTGAAGAGGAGAAGTTTCATATCAGTCAATCTTCTGCGAAGAGTAAGTGAAGCAGACTATGGCATGTTCTGTATCAAGCTGAGTCATTGTCGGCTTGGTAAGATATGGCTGACAACGGGTCACATAAACCGTAGTGCTGTTGTAAGTCTCGACAGTCTCGGTAGTTATATCTACGGGAACCAGCGCGAACTCCATATCCTCAGGACCTACTACCTCTCCCTGCTCATCACGGTCGAGAACATCGAGGAAATAGGCTCGCATGGAGTTGAATTTGTAGGACGCACTCTCGGTGTCGTAGGCGGCGTAGAAAGAGGTTTTGCCATCGGGGATCTTGTTTTCGTTAAAGAACGATTCAAGGTCCGTTTTCCTGACCATCAGCATGTAAGGAGCAACCGACAACCCGTAGTCATTGGCGATTACCTGCGCCGGAATCTCCATGCGGAGCGACGACACGACCGACATTGAAGCCCCATGATTCTTATAGGCATCGAGAAGACGCTGTACGGGGAAAGTGATATCGACCATATAACCCCCCGGAGTAGTCACGACCGACTTGCCCGATTCGGCGAGGCCCTTGATATATTCCGACACCTTGTAGTCAATTACATTGCTCGACAGCACTTCAGGCTGCGAAGCGAGAAGACTCACGGAGTCACGCACGATATGATCCACATATTTATATGTAGAGTCCGGCTGCATGTCGTAAGTGCGGTTTATACGGTGCCAATAAGTGTACATCTCCGCCTTCGAGATATTGGCCACGCAACCGTTGCCGAAATTCTGCTCAACGTAGATTCCGGGAAAATACTTGTTGAATGTCGCCGGCCATTCAAACACCGGATCATCGGCACGATATTTCTCAAACAATTCTCTTGCGAAAGACATCGGCATCTGAACCGGTATGCGGACATACGAATCACGTTTCAGGGCAGAGTCTCCCTTGGCAATGTTTGACAGAGTGTAGCTTCTTGAACCCATCGGCTCCGAGGGGTTGTAATAACCTTCCGGATTGAATGTCGTGGAAATGTCGGCCGGGAGTTCTTTCGACAGGCGGTACACACGGAGCTGCTGCGGTGCGAGCGAGTCGCCGGTGAGCGCGCCGCGCGGTACAGAGAGCACCAGGCGCATCGAGTCAACATCCGACACCGATATCGAGTCGGGGATGTTCATCTTCGTGGCACTCAGCATCTGGGATACAAACGAGCAGGTCAGACTGCCGTATTCAGGAACATTGATGCGACCCAACAGCTTGGTTGTGTTGCGCCCGTCAAAGCTCTCGTAGCGGATGCTGGCCGCAGGAATCTCGGTCACGAGCGAGTCGACTGTGATTGTCACCTCCCCCTGAGAGAGAGAACCGCCTATGCCGCTCACGTCGTCATCGCACGACATGAACATTCCGGCTGAGACCACCGCAGCGGCCAGAAGATATTTCATGTTCATCTTATTACTCTATTGATTTGCAACGCTATGTTACATTAATGATTTGTAAAGCTCATCATACTCCTCGGCATGGTCTCCCTCGCCGGTGAAATGCTTCCAGGGCTTGCCAAGCTCCTCGCAATATTTCACAAGCTCCTCGTCGGGAGTCTCGGTCTGGAACACAACCGCGTCGGAATATGCTATGGCCATCTTGTCGAGAAGCGTATGGTCGAGCGGCATCTCGTTGAATTTCTTGATGTCTGACGGCTTCACGCCTTCGGCTTTCAGCTTGTCGAAGAAACCGGGGTCGATCGGGCCGATTTTCTCTCCGGGAAGGAAAGTGTAGACTATCTTCGTCTTGTGGAACGACGGGCCGTCGTTGAACAGACGCTTCACATAGAGAGGTATGAGCGACGACACCCAGCCGGACACCTGCATGACCTCGGGTTCCCATCTGAGTTTGCGGGCAGTCTCCATCGTGCCGCGCGAGAAGAAGATGATACGCTCGTCGTTGTCCTCACGGTTAGTTCCGAAAGCGTCAACATCTGTGTCGAGCTTCTGGAAATAGTCATCGTTGTCTATGAAATAGACCTGGATGCGCGAGGGCTGCATTGAAGCCACCTTCACCACGAGCGGATGGTCATTGTCGCCGATGGCGATGTTCATACCGCTGAGGCGGATCACCTCATGCAACTGATTGCGGCGTTCATTTATGTCGCCGTAGTCGGGCATGAAGGTGCGGACCTCATACTTGCGCGACTGTATCGACTGCGGAAGCGAGCGACCCAGACGGGCATTCTCGGTTCCTGAAAGATAGGGAGCGATCTCCTGAGAGACGAAAATTATCTTGTGTGCTGCCATTACGATTCTTTATGCGCTTCATACATCATGCTGCGCCGTTCAACTTGCAAAATTAATAAAAATTTTCCAAATATAGGGATTCCGATGGTGTCACCCAGTATCGTTTTATTAAATTTTAACGACTCATGAGGCCGCGGACTTAAAAAATCCGGTTTCGCAAAGAATAAAGTGTGTTAAAATTTTTCGGAAACCGGGATTTTTTATTAACTTTGCCATTGCAAATGCGGGCATGGTGTCAGGTTTTTTTGTGCTCGTGTTTGCATCAGCCGCAATAGCTCAGTTGGTAGAGCATTTCATTCGTAACGAAAAGGTCGTGGGTTCGAGTCCCACTCGCGGCTCTCACGAGGGCGACAGGCTTCCTGTCGCCCTCTTTTCATATTAAGCGGAAAGGAATCGGGGCAAGCGCAATCAGCCGCCACCAACGGTTCTTAATACATAAGTGTAAACGAGCAATCATTATGGTAAGTTATCTACAGATCGAGAAGCTGACCAAGTCGTTCGGCGACAGGGTGCTGTTTGAGGACGTGACTTTCGGCGTGTACGAGGGTGACAAGATTGGCATCGTGGCCCGCAACGGCGACGGCAAAACAACTTTTCTCAACATATTGACCGGGCGCGAGGATTACGACTCGGGCAACGTGGTGTACCGCAACGGCCTCCGCGTGGGCTATCTGGAACAGCTGCCTCCCATGCCTCCTGGCATGACAGCGGTGGAATATGCCACCCCCGAAGCCGCTCCGGGCGAAGAGGAGCACTGGAACGGCCCAGACCTCGCACGACAGATGCTGACCCAGTTCAAGATAACCGACCCTGACATGCCGCTGGAGAATCTGTCGGGTGGCCAGGCCAAGCGCGTGGCCCTCGCCCGCGTGCTGCTCACAAAGCCCGACATGCTCATTCTCGACGAGCCGACCAACCACCTCGACATCGACATGATCGAGTGGCTGGAGAATTACCTGTCGCGCCAGCGTGTCACCCTGCTCATGGTGACCCACGACCGTTACTTTCTCGACAAGGTGTGTACGCGCATAATCGAGATTGACCGCCGACAGCTATATTCCTACGAGGGCAACTATGACTATTACCTGCGCCGCCGCGACGAGCGCATGGAAGCGATGAGCGCCGAACTCGCCAAGGTGAAGAATCTGCTGCGGACCGAACTCGAATGGATGCGGCGCCAGCCGCAGGCGCGCGGCTCTAAGGCGAAGTACCGCATAGACAATTTCCATCAGCTCGAGGACAAGAGCCGCGTGAACCTCTCCTCGCGCGATGTCGCCCTGGAGGTGAAGTCGAGCTACATCGGCTCGAAGATTTTCGATGCGAGGCATATCGCCAAGGCTTTCGGCGACAAGGTGATTCTCCGCGACTGGAACTATACCTTCGCCCGCTATGAGAAGGTCGGCATAGTCGGCGACAACGGCGCGGGCAAATCGACATTCATCAAGCTGCTGCTCGGCCTGATGCAGCCTGACTCGGGCAGCTTCGACATCGGCCAGACTGTCCGCTGGGGCTATTACAGCCAGGAGGGCATGACCGGATTTGACGAGTCGAAGAAGGTTATCGATGCCGTGCGTGAGATTGCCGAAGTGGTGCGCATAGATGAAAAGACAACCCTCACAGCGTCGGCTTTCCTCTCGAAGTTCCTGTTCACGCCCGAGACCCAGCAGAAGTATATTGCCAAACTCAGTGGCGGTGAGCGCCGCCGTCTTTATCTGGCCACGGTGCTGATGAAGAGCCCGAATTTCCTGGTACTCGACGAGCCGACAAACGACCTCGACATCATGACTCTCGCCGTGCTTGAGGATTATCTGGTGAATTTCAAGGGTTGCGTGATTGTGGTGAGCCACGACCGCTTCTTCCTCGACCGGATCGTGGACCATCTGTTTGTCTTCAAGGGTGACGGCGAGGTGCGCGACTTCCCGGGCGACTATTCCACCTACCGTCATTGCGTGGCCATGGAGGAGAAGGAGCGCAAGGCGGCAGCAGCCAGCGAGGCGGCAAAGGCTCCGGCAGCGCAGGCGGCCGACACCACATCCAACACGTGGCGCAAGAAGGAGGATAAGCGCAAGCTGTCGTTCAAGGAGAAGCGCGAGATGGAGGAACTGGAGAAAAAGATTGAGGAACTTACGGCAGAGCGCACAAAATTAGAGAGCGACCTATCATCGGGCACTCTCGACAATGACGCCATCGTGGCGGCCGGCAACCGCATAGGCGAGGTAATCTCCCAACTCGACGAAGCCGAACTCCGCTACCTCGAACTCCTCGAAATCGAAGGCTAAGCCCCGTCGGATTGAAAGAAGAACCGGTCACAAATTGTGACCGGTCCATAATTAGAATTCGTAGTCGACGCAGGCGCGGGAGTCCTTGTGGCCGGCGAGAAGGCCGGCGGCGGCGACGTGAGCCGGGTGCTTGGCGTAGGTCTCGACATCGGCCATGGTGGGCACGACGGCGGTCAGTACTACGTCCCAGTCTTCGGCGGGATTCGCGTTGAGTCCTACTTCCATCGACTCAAGTACATCTATCTGTGCGGGGAGGGCGAGAAGGGCATCGGCAAACCGACGGGCCACCTCGCGACGCTCTTCGGCTGTGCCGCTGAGCTTGAATGTCACTATATGCTTTACCATGTCAGGTTTTAGGTTTTAGGTTTTAGACCTGGGAAATAAAACGGAGCTGAAATTTATCTGACCGGCAGATAATTTCAGCTCCGTTTCTATTTTTTAATTCTTGGGAGCGGGATAGAGGCGTTCGCGGGCTGCAGCTACCTTCTCGTCCTCCACGTAGTCGTCGTAGTCCATCATCTTGTCGATGATGCCGCCGGGCGTAAGCTCGATTATGCGGTTGCAGATGGTCTGGATGAACTCGTGGTCGTGGCTCGACATCAGGATCACACCCTTGAAGTTCTGGAGCGTGTTGTTGAACGCCTGGATTGACTCAAGGTCGAGGTGGTTGGTCGGCGAGTCGAGAACCATGGTGTTGGCGTCGGCGAGCATCATGCGGGCAATCATGCAGCGTATCTTCTCACCTCCGGAGAGCACCGAGGCTTTTTTAAGCACCTCCTCGCCGCTGAAGAGCATCTTGCCGAGGAAGCCTTTGAGGTAGATTTCCGATGAATCGGAGCTGTACTGGCAGAGCCAGTCAACAAGGTTGAGGTCCGTATCGAAGAACTCGCTGTTGTCGAGCGGCAGATAGGCGGTTGTGATGGTCTGTCCCCATTCATAGTCGCCGGCATCAGCCTTGCGGTTGCCCATGATAATCTCGAACAGGGCGGTCATGGCACGCGGGTCGCGGCTCAGGAAAGCCACCTTGTCGCCCTTCTCGATCTGGAAGTTCACATCGTCGAAAAGCACCTCGCCATCGACCGATGCCTTCAGGCCCTTGACCTCAAGGATCTTGTTGCCGACCTCGCGGTTAGGGGTGAAGATAATGCCCGGGTAACGGCGCGATGAGGGCTGGATTTCCTCGACGTTGAGCTTCTCAAGCATCTTCTTGCGGCTGGTGGTCTGTTTGGACTTGGCCACGTTGGCCGAGAAACGCTGTATGAACTCCATAAGCTCCTTCCGCTTCTCCTCGGCCTTCTTGTTGGCGGCCTGCTGCTGACGGAGAGCGAGCTGCGACGACTGGTACCAGAAGTCGTAGTTGCCGGCGAAGATCGAGATCTTGTTGAAGTCGATGTCGAGCGTGTGGGTGCTGACAGCATTGAGGAAGTGGCGGTCGTGGCTCACGACAAGCACCGTGTTCTCGAAGTTGGCGAGGTAGTTCTCCAGCCATGCCACGGTCTCAAGGTCGAGGTCGTTGGTTGGCTCGTCGAGAAGCAGGTTGTCGGGGTTGCCGAAGAGTGCCTTGGCGAGCAGCACGCGCACTTTCTCGTTGGCGCTCATGTCTTTCATGAGCATGTAGTGGCGGTCTTCCTTAATGCCGAGGCCACTGAGCAGGGCTGCAGCGTCGCTCTCGGCATTCCAGCCCTCAAGCTCGGCGAATTTCTCCTCAAGCTCGGCGGCCACGATGCCGTCCTCGTCGGAGAAATCAGGCTTCGCGTAGATTGCATCCTTGCGCTGCATGATGTCCCAGAGCACTGTATGGCCGCGGAGCACGGTCTCTATCACGGTACACTCGTCGAACTCGAAGTGGTCCTGCGAGAGGACGGAAAGGCGTTCGCCCGGTCCGAATGTCACGGTGCCGTGTGTCGGGGAGAGCTCTCCCGACAATATTTTCATCAGTGTCGATTTTCCGGCACCGTTGGCACCGATTATGCCGTAACAGTTGCCATGGTTGAACGTGAGGTTCACGTCCTGGAAGAGCACGCGCTTGCCGAACTGCATGCTCAGATTGTTTACCTGTATCACTTTTCTTAGTCGGTAATTATAATGTTAGTATCAGCGGCGGAACTTCGGGTTCTGGCGCATCTGCTTCATCATCTTCATGGGGTTCTTCATGTTCGAGGCCATGTGCATCATCTTTCGGGTGTCCTCGAACTGCTTGAGAAGGCGGTTCACCTCCTGGAGCGATGTTCCGGAACCTTTCGCTATGCGCTGACGGCGTGTGCCCTTGATGATGTCGGGGTTGTGACGCTCATAGGGGGTCATGGAGTTGATGATGGCCTCTATGCCCTTGAATGCGTTGTCGTCGATGTCGATGTCCTGGATGGCCTTGCCCACACCGGGAATCATCGAGGCGAGATCCTTGATGTTACCCATCTTCTTGATCTGCTGGATCTGGTGCATGAAGTCCTCGAAATCGAACTTGTTCTTCTTCAGTTTCTCCTGAAGACGCTCGGCCTCTTTCTGGTCGTAGACCTCCTGGGCACGCTTGGCGAGCTCGACGATGTCACCCATGCCGAGAATTCGGTTGGCCATACCCTCGGGGTTGAATTCCTGAAGGTCCTCAAGTTTCTCACCTGTTCCGACATATTTGATGGGCTTCTTGACAACGGCGCGGATCGAGAGGGCGGCACCGCCACGGGTATCGCCGTCGAGCTTGGTGAGCACCACGCCGTCGAAGTCGATGCGGTCGTTGAATGCCTTGGCGGTGTTGACGGCGTCCTGACCGGTCATGGAGTCAACCACGAAGAGTGTCTCCTGCGGGTTAATGGCGTTCTTGATGCGCTCGATCTCGTCCATCATCTCCTCGTCTACGGCGAGGCGGCCGGCGGTATCGACAACCACGAGGTCATAGTTGTTCTGACGGGCGTGGTCAATTGCGTTGAGTGCGATCTGGACCGGGTTGCGGCTCTCCTCCTCGGTGTACACAGGCACCCCGATGCTCTCGGCGAGGACACGGAGCTGCTCGCGTGCGGCGGGACGGTAGACGTCGGCACCGACCAGCAGAGGACGTTTGCCCTTGGTCGATTTCAGCTTCTTGGCGAGTTTGCCGGCGAATGTGGTCTTACCCGCACCCTGGAGACCGGCCATGAGAATCACCGCCGGCTTGCCCTCGGTGTTGAGGGGTGCCGCATCGCCGCCCATGAGTTCGGCGAGTTCGTCATGCACAATCTTGACCATCAGCTCCTTCGGCTTCAGGGCGTTGATTACGTTCTGTCCGAGAGCCTTTTGCTTGACAGTGTCGGTGAAAGTCTTGGCGACCTTATAGTTGACATCGGCGTCAAGAAGTGCGCGTCGCACATCCTTGAGGGTCTCGGCTATATTGATCTCGGTGATTCTTCCCTCACCTTTGAGAATTTTGAAAGAGCGTTCAAGCCGCTCGGATAGGTTCTTAAACATGGCGCGTTGATTCGGGATTTATTCGCGTTTGATTCTGAATTATTTAGTGAGTCGGTTGGTGCGGGTGTCGGGAAACACCACCACGGGACGCATTTCGCGGGCCTCTTCGGGTGTGACCAGGGCGTAGGTCATGATGATCACCACGTCGCCGGGCTGGGCCTTGCGGGCGGCCGCTCCGTTCAGGCAGATCACGCCCGATCCGGGTTCTCCCTCTATGACGTAGGTGTCGAAACGCTCGCCATTGTTGTTGTTGACAATCCACACACGCTGGCCGGGAAGTATCTCGGCGGCACGGAGAAGTTCGGCGTCGATTGTGATGCTACCCACATAGTTGAGATTCGCCTCGGTCACTGTGACGCGGTGAATCTTCGATTTCATCATTTCTATAAGCATGTCCACTTATTTTGCGCGTCGCGGCAGCACCCGGACAGGCACCGCCGTGATGCCTGTCAAATGTTCTTTTTGTAGCAGATGTTGTCTATCAGGCGCACCTTGCCGCAGTAAACGGTGATGCAACCCACCACCCAGGGAGACTCCTCCCATTCCTCAAGGGGAAGGAGCGTGCGGCCATCCACAATCTCGAAGTATTCCACCTCCATCTGCGGCACGGCGTTGATGCGCTCCACCACGGTGTCGTGGGTGGCGCGGATGGAATGTGAGCGGGAGTACTCGACCGAGTCGGCGAGGGCGCGGTGAATCTCGGGTGCGAGGTGCCGCTGCTCGGGCGTGAGGAGCGCGTTGCGGCTCGACAGGGCGAGGCCGTCGTCAGCACGGCGTATCGGACAGGGCACTATCTCCACGTCGATACCCTCGGTCTCGACCATGTTGCGTATCACGGCAATCTGCTGGAAGTCTTTCTCGCCGAAGTATGCACGGGTCGGGCGCACTATGCGGAACAGGCGCGAAACGACCTCCGCTACTCCCTGGAAGTGTCCCGGACGGAACTTGCCCTCCATGACCACTGCGGCCATGCCGAGTGCGAACTCATGACGCTCGCGGCCCTCGACTCCGCCGGGATACATCTCCTCGACCGAAGGGGCGAAGGCGACCGACACTCCGGCCTTGGCCAGAAGGCGGAAGTCCGATTCCTCGTCGCGCGGATACGTGGCGAGGTCGGTGGGGTTATTGAATTGGGTAGGATTGACAAACACGCTTGTCACGGTGATGTCGTTCTCGCTCACGGCGCGTTCCACGAGCGACAGATGTCCCTCATGCAGGGCACCCATTGTGGGAACGAATCCGATGCTATGTCCTTTCTGCCGTTCGTTGGCGACAAATGTCTCCAGTTCGGCAACCGATCGTATAATCAGCATTTCAGTCTATGTTGTGGTTCTCCGTCACAACGGAGATTCATATTATGTTTCTATTGAGACTCTGAAGGAGAGACAAAATATCTCGCAAAATTACAATAAAATCGTCAAACATAATAATTTTTCACCATAAAAGACTGAAATTCGGACTCAGAAAGCACTTTTCAGGAATTGTTGAGGGGCGTCATATGGTAGCCGAGTGATTTCAAGCCGACGGCCACACCGGCGAGATAGAGCTGATGGAGGGCGGTCACGTAGACTCCGAAAGCCACCTCGGTACCGGGCTCGACTTTATCGTGCAGCAGGAGCGAGTAGACGCGTGCTGCGCATTCGGAAACGAGGGTGGTGACTTTCTCTGCCTCCTCACCCTTGCAGCCGAGCACATCCTCGACGACGGCCTCATCCATGTTGTCGTAGCCCCGCATGTCCCGCAGCGCGGTGTAATAATCGGTCCGTGAGGAGTTTGCCTCCCAATCGGTATCCCAGTGCCATGCCATGGCCATTCCGACGAACATCATCCAGCCGAGCGACACCACCGGATAGTCCTTGAACTCCCGCGCGCCGTCGGGCAGATAGCTGCGCGCGATTTCCGGCCATTTCTCCTCGACATCGGGACATTCCGGCAGATGTGCATCGACCGCTCCCTTACCTACCAGAAAGCCCATAAGGTCATTCCTCACACGCTCCCCAAACCCTTTCACCAATTCCTGAGTATTATCCATAATCCAATGTTTTATCCAAAATAAAGTAATAAAGTCCCTTCCAATATTACGCACACCAACCCCAATCAGTTTATACCGCAATCAAAGTTTTGTGGCCGGGGCCGGGATTCAGTCGGCGGCGGGGAGGTATTGGTAGGCGCCAAGCGAGGGGGAGCCGTCGCGCAGGCGGTCGGTGCCGTCCATGTCGTAAAGAACCTCGGGGGTAACAAGAGATGCCGAACCAGCCGACTTCACGGGTGAATCCTCCTTAAGGCGGTAGTTGAAGTAGTAGATGGGACGGTCGGTGTAGAACATCGGGTCCGTATCCCATAGACAGTCTATGAAGTTGTCGTCATTCTCTCCGGCTGATTTCAGCGAGACATATCTGAAGAACACATCCGAGCCGGTCAGGTCTCCCTTGCGCAGGTTCTCGGTGTTGAGGTCTTCGGCCAAGCCGTAGATAATCGAGTTCTCGAAGCTGGCTTTCATCAGCGGCTGAGTGTTCTCCTCCTCCTCGTCGGGGAAGACATGCCAGAGCGACAGCAGCGCGCCGCGTATGGCAGAGAAGAGGTAATTGTTGGCGATGGTACATTGCAGGAACTCATGCTCGCCACCTGTCAGGCTCACCACAGCATCGGCCGCCTCGGAGAAGCAGCACCCGTAGGCATTGACCTTGGCATATTTCGAGCTGAGCACGTTGCCCTGCGAGTTGTGAAGCCATGAGTTGAGGAGGGTCAGCTTGGTGCGCGACAGGTCGGCGCAGGAGTCAACTGTCAGACCGGATACGGTGCTGCGCATGTCTACATATTCCATGCGGTTGTCGAATGAACCGGCATCTATCCTGACACCTTTCCACTGTCCGGCCATGATGTCGTAACCCACGTCGGGGAGCACATCGTCAAGCCGGTCGCCACGGAAGGCGATCATGCGTCCCGGTTCGCCGACAGCCTCAAGACGGCCCTCGACCACGAGCGAGGCTCCGTCGTGGAACAGCAGCTGTGCTCCCGGCTCGACCGTCAGCGTGGCCCCACGCTCAACCGTCAGCGAGTCAAACACCACATAGGGGCGGTCTGCGGTCAGACTGGTGTCGGAAGAGAACCGCACGTTGCGGAGCCGGGTCACGTTCTGGCCGTATGCCTCGACGCGCACGCTCTGCGTGACACCGTTGGTAACAAATTCGAGGTCATCCTCCACAAGGCCGGGCGAAGCACCCTGGGTCTCCGGTATATAACATTCTATGAAGACAAACACCGAATCCTTGCCACGTATCTCCACGTCGCTGAACTCCCGTCCGCTCACACCGTCAACGTTGAGCGAGAAGCGTGTGTCGGGATTCTTGAAGCGTATGGAGCTGATGTTGACACCCTTCTTGTTGCGGTTGCAGACAATCAGGCGTGCCGTCGGAGTGCCGAGGTCGGTGAAAACGGTGTCGAAGTTTACCGTATCGCGCGAGAAGGTGAGCAACGCCGACGGCGATGTGGTCATGCTGTCGTCGATGCACGATGTCATCAGAAAATTTATCGAAATTAAACTTATCAGCCCGATGAGGGTCAATAAAGTGTAGCGCATTTGTCTCATTTAAGAGTGTGTTTGAATTTAAATCGAATTTAATTTTCGAGTCTATTTGAATCATTCTTGGTTTCATCACAAAGGTAAATTTTGGCGCTTTCCGCCGAGCCTCATCAGTCGCATAGCCCGCTATGCTCCTTCTTCGACTCGCGAAAATCACTCAAAATTTCCTCTTTGTGCTAAAACCATTTAAATTCAAACACACTCTCAGAAAAAACGTTCGTGAGACCGTTTTTATTTTCGACGACAATCCGGAGTGTGCTCACAAGTACTTGAAATCTATGAGCGACTCCGCTTTCTTCCGGAAGTCGGGTCTGCTCCTATGCATAGTGTGAATCAATAATGAAATACATGCTTATTGCCGGCGAGGCATCCGGTGATTTACATGCCTCACATCTTATAAAATGGATCAAGGAGTTCGACAGCGAGGCCGAATTCCGCTTTTTCGGCGGCGACCTGATGGCCGCCGAGGCCCGTCGCAAGCCTGAGCTGCATTATGACATGATGAATGTGATGGGCTTCAGCGAGGTGCTCCGCAAGCTGCCGGTGCTGGCCTCGAACCTGCGCCGGGCACGTCGCCTGATCCGTGAATACCGCCCCGACGCCCTCATTCTTGTGGACTATCCGGGCTTCAATCTCACGCTCGCCAAGTTCACCCACAAGCTCGGCGTGCCGGTGCATTATTTCATATCGCCCAAGGTCTGGGCATGGAAGGAATACCGCGTCAAGTCTATCAAGAAATATGTTGACCGCATGTATTCCATCCTTCCTTTCGAGGTACAGTTTTACAAGAAACATGGCTACGATGTGACCTATGTCGGCAACCCGTCGGTGCAGGAGGTCGCTCATTATCTGGGACATCTGCCTCCGCGTAAGCATTTCGTAGAGCGTCAGGACCTTGACGAGTCGCGCCCTATAATCGCTCTGCTCCCCGGCTCACGGCGAGGCGAGATCCGAAACAATCTCCCATTGATGATCGAGGCGGCGAAGCGCTTCCCGGAATTCCAGTATGTAGTCGGCGCGGCTCCGGCTGTGGGCGAGAAATTCTACCGCGAGGTGGCACAGGACCCTGGGCTTAAACTCGTGTTCGGTTGCACTCCGACATTGCTCAAGTACTCGCAGGCTGCCGTAGTGACCTCTGGAACGGCCACTCTTGAGACAGCTCTGATCGGCACTCCGCAGGTGGTTGTATACCGCGCCAACGGCATGGCCATATCCTATAAGATCATGGAGAAGCTGCTGAAAGTGAAGTATGTGTCGCTGCCGAACCTGATTGTGGGCAACGAGATTGTGCCGGAGCTGCTTGTACACAAATGCACAGTCGATTCGATTGCACGAGAGCTGTCGCCGCTGCTCCAGCCCTCGCCCAGACGCGACTTCCAGCTGTCGGGCTACCGCAACATGCAGCGTCGTCTCGGAACCTACGTGGCGGCCGAGTACGCCGCCGAGCTGATTGTCGATTCTCTGAGAAAGTAAACTTCAGATTCTCTGAGGAAATAGATTCCAAGTCCTCTGAGAGGGTAAACTTTTGGCAATCCCGGGTGTTGTAAGTATATCCTTACAAACCCACTGACTTACCATAGAAGCCGGGCACCCGCGTGCCCGGCTTTCTTACGTCCACCCCCCAACATCGCAAAGCGATGTCCCTACATGTACAAAACCGGAATTTGGGCTGGTGGGGAAGATTTAACATTTTGATACCAATATTTACATATAGGGGTACGTTTATAGGTTACCAAATGCGACAATGCCGGTTCCGGGACGGCAGCCATACTACAACCCGGACAAACCATTGGCCCCCGGTCCGCAACAGCCGGCGGCTGACCACCTGCTACAAAACAAGACAAATCACAGCAACGACGCCCTCATGCAGGGTGCCGCTGCCTGACACGAACACTTTTTCATGACTTAGATATGTTTCAACCGCGCCTTAGACTATAACCGGCCAAACGGCTGAAATCAACAGCTAACAATTGATTGTCAGATGATTGGTAAGAAAAACATAATTGTCTAAATTTTGGGTTATATACATTAGTAATTTCTATCGTCCACCTTACGGAGGACAGCAGAAATGTCCACGTCAAGGCGGAAAAAATCCGGTCGTCGCGAGACGCCCGGATTTTTTTATTCCTGTCTACTCTTCATGTGGAAGCCACCACTTTTGACGGAAGAAAAAGTTTGAAAAGTGTAATTTTTAAGCCTGAAAAAATTTGAAAAGTGTAATTTCTGAGCCTAAAAAAATTTGAAAAGTGTAAAATTAGGGATTTTTCTTGAATTTTTCGAGGCGATTTATTACCTTTGTGGAATATGCCGATGACTTATGCCGATGACTGACTACCAGCGTTTGTCGCCTGAAGAGGAGGACCGTATGGTCGAGAGCGAGTTCCGCGGGCTTCTCGCGGCTTATCTCGCCAGCAACCACCGCAAGAAAGTGGAGATTATCGAGCGCGCGTACCGCTTTGCCAAGGCCGCCCACAAGGGAGTGCGCCGGCGTAGCGGCGAGCCTTATATCCTCCACCCGATAGCCGTGGCCAAGATTGTCATATCCGAACTCGGTCTCGGCTCCACTTCCATCTGCGCCGCCCTGCTTCACGACGTGGTGGAGGACACCGAATTCACCCGCGAGGACATCGAAGCCAATTTCGGCACGAAGATAGCCGACATAGTGGAGGGCCTGACCAAAATCTCAGGCGGAATTTTCGGCGACAAGGCTTCGCTCCAGGCCCAGAATTTCCGCAAGCTCCTGCTCTCGATGTCTACCGACATACGAGTGGTGCTAATCAAGATGGCCGACCGTCTGCACAATATGCGCACACTCGGCAGCATGCGCCCTGAGAAGCAGTTCAAGATTGCCGGCGAGACACTGTATGTCTACGCCCCCCTCGCCCACCGCCTCGGCCTGTTCAAGATAAAATCGGAGCTCGAAGACCTCGCCTTCCGCTATGAGCACCCGCAGAAATATGCCGACATAATGGCAAAGATCAGCGAGAGCGAGTCGCACCGCCACGAGATTGTGGAGCAGTTCGTCGCTCCGGTACGCGCCAAGCTCGACGCCGCCGGTTTCAAATACGAGATCAAGGCCCGCGTGAAGAGCGCGTATTCCATCTATACCAAGATGGAACACAAGAAGATACCTTTCGAGGAAATCTACGACATATATGCCGTGCGCGTCATATTCGAGAACGACGATGACGAGAAGGAACGCGTGCGCTGCTGGGAGATCTACACCTTCTTCAGCGACGGCCACAAGGTTCACCCCGACCGCCTGCGCGACTGGACCTCGGTTCCGAAGGCAAACGGCTACCGCGCCCTGCATCTCACGGCCATGGGTCCCGACGGCAAATGGATCGAGGTGCAGATACGCTCGCGAAAGATGGACGAGATCGCCGAACTCGGATATGCCGCCCACTGGAAATACAAGACCGGCGACACCGACGACGATACCGAGCTCGACAAGTGGATGAACACCATCAAGGATATCCTGGCCAACCCTGAGCCGAACGCGATGGACTTCCTCGACACCATCAAGCTCAACCTCTTCTCGTCGGAAATCTACGTGTTCACCCCGCGCGGCGACCTGAAAGTACTTCCCACCGGATCGACGGTGCTCGACCTCGCTTTCGAGATCCACTCCGAACTCGGCAGCCATTGCATAGCCGGAAAAATAAACCACCGTCTCGTGCCGCTCAACCACCCGCTCGGGTCGGGCGACCAGGTGGAGATAATCACCTCGGGCACACAGACTCCAAAGCGCGAGTGGATGGACTTCTGCCAGTCGGCCAAGGCGCGCAACTGCATACGCACCATCCTCCGCAAAGATCCCGAGGCTCTACGCTCCCACGGACGCAAGCTCTTCGAGGAGTTCCTGAAGCGCGAGGAGATCACTCTCACCAACGGGCTGATGAAGCGTCTGCTCGGCAGCTACCGTCTCGAAACCCCCGACGACCTCTACCGTATGCTGGCCTCGGACGAGATAAGCCTCTCGCCGGCACGCCTCAAGATTGCCGACCAGAAGCGCGTGTCGCTCATGCGCCGCCTGCTCCGCAATCCATTCGCTTCGAAGAAGCCGGCCGACTTCGAGCCGGTCGACGAACCGGAAGTGATGCCTGTTGACCGTAAAAAGACCTACATTCTGCATCCCGACGACAAGGAGCCGAACTACCGGCTCGACACGTGCTGCTCGCCGATTCCGGGTGATGACGTGCTCGGATTCATCGACAACGACGAGCATGTGGTGGTCCACAAGGTGAGCTGCCCCAAGGCCATGATGCTCAAGACCGGTTACGGCTCGCGCCTGGTGGCCACCGAATGGGGTGGACGCGCCGAGCGATTCCTCGGGCGCATCCGCCTCGAAGGCATAGACCGTCTCGGTGTGCTTGAAGATATTTCATCGGTGCTCTCGAAGAAACTCGGCGTGGATGTCCGCAGCCTTACCATCGACACCCTTAACGAGGTGTTCAGCTGCGAGATGACCATCCGGGTTGACAACACCGAGACTCTCGATTACATAATCAGTTCCCTCAAAAAAATCAAGGGTGTGAAAAGCGCCCGACGCATCTCATGAAGCCAATAGGAAAACATATAACGGTCAACGCCGGACTCGTGGCGGCGGCCATCGCCTTCATACTGCTCCTTCTTCCCCACGACGACAGGCAATCGTACAACTACGAGCTGAACCAGCCATGGCGCTACCAGCTGCTCACGGCCGACTTCGACATGCCCATACTGCGCGACTCCTCGTCGGCTCGCCTCATGCGCGACAGCATAGACCGTGCCTTCGTGCCGTTCGTGAAGCGCGACGCCTCCGTTGCCAAGAACAACATCACCAAGTTCCGCAACGCCATATCGGGCAAGGTCGCTCCGGCACGCGCCAATTACCTGACCAATCTTCTGGAACGTGTCTACGGCTTAGGCATAGTCGACACCGATGTCTACAACCAGGTTCACACCGGGGCTTCGGGTCATCTGCGCGTGGCCGACATAGAGAACGGAGCCAATGCCGTTGAGACCATCGATGCCCGCGACATGCTCTCTCCCCCCAAGGCATTCCAGTATATCGACTCCGTATATCATGCCGGTCTGACAGGTCCGGCCGCTTCGGAGGCCCTCGACAGCGATGTGGCCCACATGCTCGGCTCGGTGCTCACGGCCAATATCGTGATCGACTCGGTGGCCGACAAAAAATACCGCGAGCAGGAATATCTCACGGTCAACGGTGCCCTCGGAGTCATAAAGAAGGGGCAGCGTATCGTGGACCGTGGTGAGATTGTCACCCCTCAAATCTTCACCAACCTCAACACCTACATGGAGATTGCCGAGCAGAACCATTCTGGCGACAGCAAGACCTCCTACTTCCTGCTCGGCCAGGGTCTCTACCTGCTTCTCTGTTTCTCCGCGCTCTACACCTTCCTCTGGATATGCCGTCCTCGCTTCCTGAGCTCGATCAAGAACATGGTGTTCCTGATCTCTTTCATCACCCTCTTCGCCATCTTCTCAATCCTGATGTTCGAGTATGTGGGCAACGGCATATACTTCGTGCCCTTCGCGGCCATTCCGGTTGTGATAATAGTCTTTTTCGACTCGCGCACGGCCATCTTCTCGCTGCTCATCAGCGTGATGATCTCCGCCCTTGTGGCGGTGTTCCCCTTCCAGTTCATATTCATGGAACTGGCGGCCGGTCTGACGGCGGCATTCTCGATCAACACTCTCGAACGCCGCTCGCAGCTGCTGCGCACGGCCCTCTACACCTTCCTGGCATATGTCTCATCATACTGTGTCTCCAACCTGATCACCGACGGTACGCTCGCTCCGTTCGAATGGCACATAATCGGGGCCTTTGCCATCAACGCTGTGGTGCTCTCGTTCGCATACTTCCTGATTCTCATTATCGAGAAAATCTACGGCTTCACATCTACGGTGACCCTCGTGGAGCTTTCCGACATCAACAACCCGCTGCTGCGCCGTCTGGCCGAAGAGGCCCCGGGCACATTCCAGCACTCCATGCAGGTATCGACCCTTGCGGCCGAAGCTGCACGCGCCGTCGGAGCCAACACACAGCTTGTGCGTACCGGAGCGCTCTACCATGACATCGGCAAGCTCGACGGCCCGATATTCTTCACCGAGAACCAGCATGGCGTCAACCCGCACACCGGTCTGAACCCCGAGACAAGCGCACACAAGATCATATCGCATGTCACCTCAGGTCTGGCCATAGCCCAGCGGGAGAAGCTGCCTCAGGTAATCCGCAACTTCATCTCCGAGCACCATGGCAAGTCCGTGACCCGGTTCTTCTACAACACAGCCGTCAACGAGAACCCGGAGGGCACCGTAGACCGTGCCAAGTTCACCTATCCCGGCCCCAACCCGCAGAGCCGCGAGACTGCCATACTGATGATGGCGGACTCGGTCGAGGCTGCTTCGAGGAGCCTCCCCGAATACACTCCCGACACCATCAACTCACTCGTGGACCGCATAATCGACACCCAGATGGCCGACGGCCTCTTCAACGAATCGCCAATCTCTTTCCGCGACATACAGACCATCAAGAACACGTTCAAGAAACGTCTCTCGACCATCTACCACTCACGTGTGGCCTACCCGGAGCTGAAGAAACCGGTCCTGACCGATGTGACGGGAAAGATGCCTGATCTGACAGGCAAAAAATAATTTTTGCTTCCCGGGCGTTTAAACAATAGGAGGCCTGCGGTGTCATATATTATATAGTGTATCCCCGTGTATGATGTATCCGCATGCCAGTTGATTTAAAGAGATTGTATATGACCGTTTTTCTGATTATATTGAGCATACTGCTCTGGGTGGCTTCTGTGTGGTGCCTCTATGGACGGCAGACCCTCGCCCCCGCGCTATCATATCTGGCGCTTCTTTCGCTCTCTTTCATGTCGGAGAACGGTTATCCGGTCATGCCTCTCAACGGCACCATTCTGACCGGATGGCTCTGCATGACGCTGGTCGTGATTTTCACCACCGTGCTCCAGCCGGAGCCTGTGCGCCGCCAGACCCGCGGAATGTCATTCATAATCGGCGGCGGTGTGACCGGACTCGCGCTCGGTCTGCTCGGATTCTCGGTGGCCTCTTCGATCAGTCTGCGTTATGCGTGCATGATTCTCGCCACCGCAGCCGGAATCGTGCTCGGGTTCCTGCTCTACACCAATACCCCGGCCGGACGTCCGGTGCGCCCCGGTTCGGGCAATTTCTTCCGCTATCTGCTCGCCAAGGGTTTCCCCACGGCGATAACTCTCATGATGGCGGGAGTCGCTCTCGTACTCCTCATCGCCCTTAAAAATGTGAACGGACTATGAAACTGAACTCTTTCAAGATATTGACCCTGCTCCTCGCTCTCATTCTTGTCACCCCGATGGCCGACGGACGTACGCGCCGCAAGTCTTCATCGAAGGCAAGGACAACCAAGACCACCACGAAAAAGAAGAAGAAAAGAACGTCGGCTGCGGTGAGTATTCCGGCGGCTCCGGCTGCAACACCTGCAGCGGCCGCAACACCCACATCTACAGCCACAGCCGCCAAACCCGCTGCCAAGACCGACAGCAAGCGCAAGATTGTTGTAGCCAAACCGGACCTTGAGGAGATCAGACGCAACACGCTCGACCCCGCCAGCAAGTTCTACTTCCCGAAACTGAAGAAGAAATATGAGGTCAACGACACGACGATGACTCCGGAGGAGTTCCGCAATTTCTATCTTGGATACATGTTCCAGGAGGATTATGACCCCTACCGCGTTTCGCCCTATTCAGCTATCACCGATGAGTTCCGCAACAAGCCCACGCATACCAAGGAGGAGATTGACACCATCACCAAATATGCACAGCTCGCTCTGGAGGACAATCCGTTCGACCTCCGTCAGATGTCATTCCTGGTGCATGTGCTCAAGGAGAAACGCAAGGACATGCGCGCCAAGATATGGGAGTACCGTCTTGAGCATCTGCTCGGAGCGATAAAGAGCACCGGCACGGGCGAGTCGGTCGAGAACGCATGGTATGTCATGTATCCTGCCCATGAATACGACATGGTTCAGCTTCTCGGTTACGAGGCGGTCGACGCCCAGTTTATCGACCCGGGCTACGACTACCTCGCCGTTCAGCCCGACGAGACTGACACCCGCAAGCGCGACAAGTCGGCCAAGGGCTTCTACTTCAACGTCATCGTGCCTCAGCAGCAATATGAGCTGAAGCACCCCGAGGAGATGGACTCCAATGTCGATACCGGTGAAATGCAGCAGGAAGCCGAATCGGCGGCCGAAGAGATTGACCCCGACGATATTCCGGCAGAATAAAAAATGTAATCAATTTTAAAAACCAGATAATATGGAAAATAAAGTAGGACCCGGCATGTTTGTCGAGTATTCATATAAGCTTTACAACGACGCGAACGGCGAGCTTCTTTTCGAGACCCCCAAGGGACGTCCCGACATGATGGTCTACGGCGTGTCGCAGGAAGTAGTACCCGGTCTCATCGCAGCTATGCAGGGACTCAAGGCCGGCGACCGTTTCGGCGTGACTCTCCCCCCGGCAGCGGCATTCGGCGACCGTCACCCCGACGAGGTGATGGAGCTGGACCGCGAGATCTTCACACGCGACGGCGAACTGGCCGAGGAGGTCAAGGTCGGCGCTGTGCTCCCGATGATGACCGCCGAAGGCTACCGCATAGCCGGTACAGTTCTTGAGATCGGCGACAAGGTGAAGATGGACTTCAACCACCCGTTCGCCGGACTGACCGTCCGCTACGACGGCGAGGTGATCACGGTCCGCGAGGCCACACCCGAGGAACTGAAGCCGACCCACGGCTGCGGTGGCGGCTGCGGAGGTTGCGGAGGCGGCTGCGGCGACAACGGCTGTGACTCAGGCTGCGGCGACGGCTGCAACTCCGACGAAGGCACCTCCTGCGGCTGCAAAGGCTGCTAAGTAAAAAGATAGTCTCGCTATCCAATCCGACGCCCTAAGTTGACTGCACCCTAAAAGTATTATGTAATACTTTTAGGGTGCAGTCAACTTTTAAATAACCACTCATAAGCACATATACAAATAGACATAAACCGGTACATCTTATTTCTTTGACCTAAAAGTTTAAGCGATTTTCGTCATTTATCAACAAGCAAAATATCTTCTCAAACTTACCCAGAATAAAAAAATTACGTTTTTTTTAGAAAAAACTGCATTCTTTGTTAAAAAAAGCTATATTTGCAAAACAATCACCAAAAATAAAAAATATGAAAACACTGGCATCCATTTTTCAGACAGCCTCATTCATTCTGATTATTGCTATCACAACAATTTCAGGAGGATGTACATCAACAGACGAGCCATCAGTAGATGCTCTACAATCACAGATTTCGACAAGAGCGGAAAAATCATTTTCAACTCAAATACTTACTGTTCAAGAAGCGGTAGAGGTTGCGAAACACAAGTTAGGATACAACCTGTATCCTCTTATGAGTTACAAAGTAGAATACATTCTTTCGCAAAAGAGTGTCAATAACGATTTCCCATCAGATACAATCGCTTTTGTCGTTAATTTTGGCAACCAAGAGGGATACGCAGTAATCCGCAACGACACACGGACATCACCAGTGTTAGCATATTCACCAACTGGAGAACTTGAAGTCTCAGATGGCGTAATACAACACCCATTATTATCGGATATCGAGCATACAATGTCCGTTTCAGGGTCATCATACAGTTGTCTCAACCCTGCCAATTGCGTAGGACACACCCATGATTTAATCGAAAAAAGAATTAACATTAATGTATGTGAAGAAGCGCCCTTTAATAAAATAGTTACCAAAGACCAGCCGAACTGCAAAGCCGGTACTGTTCCTACCGCATGTGCTGTAATGGCCTCCTACGCTTTAACCGATTTAAGTTATAAGGGTTACCGATTTAACTTTCCATCAATCAATTACTGCCTTTTACAGGGGCCGGGGTTTTCTCCTATAGTAACTTCGCCACAATCTACAAACAACATATTTGATCAGACCTTTTTATATTCGTATGAAGGAAGTGTAGAAGCCTTTGGCACATTGATGAGCAAATTCGGGAGCTCAATGGGAACTTCATATTCAAAAGAAAATTCCACCACAGATCTGCTCAGAGCCTACAATGAAATGAAATCGATTGGTTGCGAACTGTCACCATATTATGACAAATATGACCGACAGTCCATTGCTGAATTAATGAGTTCAGGATACCTCATATTGCTGAATATTGATGATATCTACATCAATGATTCACAAAGTGCAATCATTGATGGTGGAGAAATAATATATTACGGCTCTTCTGCGGGCGGGATATGTTATAATCTATATTTACTGACAGGCGGCATAGAACAAAGTCGTCAATGCTACTGCACGACTGAGGTGCTTGAATATTCAACCCAATATAAAGCCGGGGCTTTTTTTGGTGTAAAAATTAAAACTAATTAAATAAGTTATAGAGAAAAGGATTATTTTAATTTCGATGATGATGGCATGGATGGCTTTTTATGTATCGGAGCATCCAACCCACTACATGCTGAAAGTGAGAGCCAATGGAAATACATAGGTTTTATTGAACCTGGCACAAAATGGGAAATCGATGTAACGGATCTGACTGATTCGGACGCATCGGTCACAAAAGCCATTCAGTGGCTTGACGGCTCGGAAGAAATAAACGGAACCGAGTATATGAAGTTATGGGTAAAGATAGGCGATGGAGAATATTCTTTGGCCAGCTACATACGGTGCGACAGAGCTGAAATGTGTGTATACGCTTTGTCTCCTGACGATGTAGACCATGGGGAGTGCAAAAACTATGACTTCAGTCTGATTCCCGGATACAGAGAAATCACTCCTATCAATTGGGATGGGACTCTTTCAAAAGACTCATATGTATATCACTTTGATAACACCCCGACCAATAGCTGGGAATCATGCGGTTATAAACACCCGACTATGGTAGTCAGCATATATTCACCCGATGATGCCAACCACGAGAGTCCTCTCTCCTCAGTTACGTGGATCTATGGAATCGGTTCTCAGGCAGGCTTCCTTAACCAATGTTATGCTCTTTACAGCGGTGTGAAAACCGAGCTTAGGAAAGTCTCTACCGATTGTTCAGACGTAGTCTTTGAGAACAATGCCGCAGGTATAACATCTGCCGTAGAGACACCAGTTGTAAATAACATCAAATATCGTCTGGATGGGACATTGTTCCGAGATGGCGAAAAAGGAATGTATATAATGAATGGCAGAAAATACATTCAAAACTAACTCCGACGAAGGCTCTTCCTGCAGCTACAAAGGCTGCTGAGTAAAAGATGCCGGAATCATTCCAGCCGCGTTAGATACCTACACCACGGAATTCTAAAACCTAACGCCTAAACGCCTCACAGATAAACCGGGACTTGGGTGGAGATGTCAGAATTAAACCTTGTGGGAGACAGATTGTCAAAGCATTGTAATTTACTTAATTTGAAAATAAGATGAAGAAATTGATTTTCCTCATGGCCGCTGTCGTTATTGCAGCGACATCTGCTTTCGGCCAGCAGAAACTTTTCAACGCGACAGAACGTACCAAGGTGGTAAACGATACAGTAAAGACCGAGAAGCGCATGGCAAAGCCAGGACGTGTACGTCAGCTTTGCGATACGGCACGTCTCTGTGACCGCCAGCTCAAATGCGATACAACAGCCGTCTGCGGCAAGAAGCGCGATGCAAACTGCGCACGCCAGACCTGCAGCAAAGAAAACTGCGCCAAAGGTGTCCGCTGCGGCAAAGACAGCGTGCAGTGCAACCGCGCTCCCAAAAAGGAGTGCTGCAAAGGTAACGGAGCGAAGAAATAAACGTGTCATGCGAAGAATAACCGTGCAATCGGTGTCTGAAACGTGAAAAAATATTAAATCCACCCTGAATTTGAAAAAAATCAAGGGTGGATTTAAACTTTTTCGGTTTTTGAGCGTCTACATAGTAGGTAATTGTCGCAGACATTGCCGAAATAATAAAACAATGCTAATTGCGACAAAACGGAGCTGAGGTCGAGGCCTTGACTCCGTTTTTCTGTTGTATACCTTCGGGCATGAAAAAATCCGGTGTCGGGTGACGCCGGATTTTTCAGTTTCTTGGTTAGCGTTTGATGTCGTAGCCTTGGTCGCGGAGGTAGTCCTTGATGCGGTATTCCATGGCGTGACGGTAGTAGTCGAGGATGTGGGCAACCCAGTCGTTGTCTGTGGTGCCGCCGGCACGGGTCTGATTATAGTGCTTCACGACCTCGTCGTATGCCTCCAGTTCCTCAACCATGCGCTCGTTGTCCTGACGGTATTCGTTGTGGTGGAAGACGAGCGACGCTGGCTGCTTCGGCTTCAGGTCGGGATGCTCGCGCGGAACACCAAGTGCGAGACCGCACACCACGAACACGCCCTTGGGGAGTTTCAGAAGCTCTGCCACAGCCTTGGGGTCAACTGTGCGGAGATAACCGATGCAGTTGGAGCCGAGTCCGGCTGCCTGGGCGGCAACCACCGCGCTCATCATGGCGAGAGACGCGTCGATTATGCCGATGGTCACACCATCCATCGTATCTGTGAATGGAGGAACGTCGAGTCCCTTCCTGTTGGCGAGAAGAGTAATCTTGTTGTAGTCGGAGAGGAAAATAAGAAGGCGGTTGCAGGTCTTGAGCTGTTTCTGGTTTGTGAGCTCATAGAGTTTTTCCTTGAGCTCCTGATTGTCTATGTCGATTACAGAGAACTGCTGGCCATTGTAAGATGTCGGGGTGTTCTCGACAGCCTTGTAGATGAATTCCATGGTTTCGGCGGGAATCGGTTCGCGCTCGTAGCGTCTCACGCTGGTACGCTCCAGCAAAGCATCCTTAACGTCTATCATATTCTTGGATTTTGAGTTTTTTACGGGGAATTTTGTTTTTTTGAGTTTGAAAAGATGAAGCCGACGACTGCGGGGCAGTCATCGGCTTCTATAAGATCCACACCAAAGGATTGTGACGAAACTCCGAACGACAGGATTTGAGGACTCGGCAATCTTTGTAATCCGCCTGCGACCCGAAGGTCAACGCCTTTCGGCGTGGGGCCCGCCATTGACTGACAAGCTTGTCTCGGTATTTCTATAAAATTTGATGAGTTTCCCAATGTACTTTGATGTGGGATTTTTTCGGTTTGGTCAGGTGTCTGTCCGAGGGATTATCACTGAATCTGACACCATCGCCGGCTCTCTTGCCTGACTTTACAACGCAAAGATAACTCATCCGGTTCAATTATGCAAATCCGACATGAATTTTATCCGCATTTTTTCGAGTGGCTCTCCCATCTTTTAAAATTGGCGTGTGTCAGAAAAAGTTGTATATTTGCAATATGAAGTATGATAATGGGGTGTCGAGAGATGGTGGCCGGATGAGGTATATCGACGGGGCGAAGGGTTTCGCCTTGATTTGTGTCATGCTCGGGCATACGGCCGGCGGCGTATTGGTGTCTTATATAGACAATTTTCTGCTGCCGGTCTTCTGGGTCGCCGCAGGGTTTACTTCCCGGCCCGATTTCAGCCTGAGGCGCAGGTTCAAGTCGCTGGTGGTTCCATATGCCGTAATGAGCCTGGTATGTCTGTTGTTCACGGCAGTCCGGTCTCACTTCTCGATTGAATGGCCTTCAATCGCCGGCATTTTCTATTCCCGCTACTGTCTCTTCCCTTTCGACGAGTCAGGTCCGCATTTTGTCATGATGAACCTTGACAACAGTGTTCTCTGGTTTCTCACCTCCCTGTTCACGGCGTATTGTCTGTTCCGTGTCATACTATGTTGTGGCGACGCATTGCGGCAGGGCATGGCGTGTGTGGTCAGCGTTGCGTGCGGCTTTATATATCCCAGTCTGCCCATACTGTTGCCATGGAGTATGGATACGGCATTCTTTATCGCTCCGATGATGTGGTGCGGACATTTGTTGCGTAGGTATGGGATTCTTGAACGCTATGGCTGGCAGGTGCTGCTGGTCACGGTGCCGGTATACGCCCTGTTGAACTATTTTTCGGGCCCGACAAACTATTCCGTGCGCGAGATGGGGTGGCATTACCCCGCTTCGTTTGGATGTGCGGTCGCAGGAGCGGTCGCCATGTTGGTGATATTCAGATATCTCGAACGCACATATATGTGCAGAGCCTTTGCATTTGTCAATGCAAAGGCTCTGTATGTATTCGGCCTCCAGCTGATATTCATTTCTGTGGCAGCCTATTTCTGCGGGTATCTCCGCATATCGATGTGGCCTACCGTGGCCTGTCAGATTCTCCTTGCCACTGCCGGAGGCTATGCAGCCGGTGTGATTGCGGGAAGACTGGTTCAGAATTCGGAGGCGAAGTGGAAGCGGATCTTGGGGAAGTCCGACTGAGCCATCTGGAGTACGTAGTTGGAGTCGGCAAGGAACACGTCGCGGCCCTCCTTGTCGGTGGCCATGAACTGGTGCTTGCGCTTCTTGAAGGCGGCCAACGCCTCGTCGTCGTCACTCTCTATCCAGCATGCCTTGTAGAGGCTTATCGGTTCCCAGCGGCACTGGGCGCCATATTCGTGCAGCAGACGGTACTGTATGACCTCGAACTGAAGCTGACCCACGGTGCCTATAATCTTGCGTCCGTTGAACTGGTTGGTGAATATCTGCGCCACACCCTCGTCCATGAGCTGGTTGATACCCTTCTCAAGCTGCTTGGACTTCATGGGGTCGGCGTTCTCGATATATTTGAACATCTCGGGAGAGAAAGAGGGGAGACCCTTGAAATGCAGTTCCTCGCCGCCGGTCAGCGTGTCGCCAATCTTGAAGTTGCCGGTGTCGGGAATACCCACGATGTCGCCGGGGAAGGCCTCGTCGACGATATTCTTCTTCTGCGCCATGAACGCCGTCGGTGCGGCGAAGCGCATCATCTTGCCGTGGCGCACATGCTTGTAATATACGTTGCGCTCGAACTTGCCGGAGCAGACCTTGACGAAGGCGATACAGCTGCGGTGGTTCGGGTCCATGTTGGCGTGAATCTTGAACACGAAGCCGGTGAATTCCTCCTCTTCGGGTCGGACCTCGCGCTCCTGTGCCTGAATGGGGCGGGGCGAGGGGGCAATCTCCACGAAGCAGTCCAGAAGCTCCTTCACACCGAATGTGTTTAGAGCCGAACCGAAGAACACCGGCGCCATCTCGCCGCGCAGATAAGCCTCCTTGTCGAAGTCGGGATATACGCCCTCGATCAGCTCAAGGTCCTCGCGGAGCTTCGAGGCGTTCTCCTCGCCGACAAGACGGTCGACCTCGGGGTCGTTCACGTCATCAATCTCCACGCGCTCGCTGACCGTCTGCTTCGAGGGGGTGAAGAGGTCGAGTCCATGCTCATATATATTGTAGACACCCTTGAAACGGTCGCCCATGTTGATAGGCCATGTGAGCGGGCGGACACCGATCTGAAGTTCCTTCTCAAGCTCGTCGAGGATGTCGAACGGGTCGCGGCCCTCGCGGTCGAGCTTGTTGACGAAGATTATGACCGGGGTGCGGCGCATGCGGCACACCTCCATCAGGCGGCGGGTCTGCGTCTCGACACCTTTGGCGGCATCGACCACGATGATTACCGAGTCAACAGCCGTGAGCGTGCGGAACGTGTCTTCGGCGAAGTCCTGGTGACCCGGAGTGTCGAGGATGTTGATCTTGTAGTCACCGTAATTGAATCCCATCACGGAGGTTGCGACCGAAATGCCACGCTGCTTCTCGATTTCCATCCAGTCGGAGGTGGCGGTCTTCTTGATCTTGTTGCTCTTCACGGCACCGGCCACATGTATGGCGCCACCGAAGAGAAGAAGTTTCTCGGTGAGGGTTGTCTTACCCGCGTCGGGGTGGGAGATGATGGCGAATGTGCGCCTGCGTTCTATTTCCTTGTTAAGCTCTTCCACGAAATGAAGTTGATTGTTGTATTAGGGATGTTTCAGGCAGCCGCCCCATCGGGGAGCGGCTGCCCGTGATGAATCAGAATTCCACCTTGGCCATTGCCGCGAGGCACTTGCGGAGCGAGTCGCGCCAATAGGGAATCTCGATGTCGTAGGTATTCTTGATCTTGGCCTTGTTGAGCACGGAATACAGCGGACGTTTGGCCGGTGTCGGGTATGCCGAGGTCGGCACAGGCTTTACCGGGGTGTTCTTTCCGGCAATCTCAAGGATGGCTTTGGTGAAGTCGTACCATGATGCCACACCCTCGTTGGTATAGTGGTAGATTCCGGGTGTCCATTTCGGGCTGTTGATCACGGTGTGTATAGCTGCCGCGAGGTCGCCGGCGTAGGTCGGCGAACCTATCTGGTCGGCCACTACGCTGATTTCCGGACGCGAGTCTGCAAGAGAGAGCATGGTCTTGACGAAGTTCTTGCCGAACTCGGAGTAGAGCCATGCCGTGCGGATGATCATCGCGTTCTGGCAGAAAGAGGTGAGCAGCGCCTCTCCTTCGAGTTTGGTGCGGCCATATATGCCCTGCGGATAGGGCTCGTCGTTCTCCTCATAAGGACGGCAGTTCTGACCCGAGAACACGTAGTCGGTAGAGATATGTATTACTTTCGCCCCATGCTTCGCGGCTGCGGACCCGAGGTTGCCGACAGCTGCGGTGTTGAGGGCCGAAGCGAGAATCTCGTCGGTCTCAGCCTTGTCGACAGCGGTATATGCGGCGCAGTTCACGATGAAGTCGAAGTCGTTGGCCGCGAGGAATTGCTCCACATCATCGCGGTTGGTGATGTCGAGAGTGTCGTAATCGGTAAATGTAGCCTCGATTGTAGGATCTTTCTCAATTTCGCGGCGCAGGCTGGAGCCGAGCTGGCCTTTGCAGCCGGTGACAAGTACTTTTTTCATGGGACGGGTCTGTTTATATGTTAGTCGGTTTCAAGTTCGTTGTTGTAGTCTTTCTTGTAATACCCTGCGAGCTGGGCCAGGAAGCGGGAGATCTGTTTCGAGGCCCGTGCGGTCTCTTCGGAGATTTCCTTTCCCTGCAGCTTCAGCATGAGCATTCCGTAGAGGGCGTCGAAACAGGTCTCGATCTCATCCTTGCGGTTCTCCCCCTGACGCGCACGCAGCTCGACAATGAGCGGCAGCGTATTGTAATACTCTGCGGCGTAGGCGGCATATTTCGGGTCGTTCAGCAGCTGACGGTGCAGACGCTCGATGTCGTTGAGCGTGTTGATGTTCAGCTGGAGGTGCCCTGATTTCTCCTTCCCTTCGCGGCGCATCATGTCGATGAGCGACTCGTACCAGTCGCGCATCTGTCGCCGGGTGGCTTCGTCGAGCCCCTCGTAACGGTCTATCAGGTTCTTCTGTATCTTGTCGATATCGAGACCATACGCGCGTATGATGTCTTCAATCTGCCACATGTAGAGCAGATATTCCGCGATGTTCTCTCTCTTTTTTGCCGATGCGGTAATCATTGGGTCTGAATTTATGTGCAAATTTACTAAAAAATGTGCTGTTACACAACTTAAACAACAAATGTGCCCGTTGTTCCGTCGGTCAGGTCATTAAATTTGATCCCATACAGCAGATGCGCCCGGACTTCAGTTGTCCGGGCGCACACATTATACAGGGTATTGATTATGATGAGGTCGAAATCAGAGCACCACTTTCTTGCCGGCCACGATGTAGAGACCGCGGGGCAGTTCGATGGTGTTGTAGCCGATGTGGAGGTCGAGCGGGAGGCTGACGCCGTCGAGACGGACCACATTGACCGTGCAGGCCTCGGGAGTCTCGATGAAGAGCTTGTGGTCGCGCACGCTCACCTTGAGCGAGCTTTCGGAAACCGTGTTGGCCTTCACGCCGGTAGTGACACCGGAGAATCCCTGGGCATTATAGATACCGTTGTGGTAGAATTGCAGATTGGCTGTCTGAGGCGTGCCGTTGTTGCTGAAGATAATCATCAGATTGGGTGTCTCGTTGGTGACAGCTGCCGATACCTTGTAGTAGCCTGTCTCGGGATCCACGCTGAGGCTCTGGCCCGGCCAAGTGCCGCCTGTGTAGTTCTTGTCACCGTCTGCTGCATCCCAGATCCAGGCGTTGACAGAACCCCACTTTGCATCGGAGTTGTCGAAATATGCCACCCATACGCCATCTTCCGGTGCTGTCGGGCCGGTGTAGGGGTCGTCGGGAATCTCTCCTGCACCCTCGATAGTCTTCTGGTAACCGGCCGATGTGTAGTAGCCACCGTTGGTCCACTCCCAGTCGTCAGTCTGAGCGCCGTTGCAGCTGAAGATAAGACCTGACTTCTCGGGAATCTTGCCCTCGCCGGTGTAAGTCCACTTGTAGACATTGTTTCCAAGGTAGGTCATGTAAGAACCGGGCCATGCGCCGGCGAAGTTGTTGCCGTTGTTCCAAACGTAAGCGTTGATGCCTTTCCAGCCGTTGTCGGCCTCGAAGAACACTGCCTGCTCACCTTCAGCCATAGAGGGTGCGATAGGCTCGTCGGGCTCGGTGATCTCACCGCCGCCACCACCACCGTTGGGCTTCTCTGTCCATGTCTCGGCGGGCATTGTCTCGTCAGGCCATTCCTCCCAGGGCTGGTCAACCGAAGCTGTCGCGTAGAGGTATTTGCCATCCTCGCCGACCTTGCCGGGAGCGGGAGTCTTGGTTGTGTCGAGCACGTACACACGGAGGTTACCCTTGCCCGAGCATGTTGCGGTCAGCTTGCCGTCGGTCACGACTTTCTTGTCGCCTGTGATCGCATCGATATAGGTGCCGTTGAGAACACCTGTGAATGTGGCGTTTCCGGAAATGGTCACGAGCACATAAGAGTCGGTGTTGGCATCGGTGTAACGGCGTTTGAAGGCCATGTCGCCCGAGCAGCCCTCGTTGCTGTACTGTCCCTTGCGGAGAGCGGGGACTGCGGCGCGTATCTTGTTCAGACGCTGTATGTGGCGTGCGAGCGGGTAGGAGAGAGAGGAGGCCATGTTGCCGGTAGCTCCGGTGTACTCGGCGAAGTCGGTCACGTTGACATCACCCTCGATGTAACCGCCGAAATATGCTCGGCCGGTGTTATTGAGGGGCTCGATAGCGCCCTTGTCCATGATTTTGCCCTTCTGGAACTCGACTTCCGAACCGTAGTAGAGGCAAGGGATTCCACGGAATGTGAACATCAGCGAGAGATTCTCGGCCCATGATGCCTGGTCGCCGTTGTAACGGACATCGCTGCCGGGACCGTAGTCATGAGAGTCTACGTATACCACGTTATAGGTGGCATCGTTGTAGAGGTTGTCTTGCGAGTGGACACCATATGCACCCTTGGCGGAACCGTAGTTCCAATGCATCGCGAAGTCAATGACGCTCAGACCGGAGTAGTCACTGTAGTCGGGAGTGTGATATTCGTTGCCGTTGAGCTTGGCGTTGTCGCTGCTGCGGAGAATCGAAGCGGCGTGGCCGAGGTCGTCGGCTGCCTGCTTGTGGCATGATTCCCAGTTGGTATGGCCGCTCACGGTCTCGTAATCGGCTGACCCCTCGGTTGGAGTGGGGATGGCAACCACGCTGTCCCATGACTTGGCATCGTAGTCCCACGCGTAGTCCTTGTTCTCCTTCCAGGTGTAGTAGCAGGGAGAGCAGTTGTAGTTCTGTCCACGGTAGATAACTTCATTTGAGCGTGCGCAGACCTCGCCGTACATGAAGAAAGGAGTGTTGCCACGCTTTGCCTTGGCCTCGGGGCTGTCGGCAGCGGCGAGGAACTGCGGAAGGAAATTCTTGTTGAACGACAGGCGCGGAATATGTCCTGCTGTGTCGATACGGAATCCGTCCACACCCATCTTGATGAAGCGTGAGTAGCAGTCGATCAGATAGTTCGTCACCGCCGGGTTCTCGGTGTTGAGGTCCACGCAGTCGCCGGCGATCTGTCCCCACCAGCGGGAGGGGTCGTCCCAGTCGAACCAAGCCTTGTGGTGATAGTAGTTGTGGATGTCTTTGTTAGTGAAGTCAGAGTTCTTCATCAAGGCCAGACGGCTGTCATACTGCGACTTGGCGGGGAGCTGGAGATAGTTGTCGGGGAGCACGCCGCCGTTGCTGACCGTGCGGGGAATCATCGAGGCGTTGATGTCGGCCAGGTCTTTTGTGTAGTCCTTGTCGAACATCGGGGCGAGGTTGCTCTCGCCGAAGTTTCCTGTGTGCTGGATCACGATGTCGAGAATGAGCTTCATGCCGCGCTTGTGAACCTCGTCGATAAGCTTCTGGAAAGCCACTTCGGCATCGGCTGCCGTAGCGTCTTTCGACACGTAGCGGTGGTCAACTTTCGAGAAGTCGAGAGCATGGTAGCCGTGGTAGTCGAGACCCGATGCGTTCTCTACGACAGGAGTGATCCATACGGCTGTGAAACCGAGGGCCTTGATGTAGTCGAGCTTGTCGATGAGTCCCTGGAAGTCACCGCGCCATTCGGGATCCTGGACGTTTAGGACGCCATCCCAGCAATACACGTTGTTGTTGGGGTCACCGTCGTAGAAACGGGTTGTCATCGCGAAGTAGATAGTCTCGTCGCGGAAGTCTGTGCGGTCGCCGACAAAAGTTGCGGCGTTGGCGGTCATGGCACTTGTGGCCAGGACAGCTCCGTACAGCATACTTTTAAGTAAATCCATGGTCATGTAGTTACTGTTGTATATGTAGGTTAAAAATTAGTAGGCTTGAAAGCTGGTAGTAGGTTAACGGTCGCATGTGGAAGATGACCTTCTCATGACATGCAATCATGAAACATTTGCGTTTCATGGGCAAAATTATAACAATTATATATTATGAACAATGATGAGGTGGTAAACGTCGGGAATGTATTGGTCAAGGTGTGCAAAGGGCAAAGAAGGTATGGGACATCGCGTAAGTAGATACGGTGTAGGTAGTGTGTAGATAGTGTGTAGATGTAGTACTTGGAACAATTTGTTATGTGTTGGATTTTTATTTAAATTTGTGTTTTAATGATGGACGGCTGTTGATGAGGGTTGAAAAGACCCGTAAACAGGTGTCCGGTATATAAAATTATGAGTATGGTAAGTATCACTTATATATGGCATGACTGCTTCGTGGTCAGCACCCCGGTGGCGGTGCTGGTGTTCGATTATTGGCTCGACACCGACGGTGGAGCCGCTGCGCACCCGGCTTTTCTTGATATCACGGACCGGGACAAGCCGCTGTATGTGTTGGTGAGTCACGGTCACAAGGACCATTTCAATCCTGATATATTCTCTTGGGCAGCCGACTTTCCGAATGTACATTATATTGTGAGCAAGGATGTGATGAAGCGGATACGCCATGTGGTGAGCGCGACATCGGTTTATTCGGGTCCGAAGGTCAGTCCTTCGCAGGTGACTGCGCTGCGTCCCGGCGAGGAATTTTCGGATGGCCGTGTGCGGGTGGCGGCTTTTCCCTCGACCGACATCGGCAACTCCTATATAGTGGAGTGTGACGGCCGTCGCATCTTCCACGCCGGCGACCTCAACGCGTGGATATGGAAAGATGAATCGACCGAGCAGGAGGTGAGGAAGGCGCTTGGTGACTACCGTGCTTGTCTGCGCGACATATCGGCGTGGTTGAAAGCGAATCCCGTATCAACGGTGCCAGAGGCCATGCCCCCGGTGCAAGGTGCGGCAGCCCCGGTGCAAGATGCCGGAAGAATCGATTTCTGTTTCTTCCCGGTTGATTCGCGCATCGGCACAGATTACTTCACCGGAGCTTCGATATTTGTGCGTGAGTTCGATGTGGTGCGGTTCTTCCCGATGCACTTCGCCCTCGGCGATGAGGAGGAGCGTCGTCAGCGCCGCGCCGATGCCCTCCGTTTCGGGCGTTACGCCAACCCCGCCCGGGGCGAATACATCCCCCTCGCCCTCCCCGGCTCCACCTACCTCTGCGCCGATACCAACGATTTTAACAGTTGAGTATTAAAATTCAGTGGCGGGATGACGGGTTGTGCAAAAAGATGTTAAAACGGCGGTTGGGGCGTGGAAGTTTTTGAACGGGTGTTGTTATTAAGGCATAGATAGATCTTATTGAGGTCTGGACCAAAGGAAAAGAAATTTTCCCAAAGCAGATTCCCCAAGGATCGAAAGAATATTAACTTCTTAAGATTCCACTACAATGGCTGAAAAACAACAATTCAAACAGAGACTTCTTGGTCTTCAGGGAAACCTGTTCAATTTCGCATGTCAGCTGACCGCCGACCGTGAGGCAGCTCAGGACCTCGTGCAGGACACCACTCTCAAGGTGCTCGACAATGAGGAGAAATATGTTGACAATGTCAACTTCAAGGGCTGGGTGTTCACCATCATGCGTAACATCTTCATCAACAACTACCGCCGTCAGGTGCGTTCGGCAACGGTGATTGACACCACCGAAGACCTCTACCACCTCAATCTCTCGCAGGAGTCAGGTCTCTCCACCCCGGAGGGTTCATACGCCGCCAAGGAGATCTCGGTAGCCATCAACGCCTTCTCCAACGAGTACAAGCAGCCCTTCACGATGTACATCGCCGGCTACAAGTACAGCGAGATTGCCGAGAAGATGGGTCTCCCCCTCGGCACGGTCAAGAGCCGTATCTTCTTTGCACGCAAGCGTCTGCAGGGTCTTCTGAAAGACTATCGCTGACCTCGTAGCAGAGGAATGACCGCAAAATTACGCGGCTTCGCGCCACGCGCATTTTCAGCCATTAAAAAATATTTGATGACACGCACTTTGCGTGTCATCTTTTTTTGTTAACTTTGCAAGTTGAAGCGGTGTGCGTTGCCCTGTACGCGACATATGCCGCCCGATGCCCTCTCCATGCAGGAGCGTGGCTTTCAGGATGTGATTTGGATAAATGAGTGACAAGATAAAGAAACTGAACTTCTGGGTGAGACGCCGCTCGCATCTCGCCGTCATTGCCATAGGCTCGCTTGTGATAGCTCTACTCTTCCTCAACGAGGATGCCTCGTGGGAACATAACATGGAGTATCAGGAGCAGATCAAGGCCCTGAACGAGGAGATAAAGACATGCAATGACTCTGCCGAGTATTACCGCGTGCAGCGTCAGCAGCTCCTGACCGGAACCGAGGAACTGGAGCAGCTCGCGCGCGAGGAATACCGTATGCAGAAAGCCACGGAAGACGTTTTCATAATAAAACATGCAAAATGAAAGGAAAAGATAACAGCGCAAGGCCGGCTGACCGCTCACGTGTGAGGCGCGCTATGGAACCACTCGCCACTTTCGGACTCATTCTGGTTGCTGCCGGTCTGGTAGCTCCCTTCGCGAGTTTCGACAACACGTGGGTGACGGTGATGTTCAAATGGGTGTTCGCCGTCGGCGCGGTCACCTTTACCGCAGCCCGTATAGCGGGTTCGCTTGGCCGCGACGAGAGTTTCCGGGTGCGCCGTCTGCGCCGCATGGAGACTTGGGCAGGTATTGCCTTCTGCATAGGTGCCTTCTTCTGGTTCTACAACTCGGCGAAGATCGACAGCGATGTGCTGACGTTCCGTATGCTCAACGAGACGATCCTCTTCACTCTGGCCGGTGCCCTGATACAGCTCGTTTCTTCGTGGCTGCTGTCGTCTGCGCTGCGCAAGGAGGAGAAAGCCCGTCAGGAGAAAGCTTCGGGAAAAGGGGAGGATAAAGGGAACGACTGACAGATGTTACCGGAGCGCACCATACTGACCATTGATTTCGGCAACACGGCCATGAAGGCCGCGGTGTTCGAAGGGGAACGCCTTGTTCAGTCGGTGGTCGGAACCGGTTCGACCCATGAGGCTGTCGATGCCCTGCAGACTTTCCATTCGGTCGAAGGAATCTGCTATTGCTGTGTCGGCGCTGACAGGGAGAACCTGCTGGAGCATCTGCGCCATACCGGGCTGCCGATGGTGGCGCTTGGTCCTGAAACGCCGCTGCCGATCGAGGTGTGTTACGGAAGCCGCGCTACCCTCGGGGCTGACCGTCTGGCCGCTGCCGTCGGTGTGGCGGGCGAGGAGGAGGCCGTGCTTGTCGTCGACGCGGGTACGGCGGTGACTTGCGACCTTGTGGCTGACCGCCGTTTTCTCGGGGGCAACATATCGCCCGGACTGAAACTGCGGTTTCACTCTCTCCATGAATTTACTTCGCGGTTGCCGCTTGTTTCGCCCGACGGTGAGCTGCCTGTTTTCGGACACGATACGCAGACGGCCATCCGGGCCGGTGTGATGAACGGTCTGGTATGGGAACTTGCCGGGGCCTTCGAGACGGCGCGAAGCGAATATAAGAATATAAAAATGGTTATCACCGGCGGCGATGCCGCCATACTCGCCCCGCTGCTTGCGGAGCACGGTATCGAGGCCGTGGCCGACAGCGAGACCGTCGGGCGCGGACTGGTGAGAATCTTCAACTACAATAACGACTTATGACTAAACTGAAGTTATTTTTAGCTACGTTGGTGTGTGCCATTCCTGCATTGGCCCAGAACGTCACCACTCCTTATTCGATGTATGGATACGGAATACTCGGCGACCGTGCCACCTCAATGCAGCGCCAGATGGGTGGAGTGGGTTATGCCATGAACTCCGGCCGTCAGATCAACGCGATGAACCCGGCTTCGTATGCCGCGGTCGATTCTATGACTTTCCTCTTCGACATGGGTGCCGACATATCTTTCCTCTGGAACCAGGAGGGGAGCGCCAGGGAGCATTCCATAGGAGGCGGTCTCGATTATCTCACCATGCAGTTTCCGCTCAGCAAATATATGGGTGGTTCTATCGGTCTTTTGCCTTACAGCTCGGTAGGTTACGCCTTCGGTAATGACATCGCCCACGGTACGATGCAGAATCAGGGCTCGGGGGGTATCAATGAACTTTATGTCGGTGTGGCCGGTAAGTTCAAGGGCTTCTCGCTCGGTGTGAACGTCAGCTACGATTTCGGTAATATCGTGAACGATGTGTTCGGCACTCCCCAGAGCGGCGGTAGCTCCAAGTTCGAGCATGTCATGAAGGTGCGCGACTGGAATATCCTTATCGGTGCCCAGTACTCAGGCCGTATAAACCGTTACAACCGGTTTGTGATCGGTGCGACCTACAGTCCGAAAAAGACACTCCTCGGCAGTTCATGGGCCACAATCCAGGAGATGACGCAGGAGTCGGTGCCGACCGAGGTCGCCCGCATGACACTCAAGAACAATTACTACACTCCGAACAGTGTGGGTGTAGGTTTCAGCTATACTCACGAGCGTGTGAGCCGCTTCAATGTGGAGTTCGACTACACATGGCAGGGCTGGAAAGATGCCAAGTATTCAGCCCTCAGAGCCAGCGAGCCGGATGCCGACGGCAGTTATCCGGTGGTGTTCCAGGGCATGGAGTTCAATAACCGTAGCCGTTATGCGGTCGGAGCTGAGTTCGTGCCTAAGATCCGCGGTTCGTACATGCAGCGTGCCGCCTACCGTCTCGGTGCATATTACACCGACGACTATCTCCGCATAAACGGCAACAGCGTGCGTGAGTTCGGGGTGACTGCCGGTCTCGGATTCCCCACCATCGAGGGCAAGACAATCATCAACCTCGGTCTGGAATGGAAGATGCGTCAGGCTTATCCTTCGTCGCTCATCAAGGAGAACTATCTCAACATCACACTTGGTGTGAACTTCAACGAGGTCTGGTTCTTCAAGCGTAAGATCCGCTGATCGCTGAACCCGTATCATAAAAAGTCAGTAGATAACGCATGACAAGGGCGGTATGGTTTCTTATCGGTATGTTTCTTGTGCTCGTAGTGGCCTCGGGCTGCCGCGAGGAGAAGAAAATCGACGTGGCCTCAACCCTCAACCCGAAGAAGATGGCCACTATGACCACAAAGAACGTGGCGACCTTCATATCCGACTCGGGTGTGGTGCAGTATAAGGTGGTCGCGCCCCTATGGCAGGTGTTCGAGGAGGTCGATACCCCCTACTGGAACTTCCCGAAGGGCCTTTATCTCCAGAAGTATGACCCGTATTTCCATGTCATAGCCACAGTAGCGGCCGACTCGGCACGGTTCTTCAGCAATCAGAAGCTGTGGCGCCTTGACGGCCATGTCGAGATGACCAAGGTTCCGAAAGACCTGTTCCAGACCGAACAGCTTTTCTGGGACCAGCGCAGAGGAATAATCTACAGTGATTCGTTCATACATATAGAGACGGAGACCCATGTGCTTGAAGGACTCGGATTCGAGAGCGACGAACGTCTTACCTCGTACCGCATAATCAAGCCCCAGGGAATTTTTCCCGTCAATTCACTCAAAACCCAATAGTCGTGGAATTACAGCTGAGTCTCGCCATAACCATCACGGTGATTGCAATCATTTTCTCGGGCCTGTTCTCGGGCTCGGAGATTGCTTTCGTGCAGTCGAACAAGGTGCGCCGTGAGATTGATGCCGCCCGGGGAGGTTTCATAAACCGGATACTTCAGAACTTCAGCCACCATGAGGATATGTTCATATCTACTCTGCTGGTGGGCAACAATGTGGTGCTTGTCATATATGGTATAGCATTCTCGGCGATAGTCAATCCGATTCTTGAACATTGGTTCGGACCCGATGGCGAGGCGCTGGTGCTGGTGTGCAACACCATCCTCTCGACCGGCCTGATTCTCATAACCGGTGAGTTCCTGCCCAAGACCACGTTCCGTATCAATCCGAATTTCATGATGCGGATTCTCGCGCTTCCTCTCTTTCTTATATATATAGTGCTCTATCCGGTGTCGCTCTTTGTCTCGATGATCTCGAAGGGACTGATGAAGCTGGTAGGCATAGAGTCGGGTGGTGGCGCTGCCCAGACACTCACCATCGACGAGCTCGACGACTACATACAGCAGTCTATCGAGGAGCATACCGGCAAGCAGGAGGTGGAGAACGAGGTGCGGATTTTCCGTAAGGCGATCGATTTCAAGGATACTCAGATTGCGGAGTGCATGACACCGCGCAATGAGATTGTCTCCGTGCCGGTCGAGGGCACTACACGCGAGGATCTTATAGAACGCTTCATCGCCACCGGCCTTTCGAAGGTCGTGGTGTATAAGGAGGACATCGACGACGTGGTGGGATACATCCATGTGTCCGAACTGTTCAATGCCTCGGCCGACTGGCGCGAACGGCTCAAGCCGGTGCTCTTCACCCCCGAGACCATGCTTGCCAACAAGATGATGCGCCGTCTCATGAGCGAGAAGAAGTCCATGGCCATTGTGGTCGATGAGTTCGGCGGCACTTCCGGCCTTGTCACTCTCGAAGACCTCGTGGAGGAGATATTCGGCGAGATAGAGGATGAGCATGACCGCAAGCGCATAGTGGCGCGTACGCTCGGAGTGAACACATATGTCTTCTCAGGCCGTGCAGAGATTACGGCCATCAACGAGGAGTTCGGTCTCAACATCAAGGAGAGCGAGCAATATCATACGTTGGCGGGTTACATACTCGATAACCTTGAGGCCCTTCCGGCACAAGGCTCGACATTCGACATCGCCAATCTCAGGTTTACCATCAAGAAGATGTCTACCACGAGGATAGAGCTGGTGAAAGTCGAGAAAATCGATGTCCGCGAGGAGGACTGATAAGGGCGGCCTTGAAATAATTTAAAAGTTTTTGTACGATTTTTGCTAAAAAAGTTGCACCAATAAAAAATTTGAAATATATTTGAGCCGAAATTCAGAGCGGGCAAGGCGTAAAAGCCCGATACGCTCTAAAAACAACGATAACGTGAGTTTAAACAAGAAACAACTGAACACACATAATCGCTTAATTTAATGAACGGTAATGACACCTTCAAATCCTCGGTGATCGGGATGCAGGGCAACCTGCTGTCCTTCGCCCTCAAGCTTACTCTTAATGAGGAGGAGGCGCACGACCTGGTTCAGGACACTACGCTCAAGGCGCTTGACAACGAAGAGAAGTTTGTTGACAACGCCAACTTCAGCGGGTGGATGATGACCATCATGCGCAACATCTTCATCAACAACTACCGCAAGCGGGCGAGGGAGAACACAGTGGTCGATGCCACTGAAGATCTCTATCATCTCAATCTTTCGCAGGATTCGGGAGTTCAGACTCCCGACGGTGCGTTCGCAGCCGGCGAGATCAGCGCAATACTCAACGGCTTCCCCGCAGATTACCGTAATCCTTTTTCGATGCACATAGCCGGTTACAAGTATGAGGAAATCTCGGAAAAACTTGGCATGCCGCTCGGAACTGTCAAGAGCAGAATCTTCTTTACCCGAAAGAGACTCCGCGAACTGCTGAAGGATTACAGGTAAACAGTTTCTCTTTTCTTATAAACTCGACAACTTGGAACGTAGACTACAACTTGGATTATATAACCTTACACCGGACTTATCTTACAAATTGAAGTAGAAATTGCAAATAGAAAGGTTTCTAAGAAATACGAAAATCGCGACCGTCAGTGACTGTCGCGATTTTTTGTTTTTCATATGTAGCTCATATATGTATGAACCTGCCCGGCTCAGTCGTCGTAGCGCAGGAAGTTGCCGGCACGGTCGAATTTAAGCTCAGTGCCGTCGTTGAGCTCCACATCATAGTCGTTGCTGTCCTTGTCAATCTTGACGATGCTCTTGTTCTTATGGTTCTTCTGGATATATGTGCGGATAGGTGCGAGCACGAACCCCTGCGGAACGGCCTGATGACCGCAATCCACCTCTTTCCATTCACCATCTTTGTTGAATTCAATCTCTGCGCCGTTGCTTAGCACAACCTCATAGTCTTTTGTGCCGAACAGGTTCTGGTCGACCACCACACGGTTCACCGAAGCCTTCGGGAAATTCTTCTTAAGCGTCTGTTGGGCCTGAGCCGGCAGTACACTTGCGTCGCGGTACACCTTGTCGCGGGCAGACATTGTGGCCACCGAAAGCAGCACCACAGAAATCAGGGCAAGTAGTTTTTTCATCTCTTTACTTAATTTAATCGGTTTTCAAGGGTGTCTTCGGGAGCTTTTCCCGGAGTCTTTACCGGAAATTCATGTTCTTCTTTCCCTGCGGGGGAAGATTTTTTCATGATTTCAGACCCGATTTGACCCTCCTTGGTTAAGTTTATAACAAAATTTTCGCGGAAAAGTTGATGTATCGATAAGGTTTTACATTTGTTATTAACATAACGAAATATATTTTAACATTTATTGATTCGGTTAATTTACAGTTAGTTATCATCGAAAATATGTTTTATAACAGAAAATCTTTCGGAAAAATTTGCACACGGCTGATTTTTGCACTAATTTTGCAACCGCAAACGGGAAACAAACCGACACTCAAACGAAGGTCTG
>OFFU01000080.1_pt1 | contig 103052 bp, 85 predicted proteins | sample 1521451 | NCBI WGS metagenome assembly OFFU01 (sample SAMEA3504106, study PRJEB24116) | mouse gut metagenome | biome: mouse gut; feature: mouse-associated habitat; material: faeces | place: Denmark | collected 2011 | reverse complement strand
CAGCCGTTTCACTCCCGACTTGCAAGTCTTAACGGATGTCAACATATTATAAAGGGCAAAGTCCGGATATCCTTGAAAAGGCATACTTGTTTCCAAGCAGGAGTTAAGGGTTTTTCAATAAACTTTTTCGGGCAGGCCTTAAAAAAGGAAGTTGGTAAATGTTGCTTTCACACAAATTTCCCATCAACAGGCGGTTTCAACAGTTGTTATGTGTGAAAGGAGATATGCAATAAGCTTTCTACCGAATTAATTTTGCTTTCTTGTGATGGGAGTGAACGGACGAGAATTCTTCATCAAAAAGACCTTGGAGTTTTTCAAAAACACTTCCATCTTTTTTGATAGACCGTTGGCATGTGCTTATTTATATAGATTGTTTTAAGAAAATAACAGTCCGAAATGATTGCCAAGCAATGGATTTTATTAAATTTGCATTTGTGGTATATTTAAAACAGAAGGGCTTATGAAATGGAAACCGGATTTATTTCACCATATACTCCGTATAGGGATGTATTTGCTGCTTTGGGGCATTTCATTGGACATGACTGCTCAAGAGGATGTGAAACACACGGTTCGTGACAGTGTGCGGACAGTGTCCGAAATGCAGGAAGGAAATTCTTTGTCTGCTTCTTCTTTGCACGAAGACTTTGTTGCACCGGATGAAAAGAGTTTGGGCTCTCCCCTGCCCCGACCTTCCAATGCCGATTCTTTACTTCATCTTTCTTTAAAGAAGCCGCTTGTTCTTCCTTATTATACGAATCCTTCGCCGATGTTCAGAGGAGATTACAGCACCGGAGGAATCATAAAAGGATTTGAAAATGGAGTGTTTTATGGTTCGGGAGAGCAGACCTCCTTGCCGGGTATCGGACTGATGAATAAGGCTTCATTGGGATATATGTATCAATTCAATCCCCGATGGAGTGTACAGGTGGGTATCGATGCCATGAAAATGAATATGCCTTTTGCTGTTGGACAGTCTTTCGGCACTTCGGGCGCAGTGATGTATCGGGCTTCAGACCGTGTCGCCTTTAAAGTATTCGGTTCTTATTATAGAGGTCAGACGTATGGTATGGAATCGCACAGCTATGGTGCCAGCATGACGGTGGATATGAGCGAGCGGTTCAGTGTGGAGATGGGAGTGCAGCGCTATTACAATCCTTTGCGTGGAGGCTGGGAAACGGTTCCGGTATTGGTTCCTAGTTATAAGTTCAATAAGTTTAATTTAGGGATAGATGTAGGTGGTTTGATTTATGAGATTCTTCACAAAGTGGTCATTGACAAGAACCGGATGAAGATGGGGAATCCGACTATGGGACCTCCGGCCCATTTCCAGATGCAAGGGAGGTAAAAAAGAGGCTTCTTGCTCTTTTAGTATTCCATTTTGTAAGGTGAAGAAATAATTTGGTAACATTTGTTATTCTGATGGCTGAAAGAAGCGGGGATTTATATTCATACAGTGTATCACCTATAAAATATCAAGTTATTTTTTATATTCTTGTAATAGCATGAAATAATTATCGGTATTTATTTGTGAAGTATCCTATTTAATTAATTTTGTAAATTCATTAATTGAATAAATCTTCTATCTATGATGAATAACAAAACCAAGACAGGCGGTAAAGCTAAAACCGACAAGCAAACTCAGAAAGTCTCTTATTATTATAAGCCGGACAACATGACTTTGGAACAATGGCAAATAGCCTTACGCCGGCAAGTGGCAGCGAAAGAAACATTTACTATTACCGAGCAGGGTATGAAAGACTATCCGGGATATTACACAGTAAAGAATTATGTATCCAGAAATGAATATACTGTGGTTTATCGGGGAGAAGGAAGCGAATGGAATTACTGCTCGTGCATGGATTTCAAAACCAGTCAGTTGGGTACTTGCAAGCACATTGAGGCGGTTAAGTTATGGATAGAAGCACATCATAAGCGCGTTTGCCGGGAAATACCTTCTTATACTTCCATGTATTTGTCCTATAAAGGAGAACGCCAGGTCCGACTCCGTATCGGGACAGACCATGCGGAGGAATTCCGCCAATTGGCTGCTCCTTATTTTACTCCCGCAGGAGTGATCCGCCCCGAGGCCATGGGCAGTATCATGGAATTCTTACGTGAAGCCATCCGGTTGGATAATACGTTCCGATGGTATCCCGATGCATTCAGCTTTATAGTCGAGAAGCGGGATAATCTTTACAGACAGCAGCTGGTGAAGTCTTTGTCTGAAAAGAGTCTGGATACATTGCTCAAAGTCCCTCTTTATCCTTACCAGAAAGAAGGCGTCCGCTTTGCTTTTACTGCCGGGAAATCGATTATAGCCGATGAGATGGGACTTGGAAAAACCATTCAGGCTATAGGAACTGCCGAACTGATGAAAAAGGAAAAGCTGATTTCTTCTGTATTGGTGGTATGTCCCACTTCGTTGAAGTATCAATGGAAAAAGGAGATAGAACGTTTCACGAACTCTGCGGCAGTGGTGGTGGAAGGAAACCCCTTGGTGCGTAAAAAGTTATACAACTCAGATTGTTTTTATAAAATTGTCTCATACAACAGCATGAGCAATGATATAAAACTGCTACGCTCTTTGCGCACGGATTTACTCATAATGGATGAAGTGCAGCGGCTGAAGAATTGGAAGACGCAGATTTCGCAATCGGCACGTCACATCGAGTCGGAATATGCGGTGGTGTTGTCCGGCACACCGTTGGAAAACAAGTTGGAGGAACTGTATTCCATCATGCAGTTTGTGGACCAATTTTGTCTGGGGCCTTATTATCAGTTTATGGACCGCACGGTGGTCACATCGGATACCGGAAAAGTCATTGGATATAAGAACCTGAATGTGATAGGCGAGCAACTGAAATCTGTGCTGATAAGGCGTAGAAAGCGGGATGTGGCTTTGCAGTTGCCTCAGCGCATGGATAAGATTCTGTTTGTCCCCATGACCGAGGAACAGCGTGGCATTCACGATGAGTTTCAGTTGTCCGTGGCCCAGTTGGTCCAAAAGTGGACACGAAACCGGTTCCTGAGCGAGACAGACCGCAAGCGGCTGCTGCTTTTTATGAGCCAGATGCGTATGGTGTGCGACAGTACCTATATCCTTGACCAGAAGACCCGGTGCGATACAAAGATAGAGGAAACCATGAATATTCTTCGCAATGTGTTCGAGGGTGGCGATGAAAAGGTAGTGATTTTCAGCCAATGGGAAAGGATGACAAGACTGGTGGCCGCCGAGTTGGAAAAGTTGGGTGTGAAATATGAATACCTGCATGGCAGTGTGCCTTCCGAGCAACGGGGACGCTTGACTGAGAATTTTACCGAGAATCCCGAAAGCCGTGTGTTCATCTCTACGGATGCAGGCAGTACGGGACTGAACTTGCAGGTGGCTTCTATTTTGATTAATCTGGATTTGCCATGGAATCCTGCTGTCTTGGAACAACGCATAGCCCGTATCTACCGCATCGGACAACAACGCAACATACAGGTAATCAACTTGGTTGCCAGTCAGACCATCGAAGAACGCATGCTGGGCACGCTGAATTTCAAATCATCTCTATTCGGCGGTATTCTGGACAATGGAGAAGATACTATTTTCTTGGAAGACAGCAAGTTGGATAAGATAATGGAGTCTATCAAGGCAATGACCGAGCCGTCTGTAGAGGAGAGCGAGACTGTTGTGAATGTGATATCTGCCGAAGATACGGAAGAAAAGATTGCTGATTCGACTGCTAAAACAGACCGGAATAAGAAAGGGGTGGAAAGGGAGGATGAACCTACTTTGCCATTTGAAGAAGATACCTTTACGGATGACAATATAAAGAAGGAAGAACCGGCAGACATTCAAAGCAAAGAGGATAATCCGCAAGAACTTGTACGCCAAGGTCTGTCTTTCTTCAGCGGTTTGGCCCGCACCTTGCAATCTCCTGAAGCTACCAGGCAATTGGTGGATTCTATTGTAAAGGTGGATGAAACGACCGGGGAAACCTCTATTCATATTCCGGTTCAGGACAAGGAGAGTGTGGCGAATATATTAACTATGGTTGGAAAATTATTTGGAGGGAAATGAGATGAAAACCCAGTATGAGGTTTTTATTGATGCTGTGAGTTGTGCTTTGGAAGACCATTCGTTTGGTACTAAATGGTACTTTGATTTTCTTTATTCGTCATGTTGTCGCGCAGATTCTCTTTCTTCAAGCCTTTGAACTGTTTGTATTCTTTGGCGGTTTTGTCTGCCCATGTCTGATAAATAATATCGGTCAAAGTAGCAAACTGCACGCCTTCTTCCAAACCGCAGCGCTTCCATTCGTCTGTCAAATCCTTGCGGATTTCAATGCTTTTCAAACGTTGGTTAATCCAGTTATCGGAATAGCCTAAACGTTTATAATCCATCAGGGCTTGATTGATGGACAACTCCGGGTCTTGCAGTTGGTCCAAACGTTCACGGGCTATTTGAGCAATCCATAATTTGAAAGGCTCGGCCTTGGGAGAGGGGATGGACTGGATAAGACGGAAAAGTTGCTCAGTATCAGCTACATCAGTAAGACGCATCTTACCATCCGAGGCTTTCATTTTCAACTGGTGACAATTTGTCACCGTTTCATTTCCTTCTTCTTTTAGACGTTGTTTTAACTTGTTCCAGTATTTTCTGGGGTCAACACTTTCCGTCAAAGCGGCAATTACATCGATGATGGAAAAATACCATGTTTCGGTTTCATCGTCCCAAACAGTACGTACCTTTTTCTCTTCGAAGATTTTAATGGCATTTTTCTGTGTCATCGTTCTTTGTCTTTTAGTTACTTTATTTTTAGTTTATCAAATCCTTCACCATACACTCCCACCACATTGCTTTGTGATATAAATGCATTGGGGTCAATATCTTTCACCAATCGGAATATATCCAGTGACTGGCTTTTCTTTGCCAATACCACTACGACCTTGATTCCTTGTTTGCTATACCACCCGGTACCATCCAGTAAAGTTACTCCACGGTCTATTTGCTTGGTGATTCCTTCGGCTATTTCATCGTGTTTTCGCGAGAAAATGAGGAATTGAACAGATTGGCGGGTACTGTTTATCACATAATCGATAACAATGCTCATGATAAAAAGTACGCAGAAGCCAAATAATACGCGTTTCCAGTCATGGAAAATAAAATAACAGGAAGAGATAATGACGATGTCACAATACATCATCATACGTCCTAACGTTACATCCTTATATTTGTTGATAATCCAGGCAATGATATCTGTTCCTCCCGTGCTTCCGTTGTTACAGAATACGATACCGATGCCGAATCCTAACAATCCTGCACCTACTACGCAAGCCATAAATTCTTGCCCCGGACCTAATAATTGTGGAAGTTCACCATTGGGACCTTTTAACAATACTTGGAAGAACCATAACAGGAAAGTCAGCATGAAAATGGCGTAGATGGTTTTAAGACTGAATTTAGGGCCTAATATTTTCAGCGCGAATCCTAAGAACACAGCATTGATGACAAAGTAAGAGACTTGGATTTCAATGCCTGTAGCATAATAGATAATGGCAGCAATACCTGTTACTCCACCTGTCGTAATTTGATAAGGTAATAAAAAAGCTGCCCATCCCAGTGCATAGCATATCAGCCCGAAGGTAATGGCTAAATAGTCTTTTACCTCTCTGCCGAGTTTGATTTTTAATATTTTGTCCATGTGATAATGAGGATTGGTTTTAGTGTGAAGTAGGAAGGTGTGTCAAAAGCAATTTTTGTTATCGTATTGCTTTTGACACACTGTAAAATACAGTAGCGATTATAATACAATGTTTACAATCTTCTTCGGAACGATAATTACCTTCTTCGGAGTCTTGCCTTCAATCCATTTCTGTGCCTGTTCGTCTGCCATAACAGTTGCCTGAATGGTATCGTTGTCGGCATCGGCTGGGAACTCCATAGTGAAACGTGCCTTACCATTGAACGAGATGGTATATTTCACGCTATCCTCTTTCAAGTAATCTTCATTGAATGCAGGCCACTGTGCATCGCATACGCTGGTGGTGTTGCCCAAAGCTTCCCAAAGTTCTTCAGCGAAGTGGGGGGCAAACGGAGCCAACAAGATGATGAGGTTGCTCAATATTGCCTTGTTGCGGCATTTTAAACTGCTCAATTCGTTTACACAAATCATGAAAGCACTGATAGAAGTATTGTAAGAGAAGGTTTCGATGTCTCCGGTTACTTTTTTGATCAGTTTATGGATAGCTTTCAGTTCTTCTTTGGTCGGATCGCCTTCCACCGGCATAAACTCGTCGGTACGGCTGTAGAATAAGTTCCAAAGTTTCTTCAAGAAACGGTGAACACCGTCAATACCATTGGTATCCCAAGGTTTGGACTGTTCCACCGGGCCGAGGAACATTTCGTACATACGCAAAGTGTCGGCACCATATTTCTCGACAATCATATCGGGATTAACCACGTTGTACATGGATTTACTCATCTTCTCTACCGCCCATCCGCAGATGTACTTTCCATCTTCGAGGATAAACGCTGCATTGTTGTATTCGGGGCGCCATGCCTTGAATGCTTCGGTATCCAGAATGTCGTTTGAAACAATGTTCACATCCACATGCAGCGGAGTCGTTTCATACTGGTCTTTCAGGTTCAGTGATACAAAGGTATTGGTATCTTTGATACGATATACAAAGTTGCTTCGTCCCTGAATCATTCCTTGGTTCACCAACTTCTGGAACGGTTCTTCCTTGATGCTTATACCCAGATCGTGCAGGAACTTGTTCCAGAAACGAGAGTAAATCAAGTGGCCGGTAGCGTGCTCGGTACCTCCCACATAAAGGTCTACATTCTGCCAGTAGTGGTCTGCCTTTTCCGATACCAGTGCTTGGTCGTTGTGCGGGTCCATATAGCGCAGATAGTATGCGGATGAACCGGCAAAGCCCGGCATGGTATTCAGTTCCAGCGGGAATACATTTACATGGTCAATCAAAGCGTTTTCCACTACTTCGCCCTTTTCTACATCCCAAGCCCACTTGGTAGCGTGGCCCAATGGAGGCTCGCCTGTCTCGGTAGGCAGGAACTTAGCGACTTCGGGAAGTTCGAGCGGCAATTTAGAGGAATCAATCATGTAAGGCATACCGTCTTTGTAATATACGGGGAACGGTTCGCCCCAGTAACGCTGGCGTGAGAAGATGGCGTCGCGAAGACGATAATTCACTTTCACACGTCCCAGATTATGAGCTTTTACATATTCTTTAGTTGCGGCGATAGCTTCTTTGATAGTCAGACCGTTCAAAGAAAGATCGCAGTAAGGAGTGACATCCTGACGAGGTGAGTTGCAAACAATACCTTCTTTGGCATCGAAACTTTCTTCGCTTACATCACAACCTTCCACCAACGGAACGATGGGCAGATTGAAATGCTTGGCAAAAGCATAGTCACGGCTGTCGTGGGCAGGAACCGCCATGATAGCGCCTGTACCATAACCTGCCAGTACATAATCACTAATCCATACGGGAACGGCATCGCCTGTAAACGGATTGATGGCATACGAACCGCTGAATACACCGGTCACACGGCGGTCGGCGATACGTTCGCGTTCGGTACGTTTCTTGGTGCGGTCCAGATAAGCGTCCACTTCCTCTTTTTGTTCGGGAGTGGTAAGCTGTGCCACCAATTCACTTTCGGGAGCCAGAACCATGAAGGTTACACCGAACATGGTATCTGCGCGGGTGGTAAAGATGGTGAATTCGATATCACTGTCTTTCACCTTGAACTGTACTTCCGTACCTTCCGAACGGCCTATCCAGTTGCGTTGTGTTTCTTTCAGAGAGTCTGTCCAGTCCACATTGTCCAGTCCTTCGAGCAAACGTTGAGCGTATGCCGAAACGCGCAAGCACCACTGGCGCATCTTTTTCTGTACCACGGGGAAACCGCCACGTTCCGAAACTCCGTCCACCACTTCATCATTGGCAAGGACAGTTCCCAGTTGCGGGCACCAGTTTACCATTGTTTCGCCCAAGTAAGCGATGCGGTAGTTCATCAGGATTTCCTGTTGTTCCTTTTCGCTCTTGGCGTTCCATTCTTCGGCAGTAAAGCTGAGTTCTTCGCTGCAAGCTACATCCAGTCCTTCGGTTCCTTTTTGTGCGAAGTGCTCTATCAGTTTGCTGATGGGCTGTGCCGATGAACACGCATTGCAATAGAAACTATTGAACATCTGCTGGAAGGCCCATTGAGTCCAATGATAATAGCCCGGTTCGCAAGTGCGGACTTCACGGTTCCAGTCAAAGCAGAAACCGATTTTATCCAACTGTTCGCGGTAGCGGTTGATATTGTTGACGGTAGTGATGGCGGGGTGCTGTCCGGTCTGGATAGCATATTGTTCGGCAGGAAGTCCGTAAGCGTCGTAACCCATCGGGTTGAGGACGTTAAATCCCTGCAAGCGTTTGTAACGTGCATAAATATCGCTGGCGATATATCCCAGCGGATGTCCCACGTGCAATCCTGCCCCTGATGGATAAGGGAACATATTGAGCACGTAGAATTTCTTTTTCGATTCGTCTTCAGTCACCTGATAGGTGTGGTTTTCCACCCATCGCTGCTGCCATTTCTTCTCAATCTCTCTGAAATTGTATTCCATGATTTATTTTTGTTATTTAATATCTTTGTTATTAAGTGGTTGCAAAGATAATGAAAGTCGGGGAGATAACAGAAATAACAGGCGAAGAAAATACATTCGGACAGACATGGGGCACTTCCTGCGATGGGCGGGAGTACGATTCTTTATAAACTACTGCTGTCCGTTACTCTTTTATAAGTGACAGTGATAGGAGTATATATCCATTTACGGGTAGAAAAATCAAAGAAACGTGCCGTCATTGAAACGACAAAATTATCTTTGTCCATTCTTTCCAATCGTTCCACTACCCCCAAACGGACGGCACTGGGAGTAACGAGTTTCAAATCGACGCGGGAATTATCCGTGAGCGTGTATTCATAGTCACTCAAGTCGTGTCCATAGAAAGTTAAAAAGGGAGTATCACTGCCTTCATTACTGATTTCTTGCAAGGGAAGTTTCAATAGAAGAAGCGGATAATCGCTTTGGTCATGAAATGCCGGTCTGACTTCTGCATAGTTTGACCATTCGTCGAAATGATAGAATGGGATTGCTTCTTGATCTGAAGTGTTTTTGGACGAATAAACCGGGGCGGCTATTTCTTCGTAAAGATCGAAAGATTGTATTCCGTCATTGTTCAGATCGAGGGGATTCTCTGATTGCATGGAAGTAATTTTATACATACCTCCAAAATCGTTGTAGATGGTATTATTATCATCGTTTTGGCAAGAACTGAGTGCAAGTGCTGCTAAGAATAAATAAGAGTAGCGTTTCATGTTGTGTTAGTTTTAGTTTTTAGTGATTATTGAGTTCAAAGATAGTGATAACGATAACATCTTCAAATATTTAGCCGAAGAAAGTGAATGAATTGACGTTTGTTGGATAAAATTAAAAAAATATATCGGATGACCAAAGTCGGACACCCGATATATTTTGAATGATTTATTATAATCCCAAATCCTTGAATGTTCTCGGAGCCGGAACTTTAGGTAATGGTTTGCGGTCTTTCAGCTCTTGCATAATGACCTCTATGGCTTTATTCAGTTGCTGGTCCTCTCCCATTTGTTCTTTCACCGGATCATTGTCAATCAGGATATCAGGGTCTACACCGTGATTTTCCACAATCCACTGACCGGTCTTGGCATCGAAGTTGGTAAAGAACGGAACACGTACGTCCGTATCGTCCATATAAGGCAGCGGGCCGCTGATTCCGACAATGCCGCCCCAGGTACGGGTACCGATTACTTTACCGATTTTGTTTGCTTTGAAACTCCAAGGGAACAAGTCACCGTCCGAAGCCGAATATTTATTGATGAGCAATACCTTCGGCCCTACTAACGTGGCATCGGGAATGGTTCCGACTTTGGTAGACGTGCGGCTCATGGTCAGACGGTAAGGCTGGCGAAGCAAGCGTTCGATAATCATAGGTGAGACATTGCCGCCGCCATTGGCACGGTCGTCGATGATGAGTGCTTCCTTGTCCAACTGAGGATAGAAGTAACGGGCAAATTCGTTCAGTCCGTCAGGACCCATATCGGGGATATAGATATAACCTACACGTCCGTTGGTGGCTTCTTCCACTTTCTTGATATTGTTTTGTACCCAATTGTAGTGGTACAATGGATATTCATTGTCAATCGGGCTGACCACTACTTTGCGCGCACCTTTGGCAGAGGCAGTGCTGTTGATGCTTAATTCGGTCAGTACACCTGCTTTGCCTGTCAGTAGACTGTAGATATTGTCTACGGTGGTAGTCGGGATACCGTCGACAGCAGTGATGTAATCACCTTCTTTTATGCCGAGGCCCGGTTCGGTAAGCGGGGAACGGAGCTTTTGGCTGTAAACAGCTCCCGGTAAAATCTTCTCGATACGGTAGAATCCACTCTTGTCGCGACTCAATTCTGCACCCAGCAAACCCATCTTGATGCGTTCGGGCCCTTTGATTTCTCCCGGATTCACGTAAGCATGTCCACAGGCTAATTCGGCAATCATCTCACCGATAATGTAATTGAGGTCTAACCGGGTTTTTGCATAAGGAAGCAGGGCGGCATATTTTGTTTTAATGGCTTTCCAGTCTACTCCATGCATATTCTCCAGATAGAAACCATCACGGAAGGCACGCCAGGTCTCGTCAAAGATTTGTGCCCATTCTTGTGGATAGTCTATCGGGGCAATCATATTGTCCAGATTTACCTTCTTGTCTAAAGCGGCTTTGCTGCAAGGAAAATCGCATACATACAGGTCGCCGCCTTTGTAGAATATTGCTTTTTTATTGCTTTCGGCTACGCTCATGTTAGCTCCTTCGGCCACGGTTTCTTCTTTCTGTTCCGCCAGGTCGAATACTTTGGTATTTCCTGAGTTGGAGTACCATACTTTCTTTCCGTCAGAATAAAGCTGGTAATAATAGCCTGCCGGAAGAGGAAGTTTGAGCAAGCGTCCGGGCAATCCTTCAGCATCAATGGTTACGCCGGTTGCTTTGTCGTCCGCTTTATTGTCTTTGGCTGCGGATTTGCTTTCGGGGGTGTTGTCTTCGATGCTTATTTTTTCGTCCGATGGCAGGAAAGGCGACGGGGTGTCTTTAGACAATAAAGCGATATATACTCCGCCCATGCGGTTGTAAGCATGATTCCACTCCGTTTGGCTGTAGATGGGATTGAAATCGCGTTCGGAAGTAAAGATAAGGTATTTGCCGTCGGTACTGAAATGTGGAGATGAAGAGTTGTACCATTTCTCTGTTACGGGATATTCTTTGCCCGAGGTGAGATGGTATACATACACCACATCCATATTGTTCTTGCCCGGTTTGGTATAAGTAATCCATTGGCTGTCGGGTGAGTAATTGACTGAGTAAAACTCTCCTTCGGGGTTTTGCATGACAGTCTTCTTGGATTTTGAAGTTATATCCACTTCTACGATACGGTTTTTGCGGTCGGTGTAGAGCACCTTTTTGCTGTTCGGGCTCCACATCAGTTGGCGAATGTAGGTATCATTGTTTTTGGTCAGTTGAATAGCTTCTCCGCCTTCGGAGGGTTGCAGCCAGATTTCGGTTTCTCCGGTTCGGTCGCTGATATAGGCAATGTATTTTCCGTCCGGGCTCCAGGCGGCATCGCGTTCATTGGCTCCCGGAGTACGGGTGATGTTGCGGGTCACACCTTTGTCTGCCGGAACATCAAACACTTCGCCGCGGGCAGTTATCGCTACTCGGTGTCCGTCGGCAGAAAGACTGGCTGCGGTCAGGTTGCCTGCCACTTTCTTCATTTCCTTGCGGGCAAGGATATTATCTGATTTTAGAGTAATGGATATTTTTTCGGTCTGGCGTGTCTTCGGGTCGAGTTTATAGAGGTATCCTCCGTTTTCATATACAATGATTTCACCGTTCGAACTGGGGAATTTGACATCGTAGTCTGTATAATTGGTTACTTTCTCTGTCTGTTTCGTCTGGGTATTGTAGACAAAGATATTCATGGTCATGTCACGGTCGGAGATAAAGAAAATTTCGTCGCCTATCCACATGGGGACAATATCTTGCGCTATATTATTAGTAATGTTTTCCACTTTTTTGCTTGCAGGATTGTAAATCCAGATATCGTCTGCCATTCCGCCACGATAGTATTTCCAGTTACGGAACTCACGCATCACACGGTTGTAAGCCAGTTTCTTGCCATCGGGAGAGTAAGAACAGAATCCGCCTTCGGGTAATGGAATGAGTTGGGACATACCTCCTTCTTTGGATATTGTCCAGAGCTTTCCGTCGAATCCGTCGCTGATACGGTTACGATAGACAATGTTCTTACCGTCGGGGCTCCACGTCATTACGATATTGTTCGGACCCATACGGTCACCCAAATCGTCACGACTGTTAGTAGCGGTGTAAGTCAGTCGGGTGGGTTCTCCACCATCGGCAGACATCAGATACACTTCCGTGTTTCCGTCATATTGTCCGGTGAAGGCGATTGATTTGCCATCGGGCGAGAAACGGGCAAACATTTCATAGCCGATATGGGAAGTGAGACGTTGTGCCTCTCCACCTTTCAGGGGAGCTTTGTACAAATCGCCTGCATAGGAGAACACGACTTCCTGTCCGTTTGTAGCAGGAAAGCGTAATAATCTGGCCTCATCGGTAGCATGTCCGACAGCGGCACTCCCTGCCAGTAACAGGGTGAATAATAGTTTTTTATTCATTTTACTTGCTGTTTGTAATATTGTTGCTTATAGGAGCAAAGTTAAGACTATTTTTTTATTCATGTTCTTTGTTGTCTAAAATATAATTCATAAATTGCATTGTTTATCAATAATATTAGTTGCTTTTGTATACCTTTGCGTATAACCTTTAATAGATATATAGAATGAACAAAAAACTTTTATGGCTGGGCAGTGGACTTGCCCTTACTTCGTTGGGTGCTTATGCACAAAAGAGTCATGACGTGAAGCCAAATATCATATACATTATGTGTGATGATATGGGATATGGCGACTTGGGCTGTTACGGCCAATCATATATCAGTACTCCTAATATTGATAATATGGCCAAAGAGGGCATGCGCTTTACTCAGGCTTATTCAGGAAGTCCGGTAAGTGCCCCTTCCCGTGCTTCGTTTATGACAGGACAGCATACCGGTCACTGTGAAGTGCGTGGAAATAAAGAGTATTGGCGTGACGCTCCCATCGTGATGTATGGTAATAACAAAGAATATTCAGTGGTGGGGCAGCATCCTTATGACCCCGAACACATAATCATCCCTGAGATAATGAAAGATAACGGTTATACCACCGGTATGTTCGGTAAGTGGGCAGGAGGCTATGAAGGTTCCGTTTCTACTCCCGACAAACGGGGTATCGACGAGTTTTATGGTTTTATATGTCAGTTCCAGGCCCATCTTTACTATCCGAACTTCTTAAACCGTTATAGCAAATCAATGGGCGACACAGCTGTGGTGCGTGTGATAATGGATGAAAATATCAAATATCCCATGTACGGCAAAGAATACTATAAACGTCCGCAATATTCTGCCGATATGATTCATCAGGAAGCCATGAAGTGGCTTGATAAGCAAGACGGCAAACAACCGTTCTTCGGTGTATTTACTTATACATTGCCTCATGCGGAATTAGTTCAACCTGAGGATTCTATCCTGGAAGGATATCAGAAGAAGTTCTTCCATGACAAGACATGGGGAGGTTCGGAAGGTTCGCGTTACAATGCTTCTGTCCATACGCATGCACAGTTTGCCGGTATGATTACCCGTCTGGATTATTATGTGGGCGAAGTGCTGAAGAAACTGAAAGAAAAAGGAATGGATGAAAATACATTGGTTATCTTTACCAGTGATAACGGCCCTCACGAGGAAGGTGGTGCAGATCCTACATTCTTTGGACGTGACGGTAAGTTGCGCGGTTTGAAGCGTCAATGCTACGAAGGCGGTATCCGTATTCCGTTTATTGTTCGTTGGCCGGGTAAAGTGGAAGCCGGACAAGTCAATGACCATCAGTTTGCATTTTATGATTTGATGCCGACATTCTGCGATGTGGCAGGTGTGAAGAACTACGTGAAGAAATATACCAATAAAAAGAAAAAAGGTACTGATTATTTCGATGGGATTTCTATCTATCCTACGTTGACCGGACAGGAAGGACAAAAGCAACACGATTTCCTTTATTGGGAATTTGACGAAACCGACCAGATAGGTGTACGCATGGGTGATTGGAAGATGGTAGTGAAGAGTGGCAAACCGTTCCTTTATAATCTTGCCGAGGATATTCACGAAGACCATGATGTAGCAGCCGAACATCCTGAAATTGTAAAACAGATGAAAGAAGTAATCAAGTCACAGCATATACCGAATCCTAACTTCTCGGTTACTTTGCCCGACTTTAATTAATATCAGTAACAAAATACGAAACATTAAACATTATGGAAAAGAAAACGATTGTGGCACGTGCTGAGGTACTTGCCGGCAAAGAAAAAGAGTTTATGACTGCGGCTACGGCCTTGATAGAAGGTACTCGTGCCGAAGCAGGTAATATCAGCTACAACCTTTATCAGAATCCTTTCTGCCCTACTCTCTTTATTTTTTATGAGGAGTATAAGGACGAGCAGGCTATGGCGGTGCATGCAGCATCGGCTCACTTTAAGGCTTTTGGTGAGGCTATTGAGGGAATGTTGGCATCAGAACTGATTATTGAATCTTTCTAATGGTTTGGTGATTAGTTTGGTCAAGTAAGAACATTTAATATAATCAGAGGGATGTATCAAAACTTCCCTTTTATCGAAGGTGTCAAAACGTGGATAATGCTGTCGTTTCGTTCGTAGGGGCGAGGTTCGCTCGCCCGAAAACAGTTTACTTTGTGTTTTCGGGCAGGCAAACCCTGCCCCTACAGCTGACGATTGGATAGGCAGGTTTAGTTTTGACACACTCCCTTTTATTTATGAGCGTTTCGATACACCTTCCTTCTCTTTATGGTATTGGAGTGTGGAATAACGGGGTCGCATTGTTTTCATGGGGATTTAAAGCTCATTCAGAAACAAAGGGAAGAGTAAGCCGTTTCTTAGGGTCAGCCAAGGCTTTTTAAGCAGAAGATTATTACAGTCCGTTGCCGTAGACCGTACAGTCCGTTACAGTGGACTGTATAGTCCGTTATGGTAGACTGTACAGTCCACTGCCGGAGACTGTAGTAATCTGACGGACAGATGGGCATAATCGAAAGGACGAAAAGGCTTAGTCCGGCTAATGAAACGACTTAGAGAGTTCAAAACGTATGCAGCGTTTGAAAATCGGAGGAGACAACATCCGGTGACAGGTGAATAATGTATTATAAATAAATTTATCGTTTGCTTTTGTATATCACTGAAAACACTTATCTTTGTCCCCGAAATCTAAAAACATTCCGATGAGAATCTAAACATCTATTTTTTCAAACAACTATTTATTTCATGTTGGGACGGCAGGCGAAGTGAATTCGTTTGTTGTGTAATAGTTGTCCTCTATTCCCACAATATACATTTCAGTATTAACATTTTAATTTTATAGAAACAGTATGTGTATACATATACAGTCAGTTACTTATATGCATCCTGATAAAGATGTGCTCTTCAGTAACGTTAGTTTCTCTATGGGGAAAGGTGAGAAAGCAGCGCTTATCGGGAATAACGGATCAGGAAAATCGACCTTGATGCAGCTGATAACAAAAGAATTGTCACCTTCGGAAGGTGAAGTGATTTGTTTGGAACCACCTTATTATATTCCCCAACACTTCGGACAATTTAATCATCTGACGATAGCCGGAGCTTTGCGGATTGAAGGAAAGATACAAGCACTTCATGCCATTTTGCAGGGAGATGTTTCTGTGGAGCATTTTACGGTATTGGATGATGATTGGGATATAGAAGAGAAGGCGGTTGCCGCTTTACATGAATGGGGATTGCCGGGAGTGCCTCTCTCCCATCCCATGCATTTGTTAAGTGGAGGAGAAAAGACAAAAGTCTTTTTGGCAGGAATCGCTTTGCACTCACCGTCTTTTATTCTGATGGACGAGCCGACCAATCATTTGGATGATGTGAGTCGTGAGAAATTATATCACTTTATCACTTCTACTTCGTCTGGTGTGTTGGTAGTCAGTCATGACCGGACGTTGCTCAACTTGCTTTCGTCCACGTATGAGCTCTCGGCAAAAGGAGTAATTTATTATGCGGGGAATTATGACTTTTACAAAGAGCAGAAGGAGTTGGCCGTTCAAGCATTGCAAGCTCGGTTGGAAGAGAATGGGAAGCAGTTGCAGAAGGCACGCAGACAGGCACGTGAAGTGATGGAGCGTCAGCAGAAGCATGATGTACGCGGAAAGAAGCAAAATATAAAAAGTGGTGTCGGCAAGATGGCAATGGATACTTTTAAGGACAAGGCGGAGAAAAGTTCGGTTCGCCTGAGCCATGTTCATGCTGATAAAATACAATCGTTGGCAGAAAGCGCTACGGATATTCGCAAGGTGTTGCCGGACAGGAAAGGGATGAAGGTGGATTTCAATTCTTCTTCCTTGCATACGGGCAAGACACTTATCACAGTCAGAAATATGAATTATGCTTATCAATCGGATGAGTTATGGCCGCTCCCTCTTGATTTTGTAATAAAAAGCGGTGACCGTATCCATTTGAAAGGTGGAAACGGTAGCGGCAAAACCACTTTACTGAAGTTGCTGGCGGGCGTTCTCACTCCCACGGCGGGTGAACTGATAAGGGCGGATGGGCTGACGTATGTTTATCTCGACCAGGAATATTCCATTATACAGAATGGGCTGTCGGTGCTGGAGCAACTCTCCTTCTTTAACAATAAACTTTATGACCATGAGCTTAAAACTATTCTTAACCGCTTTCTTTTCCCTATATCCAGTTGGGATAAGAAATGCAGTTGTCTGAGCGGGGGTGAGAAGATGAAACTTTCCCTGTGTTGCTTGATGGTGAGTGCACAAACTCCTGATTTGTTTATTGTGGACGAACCGACGAACAATATTGATATTATGAATATGGAGATATTGACTGATACTTTGAAGGAGTATCGGGGAACATTATTAGTTGTGAGCCATGATGCCTGTTTTGTGCAGCAAATTAATATAGAGAAGACGATAACATTGTCTTGTTCTTGACATGTGGTGAGGGCTGAAAATCTTCAATATTACGGAGTATCAGATAAATATACCGGTATTTATGGTCATTATTCGGAAATAAGTGTTATTTTTGTCGTAGTGAAAAGACAAACACAAAAACAACATGAAAACTTTCCTACATATCGCAGTATATCTTCTCATATTCTTGGGATTATCCGGTTGTAATAGCGATGTCTTCATTGAAGATTTTCAGCCTTCTGTTTCTGATGTTACCTTGGATGGAAATGGTGACTCAGTGACTATTCATTTTAAGTCTTCCAACTGGAATCTGTTGCATGTGTATGATTATTATGATAACTCTTCATTATATTATTCAGTTTATGATAAAGACGGTAATATAGTTTCGCAGAATCAGTCGCCTGTTTTGGAAGGATTGGGCAAAATAGTTTGTGATGATGTCGTTTATGAAGATAAGATAGTTGATTTTACCATTGAGCGCACTCATCCTCAGGAAGTGAAGTTAACGGTAAACGAAAATGCGCGCTCTTCTCTTTTCCGGTTTTCCATTATTGCAAGTAATGAATATGAAACGAAAGCAATACATGTAGCCATAACACCTTCCGACAGATATATATTCGACCATATCACTTATTCGCTTGATATGTATAGTTATACGGATACACACATAGAAGAACGTAGGAGCATGGTGATTGATAACAGGGGAAATGGAAACGTAACCAATTATATCTTTCCTTTCCAAAATGAGTATCGTCAGATACAATTCACCAGTAATAATCCCGAGGCTTTTAATTTGTTGGCAAGCAAACCGGAGGTTGAGATTCCCGGCATTGTTGACGGTTATCTGGTGATGAACGGCGAACGAGTGCAATATGCTTCTGATATGCAACGGTTACCTTTGCCTTTTCCTGATACGGAAAAGAAGGCGGTCATAACTCCGGCCCAAACTTCGCAACGTATCACTGTACTGCTGGAATATGAATGGTTTGAGACTTATTTTACTCTTTATGCCGTTCATCCCAAAACCAAAAAAGAGAAAGTCATTACCGGTACTTTGAAAAGCAAGATGCCTAAAAGATACCTCATAAAGTGCGAGAAGCTGAATAATTAGAACAATGAAAGCGAAATTACTCTTATTATATATTGCCAGCCTTTTGGCTGTTTGTCCGATGGGTGGAAATTTGATGGCTCAGACGGCTACGCAACCGGATGTATTAAAGAATGACACAGCAAGCCATAAGCTGATTCATAGGCTCGGCCTGGATGTACGTCCTAATTATGTGACTCCTACCAATGATTTCTTTGATGGTGACAATATGCATCAACAACGCATCAGGCAGGCCCTTTCTGTACATCTGAAGTATGCTTTTCAGTTTGATAAGAATTCAACTTTAGGCCGGCTCTATCCTCATGCCTATCAGGGTATTGGAGTTTCTTACACTACGTTCTTCTGTCCTTCCGAACTAGGTAATCCCATAGCGGTATATGCTTTTCAGGGGTCACGCATAGCGCAGTTATCGCCCCATTTGTCATTCGACTATGAATGGAATTTCGGTGCTTCTTTTGGCTGGAAAAAATATGATGAGATATATAATCCGCAGAATGAGGTTATCGGGTCAAAAATCAATGCCTATATCAATCTGGGATTTTTTCTGAATTGGCGGATTAATCCGCAATGGAGCTTGACGGCAGGTATGGATTTTACTCATTACTCTAATGGAAATACACATTTTCCCAATGCGGGAGTGAATCCGATTGGCGGAAGAATAGGTGTTGTGCGTACTTTTGGAAATGATGAGACGGTGGCTGTGAAAGGTGCTAAACCGTTATCCATCAAACCTTATATCAGTTATGATTTGGTTGTATATGGTGCTACTCGTAAAAAAGGGTTTGTGGATGGCTATGACGTTTGTCTGGTGCCCGGCTCTTTTGGCGTTGTGGGGCTGAATTTTAATCCAATGTACAATTTCAACAAGTATTTTAGGGCCGGTGTTTCTATGGATGCACAATATGATGAGAGTGCCAATATCAAAGACTATCGGGTAGAAGGAAGTTCATCAAGCGATGCGAAGTTTCATCGCCCTCCTTTCCACAAGCAGTTTGCTGTCGGTCTGTCTGTACGCGGAGAGCTGGTCATGCCTATTTTTTCTATCAATGCCGGTGTCGGACGGAATTTGATATACAGTGGTGATGATACGGAAGGTTTTTATCAAGTTCTGGCTCTCAAGGCTTCCATTACACCGCGCTTGTTCTTGCATGTCGGCTATCAGTTGAATAAATTTAAGAACCCCAACAACCTGATGTTGGGATTTGGATACCGCTTTTACAAGGGAAACGGTAAATGATAGACGTATCGGCTTATGAAAAGAATCTGTGTATTATATGTCATCTTAAGTATCTGTGCAACTGTTTCTTCTCAGATAAAATTCCCGGAGATAAAGTGGATGAGTGACAGTTTGATTTTTATAAGAGAGAAGGAAGCATTGCGCTATGGTGTTGAAACATTTGGCAATGGCCTTTATACAGATTCGCTTGTTCATTATTTGGATACAATATATTATGTGGAAACTCAGATGAAGAATTCTGTACCGGATTCCATTTTTCAGACAGTTTGGAAGAATGATACACTCACCTATCGGGTACGTCCGAAGATATATCGGGGCTATGATTATGATGATAAATTGAAAAAGAAATTACGCAATTTAGTGGTAGAGAGTAGAATATATCCTTTTGCCCGTTTCTCTGCCTGTATTGAGGGATTGGATGAGACTATGATTGAAGTGTTGGAAGATTCCATGTTGCGCATGGAGTGTCCTCTTCCTATGCTGAAGAATAATTCTCAGACTTGTATTTTTTATGCGTTGGATGCTTTGTTTCAAACGTATGGCATTTATACCGAACCGGTGATTACCCGTAATGCTTCTTATACGCGTGAAGAGGATTTAAATGCTTTCTTCGATTACTTTCTAACCTCCGAAGCTTCTTATCCGTGTCGTTATAAAGAGATAAAGGAGGCTGTTTTTCCCAATAACTGTATTTTGGCCTTTTATAATGGTTATAATCATATCATCCATGCCGTGTTCTATCGCAATGGTTTGTTTTATACAAAGAATGGTTGGTTTGCTCCCATGGTGCTTCCTACTCTATATCCCATATTGAAATCCTATAGTCGTTGGGATACTCCATTGAAAGGGTTGAGCAAAGTAGGTAAGCAGTTGAAAAGCGATAAAATAGTTGTATACACCTTGAACAAGGATTTATTTGGACTGACAAATATCACTGATTGATGTATGATACCCGGGATATACTTCTTGCACAATTATATTTCTTCACATCTCACCATATCCCAGCCTCTGAATTGTAGCAACAATTTGTGCAGGGTTGTCTTTGCCGCCAGCTGTGTGACTATTTTGTCTGGACTGTATTGCATCAGTTGGCATCGTCCTTCTGCTGCTTGTACTTCGAGTTCGGCATCGGTAGCTGTGCGGAGAGCATATTTTAACTCCAGAATATAACTGTGTTGTACATCCGGGTAACGCGATTTATCCGGTAAAAGAAAGAAATTACAGTAGCCATAATTCATTTCCAGTTCAGGCTCTACCAGATAATAAGAAGCGAGTGCAAGGTAAGCTTTCAAGAAGCCTTGTAGATTTCTTTCGCCCTCCATACCGTTTCGTATGGAAGAATAGCGCAAGCTATTGTTTCAAAGAACGGCTTCCAATGGCCGTCATAAGCGAAATCGTCTATCAGGTCTTTCAGGTGAGAAAGGTTCAGCGAATGAGTTTGTTGATAATAATCCCGCAGGAAACCGAAATATTGTTCACGTACGCAATTGTTGGGAATGCACATTCTCAGGCGGTCTCCTCTTGTGCCACAAATGGTGAGTAGTCCGTAATAGTAAAGCAGGCTGCGGAAATTTTCAATATCCGTTACCTTTTCGGATGGGAAAGAGGTATGCAAGTCTACCAATATCTCTCCTTTTGCAGCAATTTCTTCGATGGTGCTCATGCGACTACCCTCATGGGTTTGGTCATGGTCTATGCGTGCCAGCATTTTTAATTTGCTGTAGTCAGTCATAGTAAGTGCGCATCATGCTCAGAAACAGGCTCTTCCCGAACCGTCTGGGACGGATAAGGAAAAGGTAGCTTGGCATTTTTTCGATGAGCGGCAGATACATAGTCTTGTCTACGAAATAAAAGTTTTCATTTCGCATACGGTTGAAATCGGATATTCCGTAAGGTATTCCTTTAACTTGGTTCATATTGACAACGTTTATAAAAACAGTAAGGACAAAGTTCGTTTATTCCGTTCAATAAATCAACGTTTGCAGCGGTATTATGTTTTTAAGTTTTTTGTCTCATTTAATTTCTGCTCGGTAATTGCTAAACTACCCTAGGGTAAACAGGCAACTACTGCATAGTAATTGTTCCATTACCCTAGGGTAGTTTGAACCCTGTTCGAACTGCCTTTGATAAGGCAATTCGTTATTTATATTCTGCCCAATCAATCAGGCGCATATCACCTTTCTTGGCCAGTGTATCGTGCATGGCCAATGCAGCCGAAATGCAATGAGGGGTCTGTCCTTTGGAAGCCATCTTTACATAATCCCACAGGATATTCTTGTAATCTGGGTGGGCACAGTTTTCGATAATGGCATGTGAACGTTCCACCGGACTCTTTCCGCGGAGGTCGGCAACACCTTGCTCGGTAATAATGATATTTACATCATGCTCACTGTGGTCTTCATGTGATACCATAGGAACGATGGCGCTGATTTTTCCTTCTTTGGCAACAGACGGACAGGTAAAAATGGAGATGTACGCATTGCGGGTGAAGTCGCCCGAGCCACCGATACCATTCATCATCTTCGTTCCGCTGATATGTGTGGAATTGACATTACCATAAATATCTGCTTCGATGGCAGTATTGATAGAGATAACACCGAGACGGCGGATTATTTCCGGGCTGTTTGATATTTCGGACGGACGCATGACCAGCTTGTCGCGGAAGAAATCGATATCATCATAAATGCCTTGCAGACAGTCATTGGTCACTGTCAATGAACAGGTACTTCCAAATTTGACACGTCCTTGGCGAATCAGGTCTACTACGGCGTCCTGCAATACTTCGGTATACATTTCGAACGCAGGAATCGTTTTGTCACGTCCCAATGCACCTAGTACGGCATTGGCAATGTTACCTACCCCACTTTGCAATGGCAGGAATCCGGCGGGGATGATACCGCGTTTCATATCAGCTGCCAGGAAGTCGGCTACATTTTGTCCAATCTGGTCGGTGATGGGGTCAGGTGCCGTAAATGAACGTGCCTGGTCGGGTGTATTCACTTCCACTACACCGATAATCTTTTTCGGATCTACTTGCACATAAGGCAATCCGATGCGGTCACTCGGTTTGAAGATGGGTATCTCGCGACGGTAAGGCGGGTCAAGTGGTTCGTACACATCATGCAGTCCCATACCGTTTTTGCTATGGGCGGCATTCAGTTCGATAATCACTTTATCTGCCAGACGTGCAATAGTCGGAGCGATACCTCCGGCAGCGGTCAGATATACTTTACCATCGGGAGTAATCTCGCAAGCTTCCAGAATAGCTACGTCCACTTTGCCCATGAAGCCATAACGGACTTCCTGTGCCATTTGTGACAAATGAATATCATTATAAGCTATTTCTCCATTGTTTACCGCTTTACGGAAATCAGGGTTTGTGGTATAAGGGGCGCGATAGCGGATGGCTTTTATTCTTGACAGAATACCGTCGGTTGCATCTCCTGTAGAAGCGCCGGTAAAGATACCAATCTGGAACGGATTACCTTTGGCATGCTCTTCTTCTGCAATCTTTGCGATTTCAGGGGTTACGGCTTTGGGGGTTCCTGCCGGGGTAAAGCCACTTAGTCCGATGTTATAGCCATGCTTTACATAGCTGGCAGCTTCGGCTGCTGAAATGATATTAAATCCCATGATATTCAATGTGTTTTCTGGTTGTTAGTATTGTTGTTATTAATATTTCCGATTGAAAATCTCCGAGTAAATAAAGGCCCGTCGTGCTTCTTCGCGTGTACTGAGTTTGATACGGGTGTTTTCGTCCGAGGGCTTATCTTTGTTTTTGCTATCCATAGCGACAATCGGTGTCGATTTGAATGTTTCTTTCTTTTTCTTATAAGCAGGTTGTGGTTTACTTTTCACTGGTCGTGGTGAAACTGTCTGCCCCTCTCCTTCTATTTCTTCGATTGTGGGAAACATATCAGTAAGAACTTCATGGGGAGAAGGTGTGGCTGTTTCTTTTTTAGCCTTGGTAATTTGTTGCACAATGGCAATTGCAATGATTACCACGAATATTAATACTTGGACAATTTCCATAGGCTTATCTTTTTAGAGGGTTTGATAACGAACGGTCAAAGTTAGAAATTTATTTCTTTCCCTACTAACAAAAAGGCATAAAAAAAGGAAGAGAACTTCACAGTTGTCTTCCCTTATTTTTTTAACCTAAACCTTAACTATGAAAAAATCTAATGTTTTTCAGAAGCAAAGATGCAAATTATCTGAATACGTTGGTAACGCAAACGGAGTTTTTTGTTCATTGGTTATGATAATTTAACGGTTGGGGCTTTCAATGGCTTTCATTCTGCCTTTTTCAGTCTGAATATCAAGCTATAAATATGCAAAAATCAAACAGAATATGAGGGAATTTGGTGGGAACTCAATATCTTTGCAGCGAATTTATAAAAAGAGAATATGATGAAAGAAACAACAGGAGCAGACTTTAAATCTGCAACTGAACAGGAAAACAAGAAACTGTTTATTGAGACGTATGGTTGCCAGATGAATGTGGCGGATAGTGAAGTGATTGCTTCTATCATGCAGATGGCAGGTTATAGTGTATGTGATACTTTGGAGGATGCGGACGCGGTGTTTATGAATACTTGTTCCATTCGTGACAATGCAGAACAGAAGATACTGAACCGATTGGAGTTTTTCCATTCGATGAGGAAAAACAAAAAGAGAAACCTGATTGTCGGCGTGCTGGGCTGTATGGCTGAGCGTGTAAAGGAAGATTTGATAGAGAATCACCATGTCGATTTGGTAGTGGGGCCGGATGCTTATCTCACATTGCCCGACCTGATTGCTGCTGTCGAAGCGGGGGAGAAAGCGATCAATGTAGACTTGTCGACCACGGAAACGTATCGTGACGTGATTCCCTCACGTATTTGCGGAAACCATATTTCGGGCTTTGTCAGCATTATGCGTGGTTGCAATAATTTTTGCCATTATTGCATAGTGCCTTATACTCGCGGTCGGGAACGCAGCCGTGATGTGGAGAGTATCTTGAATGAGGTGCGCGACCTGGCTGATAAAGGTTACAAGGAAGTGACTTTGCTGGGACAGAACGTTAATTCCTATCGCTTTGAGAAAGAGAATGAAGTGATTACTTTCCCGATGTTGCTTCGCACTGTCGCTGAGGCTGTTCCGGGAATGCGTGTCCGCTTTACTACTTCACATCCTAAGGATATGAGTGACGAAACCTTGCAGGTGATAGCCGAAGTACCGAACGTTTGCAAACATATTCATTTACCCGTGCAGAGTGGAAGTTCGCGCATACTGAAGTTGATGAACCGTAAATATACGCGTGAATGGTATTTGGACAGGGTAGCGGCCATTCGCCGAATCATTCCCGATTGTGGGTTAAGTACGGATATTTTTTCCGGCTATCATTCTGAGACGGAGGAAGATCATCAGGAATCTTTGTCTTTGATGCGTGAGTGTGCGTACGATTCTGCTTTCATGTTTAAATATTCGGAACGTCCCGGAACGTATGCTTCCAAACATTTGCCGGATGATGTGCCCGAAGAAGTCAAGATTCGTCGTCTGAACGAGATTATTGAGTTGCAGAACCAACTTTCTGCCGAAAGTAATGCCAAAGATGTGGGAAAGACATTTGAAGTGATGGTGGAAGGCGTGTCGAAACGTTCGAAAGAGCAACTGTTCGGACGCACGCAACAAAATAAGGTGGTGGTGTTTGACCGTGGAAATCACCGCATCGGCGATTTTGTAAATGTACGTATAACAGAAGCCAGTTCAGCCACGCTGAAAGGAGAAGAAGTTTTCTGATGGGAAAGAAAGAAGAATATAAAGAAAAGAATCTGCAGTATTTGCAGGTTCTTTCTACTCAAGCAGATGTCTGCTCTTTACCCTGTGGGATATTTTATAAAGTGTTGCAAACAGGAACCGGAACGGTTTCACCCAACGTTCGCAGCATTGTCACCGTTCATTATAAAGGCAGCCTGATAACCGGGAAAGAGTTTGATAACTCTTATAGCCGTAACTGTCCCGAAGCATTTCGCCTCTGTGATGTCATCGATGGATGGCAGTTGGCACTCCAACAAATGCATACAGGGGATAAATGGATTATCTATATTCCTTATCACTTGGGATACGGAAGCCGCACCAGCGGTCCGATTCCAGCTTTCTCCACTTTGATATTTGAAGTAGAGTTGCTGGGTATTGCCTGAAGCAGCTGACGTTATCTGCCGTGTAACTTCTCGTTTACTCTGTCTTCATACCCGTCACGATATCTTTTTTCAGGCATTATAATCCACAGGATTAGATAGATGATTCCTCCCGAAAAAGCGGTAAAGAAGGTTACCAGAGCATAAACGATGCGTACTGTTGATACCTCCCAGCCGAAATATTCGGCTATTCCTGCACATACGCCGGCGAGTATTCTATTGTTTGAACGAAGCAGTCTTTTGTTTTCCATTTCTCAGCTATTAAAATTTTATATGCAAAAATAGGGAAAAACCAAATGTATAGTTAACTTATAGTCTTAAAAGTACTTAAAGGAAAGCTCTTGTAATTCATTTTATTTGTTATTTTGCAGCAAATTAGGGCTAAAAGTGAACAGACTCAAGATAGATACTTGTCCGTTGTGCGGCGGAAAACAGTTAGAACATGCAATAACTTGTACAGATAATTATGCTTCGGGCGAAAAGTTCGAGGTGATGCGTTGCACCCATTGCGGCTTTCTTTTTACACAAGAAGCACCGGTAGAGGCGGAAATAGGCAGGTATTATGAAACTCCCGATTATATTTCACACAGTGATACCAATAAAGGCTTGATGAACCGGGTGTATCATCAGGTCCGCAAGTATATGCTATCCCGCAAGGCCAAACTGATTAAACGTACGTCCGGGCTGAGTAAAGGCAGCCTGTTGGATATCGGAACAGGTATGGGCTACTTCAGCAATGCCATGAAGGAACGCGGTTGGCGTGTGCGGGCGATAGAGAAGAATGCTAAAGCACGTGCGTTTGCCAAAGAGCATTTTGAACTGGAGGTAGATGCGGAAGATGCTTTGGCGGGATATGCCGACCATTCGTTTGATGCAATTACCCTGTGGCATGTGATGGAACATTTGGAACATCTGAATGAAACTTGGGAAAGGCTGGCGGCTTTGTTGAAAGACAGGGGAGTGCTGATAGTTGCGGTTCCCAATCCGTCTTCGTATGATGCGGTGAAATACAAGGAATGGTGGGCTGCGTATGATGTCCCCAGGCATTTATGGCATTTCACACCGTCGGCTATGCAACAATTCGGGGTGAAACATGGTTTTAAGCTTGCCGAGCAACATCCGATGCCATTTGATGCTTTTTATGTTTCTATGTTGACAGAGAAATATAAAGGAAGCCGTTTCTCTTTCCTGAAAGGAATGTGGACGGGACTGTTGGCTTGGTTTAGCACGTTAGCCAGGAAAGGGCGTAGTAGTTCAATGATTTATGTATTCAGAAAGAAGTAATTATGGGAAAGAAATCAACGTCTTTTTTCGATATGCAGTTCATTACTTCCAGCATTAGCACTATGTTGGTGTTGCTTTTGTTGGGTATGGTGGTCTTCTTTGTGCTATCAGCCAATAATCTTTCTAAGTACGTTCGTGAGAATATCAGTTTTTCTGTCCTTGTCAGTGACGATATGAAGGAAGCGGATGCCATCAAGTTTCAAAAGAAGCTGAATGCAGAGCCTTTCGTTAAGGAAACTTATTATATTTCTAAAGAACAAGCCCTGAAAGAGCAAACAGAGGCGATGGGAACAGACCCTGCTGAGTTTTTGGGATATAACCCCTTTACTGCCTCCATTGAGATAAAACTGAATGCCGATTATGCCAATTCGGATAGTATAGCCTGGATTGAAGAGAAGATTATGACCAACAAGAAGGTGATGGAGATTAATTATCCGCAAGATTTACTGGATGCGGTGAATAGTAATATCCGTCGAATCAGTTTCTTGCTGCTGGGGCTTGCCGCACTTCTTACGTTGATTTCCTTTGCATTGATAAACAATACCATACGTCTTGCTATATATTCTAAACGTTTTTTAATTCACACCATGAAACTGGTAGGAGCGAGTTGGGGATTTATTCGGAAACCTTTCTTGGTCCGGAATATATGGATTGGTGTATTGGCGGCTGTTATGGCTGATGCGGCATTAATCGGAATGGCTTACGCACTTGTGAGATATGAACCCGAATTGATAGAGATTATTACTCCCATGACGATGTTGCTGGTGATGTTGTCGGTTTTTGTTTTCGGTGTGATTATTACTTTTATGTGTGCTTATATATCAATAAACAAATATTTGCGTATGAAAGCCGGTGCGCTTTATTACATCTAATTAAAAAGGATATGGACAAACAGAAATTTGCCTTTGATAAAACAAACTTTATCTTACTGGCCATAGGCATGGCTGTCGTAATTATCGGTTTCCTGTTGATGACAGGCCCTAGTTCTACAGAAGGATATTTTGAACCGGATATTTTCAGTGTACGCCGAATCAAGGTAGCGCCTGCAGTCTGTTTCTTTGGTTTTATTTTTATGATATACGGTATCGTGCGAAAGCCGAAAGTAACGAAAGAATAAAGAGGTAAAAGAGTATGGAATGGTTTGAGGCATTAATTCTTGGTTTGCTCCAGGGATTGACAGAGTATTTGCCGGTCAGCAGCAGTGGTCATTTGGCTATCGGATCGGCTTTGTTTGGAATACAAGGTGAAGACAATCTCACATTTACAATAGCAGTACATGTGGCAACTGTATTAAGTACGCTGGTTGTTTTATGGAAAGAGATAGACTGGATTTTCCGTGGACTGTTTAAGTGTGAGATGAATGCGGAGACAAAGTATGTATTGAATATCCTTGTTTCTATGATACCTATCGGAATCGTAGGAGTGTTCTTTAAAGACTATGTAGAAGAAATTTTCGGGTCGGGACTGTTGATTGTAGGCTGTATGCTGTTGGTAACGGCTTTATTGCTTACTTTCTCATACTATGCAAAGCCTCGTGTGAAAGAGAACATTAGTATGCGTGATGCGTTTATCATAGGTTTGGCGCAGGCTTGTGCCGTGTTGCCGGGTTTGTCTCGTTCGGGCAGTACCATTGCTACCGGTTTGTTGCTGGGAGACAATAAGGCTAAACTGGCACAGTTCTCGTTCTTGATGGTGATTCCCCCCATTTTGGGTGAAGCGTTGCTGGATGGAATGAAGATAGTAAAAGGAGCTGCGGCAGGAACGACGGACATTTCGGTTCTGTCACTGGTAATAGGTTTTGTAGCTGCTTTTGTTGCTGGTTGCATTGCTTGCAAGTGGATGATTAATATAGTGAAGAAGGGTAAGTTGATTTATTTTGCTATCTATTGTGCCGTTGTTGGGGCAATTACGATAGCTTGTTCATTGGCAGCATAAACCGTAGGGGCAAGAAGCATGAATTTTAAAGAAGGAGAAGTATTATATTTCGATAAACCGCTGAAGTGGACATCTTTTGCGGTGGTCAATAAGATAAGATATCACATTTGTCGCAAATTGGGTGTGAAGAAGTTGAAGGTAGGGCATGCAGGGACGTTGGACCCTCTGGCTACGGGGGTGATGATTATTTGCACGGGCAAAGCGACAAAACGGATTGAAGAATTTCAATATCACACTAAGGAGTATGTGGCTACATTGCAATTGGGTGCTACCACTCCTTCTTATGATTTGGAGAAAGAGATAGATGCCACTTATCCTACGGAGCATATCACCCGTGAGTTGGTGGAAGAAACATTGAAACGTTTCATTGGCAGCATTGAGCAGATACCGCCTGCTTTTTCGGCTTGTAAGATTGACGGTGAGCGTGCCTACGATCTTGCGCGAAAGGGAGAGGAGGTAAATCTGAAACCTAAAACGCTGGTGATAGACGAGATAGAGTTATTGGAGTGCAATCTTCCTGAGATAAAAATCAGGGTAGTGTGTAGTAAGGGAACTTATATCCGTGCGCTGGCCCGTGATATTGGTGAAGCTCTGAATAGCGGTGCACACCTCATCGGTCTGGTTCGTACCCGTGTGGGCGAAGTAAAGCTGGAGGACTGTATGCAGGTGGAAGATTTTCCCGAATGGCTTGACCGACAAGTAATAGAAGTTATAAACGAATAAGGAGAGATAAGATGAAACTGTCGCAATTTAAATTTAAACTGCCGGAGGAGAAGATAGCTTTGCATCCGGCCAAGTACAGAGATGAGTCGCGTCTGATGGTTGTTAACAAAGCAACAGGACGGATTGAGCACAAGGTATTTAAGGATATCTTGGAGTATTTTGATGATAAAGATGTGTTTATCTTTAATGATACGAAAGTTTTTCCTGCGCGTTTGTATGGAAATAAAGAGAAGACTGGTGCACGTATAGAGGTATTCCTGTTGCGTGAACTGAATGAGGAACTTCGCTTGTGGGATGTGTTGGTAGATCCGGCACGTAAAATCCGTATCGGTAATAAGCTGTATTTTGGTGATGACGACTCTATGGTGGCCGAAGTAATCGACAATACCACTTCTCGCGGACGTACTTTGCGATTCCTTTATGACGGGCCTCACGATGAATTCAAGAAAGCTCTTTATGCTTTGGGTGAAGCTCCGCTGCCCAGTTTCATCCGTCGTCCGGTAGAAGAAGAAGATGCAGAACGTTTTCAGACTATCTTTGCCAAGAATGAAGGTGCGGTAACGGCTCCGACAGCAGGCCTTCATTTCAGCCGTGAGCTGATGAAACGTATGGAAATCAAAGGAATAGACTTTGCTTATGTGACCATGCATGCCGGATTGGGTAACTTCCGCGAGATTGATGTGGAAGACCTTACCAAGCATAAGATGGATTCCGAACAGATGTTCGTTGATTCTACGGCCTGCAGCATTGTCAATAAGGCAAAAGATGAGAACAGACGTGTCTGTGCGGTGGGTACCACTGTGATGCGTGCAATTGAAACAGCCGTCGGCACAGACGGACACCTGAAAGAATTTGAAGGCTGGACGAATAAGTTTATCTTCCCTCCTTATGATTTCTCGGTGGCCAACAGCATGATTACTAACTTCCACATGCCGCTTTCCACATTGCTGATGCTGGTAGCTGCCTATGGCGGTTATGATTTGGTTATGGAAGCCTATAACACCGCTTTGAAAGAAGATTATCGTTTTGGAACGTATGGCGATGCCATGCTGATTTTAGATAAATAAGTAATTGATAAAGAGCATTGTGTATGGAGGTTTATTTAGGGCTTGGAACCAACTTGGGCGATAAGGAAGCCAACCTGCATGCGGCTGTGCAACAGATAAATATGCGGATAGGGAAGGTGACTTCCCTTTCCGCTTTTTATGTTACTGCTCCTTGGGGCTTTTCTTCCGGACATTCATTTCTGAATGCTGCCTGCTGTGTCGAGACTTCTCTGTCTCCCTTTGGTGTTTTAGAAGAAACGCAGTCAATAGAGCGTGACTTAGGCCGTACCAAGAAGTCTGTTGACGGTAACTATAGTGACCGCTTGATTGATATTGACCTCTTGCTGTATGGCGATTTAATACTGAATACACCTACTTTGACTCTTCCTCATCCTCTTATGCATGAGCGGCTTTTTGTGATGGAGCCGTTGGCAGAGATAGCACCGAAAGTAGTGCATCCGGTATTGAAGCAAACCATATTTTCAGTTTATGCCACCAGTCGTCGCGTCACCTTGGATGCCGACATCATTCTGACTATCAGATAACTGACGAAGAAGGCAACCACAGCTATGCAGATTATGTGAACCACTGCCGGAACTCCTTTAGGCAACCATGCGGCAAACATATCATACCCCATTTGTACAAAGACAAAGTGGCAAAGGTAGATGCCGAAGGTCATCGAGGCCAGCCGGGAAAGGGCAGGAAAGTAGGGAACTTTGATTTTCTGTACAATGATAAAGACAGGAAAGGTCATCATAAATACATTGATGCCGCCAAATAACCATACGATTTCCAGATAGGCATAATTGCCCGGAAAGTATTCCTGCATGATAAGGTAACCTCCAAATGTAATGGCATATCCTGCCGCAAACATGGGTATGCCGATGGAGAGAGTTTTTCTCCAACTCCATTGCAAGGGATATTTCACTAGATAATAAGCTAATATCAGATAACCGATGAAGCCTGACACATAGTAAAAGGAACCGAAAGCATTCCAGTCACAAACACCCAGAATATCCATATTCCCCCAATTGCCGATATAGCCCAGTGCGGGAGCCGCCATCTTCAGATAGGGAAGAAACAAGGATACTCCCCAAATGCGAAGAAACAGTTTGACGTCTTTTTGCGAGGCGCGGTCGAGCCATGCCCCGAAAATGGGGATAATGAGATATAATCCTACCAGCATATAAAGATACCAAAGGGGCGTAGTGTCATAGTTGAAATTAAAGATAAAGGTACATATCTTGGTCACTGTCATTGGCCATGTGAAGGTGGACATATCGATAGTGGGGTTGTCGGTGGTGGCAATGTAGTTCAGATATACGAAGTACAGCACCGGCAGCATGACCGACCAGAAAATGAGGGGCACCACGATGCGCCCGATACGTTTCCGGTAGAACTCGCTCATGCCGCTGCGTATGGGGAACAGCAAGACTCCGGTCATCATGACGAACAGAGGTACACAACTTCGCACCGCGCTTCCCGCAGCACACCCTTGCAGGAAAGTGCTGCGGTCTGTATCAAAGCGCGCCACAAACGGGTCGCAACAATGTGCAAACACGACCAGAAAACAGGCGATAACGCGCAACAGGTCTATCCAACCTATGGTTTCTTTTCTTCTCAATTCCATCTGTGGCCAAGCGTTTTATACGGTAATATTAAGTAGAACTTCTCCCTTGGTGTTCAACACCTTTATTCTCAGTTCGCCTTTCTTTTTCTCGATAACCATCACTGTGGCACTATCCATGTCATATCCTCCGCCGACAACGACAGGAAAGTTATTGTCCAGTTTTCCTTTCGGATGATAGGCATACTCGTGCGTATGCGCATTCAGGCTTACGTTGAAGGGGGCTTTTTTCAGCAACGGTTTCCATAAGTCTTCGCAAAGGTTCTTATAATCGTTTCCATATAGGGGAATATGGTGAATCAGGATTCGTTTTCCGGCTTTCTTGAATTCTTTGGATGCCAGTTCTTTTTTCAGGAAGTCCACCTGCTCATTACGCAGTTGGGTAAAGTCGTTCAAACCGTAATATACCCAGTGGTCGTCCGGTTTGTCTTCACCGCAGTCCAGCATCACGATACGTGTATCACCCCAGTTGAAAGCGCCGTAGGTCTTGTTGCCCACATAGTCATAATGGTCGCGCAGGCCGATAGAATAAGCATTCCGTATTTCGTGGTTGCCGCGCATGAAGAAAGTAGGTACGCGGTCGCTATGCACTCCTTCCGTCAGTTCGCTGATAAAGGTGGTTGCCTGTTCGTGGCTGGCAGGATCGTCTACACAGTCACCGTTGAATACTACAAAATCGTAGTCGATATTCTGAATCTGTTGGCACAAGGCGCGGAAAGTTTGGGGATGTTGGTGCAAGTCATTGAACACTACGGCAGTGAAGTTATCGCTGTCGGGGGCAGGAAGGGTGAATTCATTGAATTCCGATTGGACGGTATTGCCGAATACTTTGTTATAAGCCTGATAGCGCAGAATTTCTTGTGAGCAGACGCGGTAATAGTATTTCTGTCCCGGCTGTAAACCGTCCAGGCGGATTTTATGCAGTTTGTTGTTACACACCGCTTGTCCGTCCATAATGGTGCGCGCACGTTGCAGTTGGGTTGAGTCGGTTCCATATTCTACCCAGCAGTAGGCCGGAACGGTAGTCTCCCACATCACGGTGATTCCATTTCCTACCGGATTCTGCAAATAAGGTTTTGTACGGAATATCTTTTCTGTTTTTTCTGCTGTGCGGAGGGTTACCACCAGCGGGCGATGGTCGGATGCTACCGGTTCGTCCAGCACTTTGGAGGAGATGGCGGCAAATCCTTTGGCGTTATTTTTCAGGGTAACAATATAGTCGAGTGTTTCTTTCGGTTTGGGGGCGGGGAAAGTGGGCACTTTCGGGTTGGAAAGTATCTGGAAGTCCTTTTGGAGCCCTTTGATAAAATCGGACTGAGGTTTGGCATTCATGTCTCCGGCCAGGAAGAAGGGCTTTTGGACAGAAGCAGCAAAATCCTTTATCATGTTCAGTGAAGTCATTCGGTCTTCCTCCGTCAGCGAGAGATGGGTGCAACAATAGATATAGTCTTCAAATTCGGCCATAATGAGTGCGCGGGCCTCTTCACGGCCCGGCAGTGCCATAGTCCGGATACAGACAGGAACTTGCTTGGTGAGCAGTCCGATGCCGTATTTTCCTCCGTCGTAATCGATAGCAGGAGCAAAGTAGGCGTGCATTTGCGTACGTTCAGCTATTTCGCCGAGTACGTATGTTTTTCCGCTGCGGTTGGTCATACTGTCCAGTTCCTGGATGGCTACGGCATCGGGGCAGGCATTATTTATCACATTGGCCACACGCTGGAAATTCTGTACGTTATCCATGCCGTTGGCATTTTTGATGTTGTAAGTCATTAACTTTAAGGTGTTTTGAGCTTGTGCGACCGAGAGTGTCAGTAGGGCTGTAACAGCCAGAAAGAGTGTCTTTTTCATGTTTTATCCGGTATTATTTAAATTGAAACGCTTCAAAGGTAAGGATAAAAAATATGATTTTGGCACTCGTTTGTGTTAAAAACAACTGTGTCTTATCGTCCTACAAGCGAAAAGCTGTTTCTTCCTTCCTCCTTTCACTAACCGTTGAAACGCTCTGCTGATGGGGGGGGCCGGTAGTGAAGGGACATCCCGTCACTGTCCTTTCAGCCTCCTTTCATTCGTAATACTTCTTCCGGATTTAAACTTCTTTCATTTACGGTAGGGGCGGACCCATGTGTCCGCCTGATGGCTTAAAGCAGACTGTTCTCGGGCAGACACACGGGTCTGCCCCTACAGAAACCGGTGGGCTAAAAAGATGTGTAGACATACAATTGCTGAAGGCAGGTTGTGAAGGGACTTGGGAAGCGCGGCTGAAGGGAGGATGAGGGGATGTGCTGTCATCTTTAACCGGTTGATAACCAGTGTGTATGAATCAAAATGAAAGGATGAAGGGAGAAGAGGGAATGACCAGCTTAATGAGGGGATACTCCCAACTGCCCCTACATGAAAAACATGCCGAGCTTTTTAAAAAAGATGGTGAAGTTTTTAAGAAACCTCCTAATCTTTTTTGAAAACCTCAAGGTCTTTTTTGAAAAGCTCAAAGTCTTTTTGCTCACACATCGAAGTTGTCAACTAAATCCAGTACACTTCACACATACGGTGGCATCAGCCTATACGTATATACGCGTAAGCCCACACGTATATATGCATCGGGCTACACGTACGTACGCATCAGCCTGCATGTATATATGTCATTGTGTCAGGCTCCGTCATATCCTGACGGTTGTCCTGATACCGTATCAGGTTTTCGGGAGTTCTTTCATTTCTTTCCTGCGGGCGAAGCCTGTGTCATTCGGATACAGCTCACTATCCCTGCTCCGACAGCGAATAATATGGCCAGAAACAAACAAGCCTGTGCACGTTCTCCTTCAGAGAATATTCGGAAAAGCAACGCCACCAATGTAGTGCCTAATGTTTGTCCCAGTAACCGGGCTGTCCCCAGCATGCCGCTTGCGCCACCGCTCCGTCGGGTAGGGGCGGAAGAGACAATGGTGACATTATTGGGAGTTTGAAACAGTCCGAAGCCCATACCGCAGAGAGCCATCCGCCATACAATATTCCAGCTTTCGGGATGCTCGGGAAGAATATAGAGTGAGAAAAGTCCTGCTGCAAATACGGCCATTCCCATTCCTCCCAACAGTCCCGGATGCACACGCTCTACAAGTCGTCCGGCAAGAGGGGCTGTCAATATCGTGGCCAAAGGCCAGGGAGTCAGCAACAGTCCGATTTCGACGGCATTATAATGTAATACATTCTGCATAAAGAAAGGCAAGGACACCATTGCCAACATTTGTGCCGTGAATGAAGTGATGGATGTACCGATGGAGAGTGCAAAGATAGGGATACGCATTAAGTCGACCGGCAGGATGGGGGCTTCTTGTTTGAGTTGCCGGCGGATGAAGAATGTTCCTATGATGGCCAGCATCACGATTTGCAGTCCGATGAAGTCGCGGTTCTCGGAATGTGCAAAGCCCTCCAAAGAATAAATCAGCAGTCCGAAAGTCAGTGCATTGGCTATTGCACTGATTTTATCGAACTTATGTCGTTTTTCGACAGGCGGATTGTGCGGTAGCAAGCGATGGCCGATGATGAGTGCCGCCAGTCCCAACGGGATGTTGATGACAAACAGCCAGTGCCAGCTTCCCAAGGCCAGAATACTGCCGGCGATGGACGGTCCGGCTGCTGCCGAAACTGCAACGACCATGGCGTTCACTCCCATGCCGCGTCCCAATATTTGTGGCGGATAAATCAATCGGATAAGTGCCGTGTTGACACTCATTACACATGCGGCTCCGAATCCTTGGATGACGCGTGCCGCCGTCAGCATCCAGAAAGAAGCGGATAAGGCACAAGCCAATGATGCACCGACAAATATAGAAATACCGATAAGGAATATGCGCCTGTATCCATAGATGTCGCCCAATGAGGCGAAGGAAAGCAGTGTCATGGTGATAACCAATTGGTAGGCATTGACAATCCAAATGGCCGTTGAGGGGGTTACATCGAAATCGTGTGCTAGCGTAGGCAGGGCGATATTCATAATCGTCCCATCCAGAACTGACATCATAATAGCCAGCAATACGGCTATTACAGCTAAATATTGTCGTGGTATAAATGCAATCTTTTCTTTATTCATGTTGCAAAATTAACGTAAATCGGGCAGACTCGGTTTAATTTCTTCTAAATAATTAAGGAACCTGTGTTAAAGAGTTGCTAAATAGTATGCGGCTTGGAGAATAATGCTTATCTTTGCGGCCGTTAAAAACAGTGGAGAGATTTGAGTAGCTTGCAACCACAGAAAAAAATGCTAAAATAATACATTGACTTTCTTCCGTATAATTTCTACTCTGATTTAATTCCCCCGTTTGATAACGAATTAACTTTTAGTTTTAAATTCTTAATTTTATATTCAAAATGGGATACTTATTCACATCCGAATCGGTGTCAGAAGGACACCCCGACAAAGTGGCCGATCAAATATCGGACGCTGTGCTTGACAAACTGTTGGCATTCGACCCCAGTTCGAAAGTAGCTTGCGAAACCCTGGTAACTACCGGACAGGTGGTGCTGGCTGGAGAAGTGAAAACAAAAGCGTATGTAGACTTGCAACGTATTGCACGTGAAGTGATTAACCGCATCGGTTATACCAAAAGCGAATATATGTTCGAAGGAAATTCGTGCGGTGTGTTCTCGGCTATTCACGAGCAGAGCGCAGACATCAACCGTGGCGTAGAACGCGAAGACCCGATGAATCAGGGTGCAGGCGACCAGGGAATGATGTTCGGCTATGCTACCAACGAAACAGAAAATTATATGCCGTTGTCACTCGACTTGGCACATAAACTGCTGATGGTTCTGGCTGAAATTCGTCGCGAAGGAAAGGTAATGACTTACCTCCGTCCCGATGCAAAGAGTCAGGTGACTATCGAATATGACGATAACGGAAAACCTGTCCGTATCGATACCATTGTGGTTTCTACCCAACACGACGAGTTTGTTACTCCCGCCGACGGCTCCAAAGAAGCTCAACAGAAGGCCGATGAAGAGATGCTGGCGAAGATTCGCAAAGATGTAATTGAAATCCTGATGCCCCGCGTCATTGCAGAAATTCATAATGAAGACGTGCTGGCTCTGTTCAATGACCGGATAATCTATCATGTGAATCCTACCGGTAAATTTGTTATCGGTGGCCCTCACGGAGATACCGGTCTGACCGGACGTAAGATTATTGTTGATACTTACGGTGGAAAAGGCGCTCACGGTGGTGGTGCTTTCTCGGGTAAAGACCCCAGTAAAGTAGACCGCAGTGCTGCATACGCCGCCCGTCACATTGCCAAGAATATGGTGGCAGCCGGTGTAGCCGATGAAATGCTGGTTCAGGTTTCGTATGCCATCGGTGTGGCCCGTCCTATCAATATCTATGTGAACACTTACGGTCGCAGCAATGTGAAGATGACCGACGGCGAAATAGCCAGGAAAATAGACGAGTTGTTCGACCTCCGCCCGAAGGCTATCGAAGAACGTCTGAAACTGCGTAACCCGATTTATGAAGAAACAGCTTCTTACGGTCACATGGGACGTGAACCGAAGGTGGTGACCAAGACTTATGAATCTATGTATCATGAGACCAAGACACTGGAAGTGGAGTTGTTTACTTGGGAAAAGCTGGATTATGTGGATAAGATAAAGGAAACATTCGGTTTATAAAAAAACGAATCCGGATATGGTGTGTTTTCGGGCGGATTCACTCCGCCCGAAAATATAAGGCTTTACAATGATGAACGATATAAAAAACGTATGTGTCTATAGTGCATCCAGCACAAAGATTGCAAAAGAATATTTTGATGCTGCCGGGGAACTGGGACGTCTTTTGGCGGAAAAGCGGATTAATCTGATTAATGGCGCAGGCTGTATCGGTCTGATGGCCGCAACCTCCAATGCGGCATTGGCTGCCGGTGGTACTGTGACAGGCGTTATCCCGCATTTTATGGTAGAACAGGGATGGCATCACACCGGGCTGACCAAACTGATTGAAACCGAGACCATGCATGAACGCAAACGGATGATGGCCGATTTGTCGGATGGAGTGATTGCTTTGCCGGGCGGATGCGGAACATTGGAAGAACTACTCGAAATCATTACATGGAAGCAATTGGGACTCTATCTCAATCCCATTATTATCTTGAATATCAACGGCTTTTATGACTCCCTGTTGGATATGATGCAAAGGGCAGTAGACGAGAACTTTATGCGAAAAGAGCATGGCGCTATCTGGAAAGTAGCTTCTGAACCCGAAGAGGCCGTCAATTTACTCTATACAACACCTGTCTGGAACAAAGAAATCCGTAAATTTGCAGCGATATGAGCGAAAACTGTCATCCCGGAATAGAATACCTGCTTCAGCTATATGCCGAAGAACAAAGCCGTGTGGATACGACTTTGACGCAAAAGGTACATCATGTCACCAGACAAGAAGGGATGAGAGGAGAACAAATACCTTATCAGCTTCGGTCGGATTGGATGGTGACCAGTGTCTTGTTTCTGTGTTTCATCCTGGTGTCCTACGTCCTTGCCCACGGAAAGAAACATCTGGAGCAACAGTTTAAGAATTTCTCCTTGTCGAAAGAGCGTGCCAGCTTGTTTGACGATACCACTGCCTCGGATGTCCGTTATACACTAGGCCTGATTTTCCAGACCTGCATCCTTGCCGGTTTCTGTGTATATGATTATTTTTCGGACCACGATTTGCTCTTATTCCGCGTTGTACCCCACTATCTGTTATTGAGTATTTTCATAGGATGTGTGGTTCTCTTCTTGTTGTTTAAGTGGCTGGCATATAGCTTTGTGAATTGGATATTTTTTAACAAAATCAAGAATATGATTTGGATAGAATCGTATTTTAACGTGATAATCGGAGCCGGTTTTCTGCTTTTCCCCATTGTCCTTTTGATTGTCTATTTTGATTTATCACCGCAACTTGCGCCTTATTTTATCGGTTTTGTTATAATAATTGCTAAAATTCTGCTGTTTTATAAGTGCATTAATAACTTTTTCAACAGAATTCATGGCATTCTCCATTTAATTCTGTACTTTTGTGCCCTAGAAATTCTCCCTGACCTGATACTGTGGAAGGGGATAGTTATAGCGAACAACATTTTGGTTTTAAATTTTTAGTACATTGAAAATAAAAAAAGTCCTCGTATCTCAGCCGAAACCGACTTCTGAGAAGTCACCTTATTACGATATAGCTGAGAAGTACGGTGTGAAAATTGATTTTCGCCCGTTCATCAAAGTTGAGAGCTTGTCGGCCAAAGAGTTCAGACAACAAAAAGTCTCTATTCTTGATCATACAGCAGTGATATTTACTTCAAGACACGCTATTGATCACTTTTTCAGCCTATGTGCTGAATTACGTGTTACCATACCCGAGACAATGAAGTATTTCTGTACTTCCGAAACAATTGCCTTGTATATACAGAAGTATGTGCAGTATCGTAAACGCAAAGTGTTCTTTGGAGCGACCGGTAAATTTGCGGATTTGCTTCCATCCATTGTTAAACATGGCACTGAGAAGTATCTTGTTCCGATGTCGGACGTGCACAATGACGAGATTAGAAATGCATTGGACGGCAAGAAGATTCAACACACTGAGGTAGTGATGTATCGCACAGTAAGCAACGATTTCACTCCCGAAGAAAATTTTGATTACGATATGTTGCTGTTCTTCAGTCCTGCCGGAATCAACTCATTGATGAAAAACTTCCCTGAGTTCGACCAAAAAGAGATTGCCATCGGATGTTTTGGTCCTGCAACGGCTAAAGCGGTCAAAGAAGCCGGTTTGCGTCTTGACCTGGAAGCTCCTACTGTGGAAGCTCCTTCAATGACGGCTGCACTGGATATGTTTATCCGTGAACGTAACAAAGATTAATTTTTTTAGTTTATAGCCCGAAATCGGGGGTTTTGTATCAAAAAGTTATAACTTTGTGATCCGAAACCCTCGGTTTCTTTTTATATGGAAAAGTAAAACTATGGCAGAATATACACTTAGCAAAGCGGAACGATTGAACAGCAAGGCGATGATAGAACGTCTTTTTGCCGGTGGAAACAAATCTTTTCCGGCTTTCCCCTTGCGTGTGGTGTATATGTGGCTGGATGCTTCGGAGGGGGAGGCACCTGCTTCTATCTTGATAAGTGTCCCTAAGAAACGCTTCAAGCGGGCGGTAAAACGCAATTTGGTGAAACGCCAGGTGCGTGAAGCATACCGCAAGAATAAACGGCTACTGACAGATGCACTGGTTGCCAAGGACAAAAGACTGGTTTTAGCCTTTATATGGTTGGACAACGAAATCCATCCTTCGGCTGAGGTAGAGGAGAAGGTGAAGAGGTTACTGTTTCATATAATAGAAAAAATAGAATGAAAAAGCTGCTTTCACGTCTTCTGCTACTCCCTATTTATTTCTACCGGGGTTATATTTCTCCCATGACTCCGCCTTCCTGTCGTTTTGTTCCCACTTGTTCCGAATATGCTATCGAGGCGATTAAGAAACATGGCCCTTTTAAGGGTTTGTATCTGGCCGTCCGCCGTTTGTTGCGTTGCCATCCGTGGGGTGGTTCGGGATACGATCCTGTCCCTTAAACTATAGCATTTTATGTTACTTGATATCCATACTCATTATGCGGCTCCGATAGCGGGCGAAAGCATTCTGAATGTAGAACCTGCCGCTTTCTGTCCCATAGAGGGAAATTATTATTCTGTGGGCATTCATCCGTGGAGGGTGGGAGGCAGGTGGGAGGAAGAGTGGGAACTGCTGCGCAAAGCGGTGACACATCCTGCTGTGCTGGCTATTGGCGAGGCAGGGCTCGATAAAATGACCTCGACGAATCCGATGCTTCAGAAAGAAGTATTTGAACGACAAATCTTGTTGGCGGAAGAGATAGGCAAACCGTTGGTCATTCATTGTGTGAAAGCCTTTAACGAGTTGGTGGAGCTGAAAAGAAAATTCCGTCCAAGCATGCCGTGGGTGGTACACGGCTTCCGTAATAATGTGAATATAGCCCGGATGTTGCTGCGCGAGGATATTCGTCTTTCGATAGGAGAGAAGTATCAACTACCTGTGTTGCAGGAGATTCCTTTGGAGTGCTTGCTGACCGAGACGGATGAAAGCCGGATGCCCGTCCGTGACATCATAAAGGGCATTGCCGAAGTGCGGCGGGTGACCGTAGAAGAGCTTTCCATGCAGATAGCCGAAAATGCGGGAAAAATCTTTTTTCGGCGATAAGAGTTGTTTCTTCAGATAAAGAGTCGTACTTTTGTGGCATTAAAGTATAAATCAAACAATTAAATAGATTAATCATTCGATGAATTTTGTAGAAGAATTAACATGGCGTGGAATGGTGCATACAATGATGCCGGGCACCGAGGAGTTATTGGCTAAAGAACAAGTTACAGCATATCTGGGCATCGACCCTACTGCTGACTCTTTGCATATCGGCCACTTGTGTGGTGTGATGATGCTGCGTCATTTCCAGCGTTGCGGTCATAAGCCGTTGGCTCTTGTAGGTGGTGCAACCGGTATGATTGGCGACCCTTCCGGTAAATCGCAGGAACGTAATCTGCTGACAGAAGAGACTTTGCGTCACAACGTAGCTTGCATCAAGAAGCAGCTGGCCAAGTTCTTGGACTTTGAGAGCGATGCTCCCAACAAAGCCGAATTGGTGAATAACTATGATTGGATGAAGGATTTTACTTTCCTTGATTTTGCCCGTGAGGTAGGTAAGCATATCACAGTGAACTATATGATGGCTAAGGATTCTGTACAGAAACGTTTGAACGGTGAAGCCCGTGACGGTTTGTCATTTACAGAATTTACTTACCAGCTGTTGCAGGGTTATGACTTCCTGCACTTATACGAAACAAAAGGCTGTAAACTTCAGATGGGTGGCTCTGACCAATGGGGTAACATTACTACCGGTGCCGAGTTGATTCGCCGTACCAACGGTGGCGAAGTATTTGCTTTGACTTGTCCGTTGATTACAAAGGCCGATGGTGGCAAGTTCGGTAAGACTGAATCAGGTAACATCTGGTTGGATCCCCGTTATACTTCTCCTTACAAATTCTATCAGTTCTGGTTGAATGTAAGTGATGAGGATGCTGCCCGCTACATCAAAATCTTTACTTCACTGAGTCAGGAAGAAGTGGAAGCATTGACCGCAGAACATGCCGAAGCTCCACATTTGCGTGTATTGCAGAAGCGTCTGGCCAAGGAAGTGACTGTTATGGTTCATTCGGAAGAAGACTACAATGCGGCTGTCGAAGCATCAGGCATTCTGTTTGGTAATGCTACTTCGGAGGCATTGAAGAAACTGGATGAAGACACGTTGCTGGCCGTATTCGAAGGTGTTCCCCAGTTTGAGGTATCACGTGATGCATTGGCAGAAGGTGTGAAAGCGGTAGATTTATTCGTCGATAACGCTGCTGTCTTCGCTTCAAAAGGTGAGATGCGTAAGTTGGTTCAAGGTGGAGGCGTTTCGCTGAATAAAGAGAAACTAAATGCCTTTGACCAAGTGATTACGACTGCCGACCTGCTGGATGAAAAATACCTGCTGGTTCAACGCGGTAAGAAGAACTATTATCTGGTGATTGCCAAGTAAGGAAAGAGAGATTCTTTTTGATAGATATAAGACGGGGGTATGTCAAAACGTGGATAATGCTGTCGTTTCGTTCGTAGGGGCGAGGTTCACTCGCCCGAAAACAGTTTACTTTGTGTCTTCGGGCAGGCAAACCCTGCCCCTACAACTGACGATTGGATAGGCTGGTTTAGTTTTGACACACTCCCGCTTTTTTGTTCCTTCTTATAACTCTATATTCGTATTTTATTTCCCATCTATTTCCTTCAGCAATTCATCCACAGCCACTTTCAACTGAGTATCTTCGCCCTGAACGACTGTTTCCGGTGAATTGGCTACCTTGATATCCGGTTCCAACTGACTGTTTTCCAGATAACTTCCGTCCGGCAATTGATAACCGATGATAGGAATACCGAATACCAGTGAGGGGTCTTGAAGCGTCTCCCACGATACACTCGTCATGGTGCCCGGTACAGGCATACCCACCAGCTTGCCCAATTTTTGATGACTGTAAACCCACGGAGTACCGTGTGCATTACTGTAATTGGCTTCGCATTGCAGCATGATGGACGGCTTGTTCCAACGACGGCTCGGCATATCACACGCTTCACGTCCGCGTACCACCTGAGTGAAATACTTCTTGCCGCTGAATAGTATCTCTATATCCTCGTGCAAGCGGCCTCCGCCGTTGAAACGAGTGTCGATTACAATTCCTTCGCGGTCATTGTATTTGCCCAAGATGTCCGAGTAGACAGAGCGGAAACTGTCATCACCCATCGACTGGATATGTACATAGCCCAAACGTCCGCCAGACCATTTGTCCACATCAGCGGCACGCTGTTTCACCCAGCGCGTGTAAAGCAATCCGTTCAGAGCACCGTTGCTGATAGGAACCACCACCTCTTCCCAGCGTTCTTTGGTCTGAGGATTATAAAGAGAAACCAGCGTCTTCTTCCGGCTTAAATTATTGAATAGTGCCGCATAGTCTGCTTCGGCAGTAATTTCTTTTCCGTTTATTTTCTCTACAATGTCTCCGGCTTTTACTTTGGAGCGGGCATGGTCGAACGGTCCTTTTTCCACCACTTCGGAAATGAGCAGCCCCTTGCCGTCATAGTTCCAGTCGTACAGCAGTCCCAGATTGGCTGTGGCATCTCCCTTTAGATTGGAATAATAACGTCCTCCGGTGTGCGACACATTGAGTTCGCCCAACCATTCGCTCAGCATCTCGGCAAAGTCATAGTTATTGCTGATATGCGGCAGGAATTTGCGATAAGCGGCACTCATGGCATCCCAGTCTATCCCATGCATATTGAGATTGTAGAAACGCTTCTGATGCTGTTTATAGACATGATTGAACATATATTCGCGTTCTGCTGCCAAGTCCATCGTCATATCCGCCTTATAGCTTATGGGCTTCAATGTTTCGGAAGCGGCATTCATCTTCTGCATGGTGCTTCCGCCCAAGACAAAGATTTCTTTTCCTTCCTTATCCATTTCCATGTTTGTCCAACCGGTATTCATCTTATGGAGCAACTTGGTATCCTTCTTTCTGAGGTCCAGTTTCCAAAGGTCGAATCCGCCTTCAAAAGCAGAAAGATAATAAAGCTTCTCACCGTCTTTGGAGATGATGGCGCTGCTTAAGTCCGAGGAATTGGGAGTAAGGCGCACAATGCGGTCTTCCATATTCTTCAGTTCGACCACAATATCCTTTATTTTCTCCTCTTTGGTATCTTCTTTTTTATCCTTATCCTTTTTCTTGTCTTTCTTCGACTCGTCTTTTTTGGTCTTATCCTGTTCCTTTTCCAGTTCTTTCTGCAATTCATAATCTTCCTTGCTCAAGCGGAACTTGTCGTATGCATCCTGATTGAGGAACACCAGCATGACATCGTTCAATGAGCCCCATGAAGCATGATTGCGCATACCATAGCGTTCGGTGATAAACAGGATGGCATTGCCATCGAGCACCCAACGGGGCGAACCGCTGGTGTAACCGCTATTGGTAATATTAATGATATCTCCTCCTTGCGCATTAACCAAGCCGATGTCTGAATATGGGTCATGCCTGTTCCCGATAAACTCCAATGTAAACCATTTGCCGTCGGGTGACCAAGCATAGTCAAAACCTCCTCCGGTGCTGTACCATGTGGAGCCGTCCGTCACTTGGCGTACCTTCTTAGTATCGAGATTCATCACCATCAAGCGGTTGCGGTCTTCGATAAAGGCCAACTCCTTGCCGTCCGGTGAAAACTGCGGATAGGCGCGTTCCACCTTGGCGGACGGCAATAACACTTCCTCTTCGATAAGAGTGGCATTCGGGAAGTTTGCTTCTTCCTTGCGTGCTATTTTAGCCAGATACAATTCCCAGTTACCGTTTCTCTCGCTGGCGTATGCCAGTGTGCGGTTATCGGGTGCAAAGGTTACCCCTGCTTCGCGTGCCGGGGTGTGGGTAATCTGTTTGGTAGTAGTGTAATCAGCCGAAGTGACAAAGACTTCTCCGCGTACGATGAATGCAATCTGTTTTCCATCGGGTGACACCGTGGCCGAAGTAGCGCCTTTAGTAAAACTTAAATCAGCTATTTTGTCCTGATCGTCACGTATCAGGTCTATTTTTACCTTTTGTGGGGCGGCATTTCCTTGTTGGGTATAGATTTCGCCATCATAAGTATAGCACAAAGTCCCGTTGCTGCCCATAGAAAGGAAACGGACCGGATGGGTCTTGAAACTTGTCACCGGCTTGACGGATTGCGGTGCATCGAGCGGGAACGAATATACGTTGAAGCTTCCGCCATCACGTTCGCTCAGGAAATAGACAGTCTGATTGTCCGGAGAGAGTACCGGATTCCGGTCTTCGCCTGCATGCCGGGTGAGGTTGGTATGTTTTCGGCTTTGCGTGTCATACATCCACACATCTCTGGTGATGGACGATGTATGATGTTTGCGCCATTCATCTTCAAAACCTTTTCTATCTTGATAGAGCAAGGTTTTTCCGGTTTTATCAAAACATACGGCTTCGGCAGGAGTTCCCAACACCTGTTCGGTACGTCCTCCTTTGGTGGGCACTCTATATAGTTCGGTCATGGCCGATGTGGGAAACAAGGCACTGTTGGCAGGGTCTTGAATGGCAGCGGAGAAAAGTATGTATTTGCCGTCCGGGGTAAAAGCGGAAGGCAGTTCTGCTGCCGAATGAGTGGTGAGCCGCTGTGCCGGTCCGCCATCGGCAGGCATCACGAACACATCGAAATTTCCGTTTCGGTCACTGGCAAAAGCTATTTTTTTTCCGTCGGGCGACCATATAGGCGTACACTCGTAAGAACTCTGTGTGGTGAGTTGGGTAGCAGCGCCTCCTTTGGCAGGCACCTTATAAATATCCCCTTTATAACAAAAAACGATTTCCTTACCATCCGGGGAAATCTGCACGTCACGCATCCAAAGTGGAGTTCCTGCGTAACTGTTCGCCGTCGCTATACAGCCCAGCGCAATACAGGCTAGAAGTTTTTTCATACTATAGAAGTCTTTTAATTAGGCTTACAAAGATACACATTTGCATTTTGTAGCAAAAAAAAGTGCGAAAATATTTGGATTATATAGATAGAAAAACGTATCTTTGCACCGCTTTCCAAGGAAAGCACATAATGATTGGACTATGGTGTAATGGTAGCACAACAGGTTTTGGTTCTGTTTGTCCAAGTTCGAATCTTGGTAGTCCAACAAATCAACAGTTTATTTAAGACAAAAAGCCTCTAAAATTACAGTTTTAGAGGCTTTTTTCATATCCGGTCACCATCAGTCTTAATGTCCTAACATTGGGAAGATATGGCAAGCTATGCTTTCGTCTGAAAGTAAGATAGAGGCAGAGCCTTTCATATCTTTTAGGATGGGATAAGAAGCATGTTGGTTGTCTAGTATTATTTCGGCTGTGAAGAAATTATTTCCATCCATTACAGTTACTGTCTTCGTGCAATTCACTATTTTTCCATTTGGATAACCATGCCGGGCTGCTTCATATCCTTCGAATTCCATTTCTACAGGCATTCCTTTCTTTACTTTTGTAATGTATCGGTAGGGGATAAGCACTTCGGCATGAATGCAACCGGTTACATCAATCCCTGTTACGGTGGCTGTGCCCTTGATGCTTTCTGGATAAGGAATAAAGAATGCCGCCAATATTAATATCAGTAGGATGCCGGTGATATCGCCTATTCCGGTGCGTATGATTTCGGGCGGTACTTTGCCGATAATGTTCCTTACCTTTTCACTTCTCAGTTCTATATTATTGAAATCTGCCATAATTTTTTCTGTTTTCTAATTTCCCAGTTCTAATTGGTTTTTTACAAGATTATAATAGGCCCCCTTTTTCTCTATCAGTGAAGCATGGTTACCGGTCTCCACTATACGTCCTTTATCCAACACTATAATTTGGTGGGCATTTTTTACGGTGCTGAGCCGGTGGGCTACCACTACGACTGTCCTTCCTTTATAGAACTGATCCAGATTCTCGACTATAGCTCGTTCGTTTTTGGCATCCAAGGCATTAGTGGCTTCATCCAGGAAGATATATAACGGGTCTTTGTAAACCGCACGGGCTATCAGTATACGTTGTTTCTGTCCTTGGCTCAATCCTATTCCGTCTCTGCCTATCATGGTACTGAACCGCATGGGCAGACTCATGATGAATTCTTTTATATTGGCTATTTCTACAGCACGCAGCAGTCTTTCTCCATCTATGTCTCCGTCATCCACGGCGATGTTTCGGGCAATGGATTCAGAGAATATCACTCCGTCTTGCATTACTACCCCGCACTGCCTGCGCCACCATTTCAGGTTGAAGCTGTTCAGGTTGGCTTCTCCTATCTTTATTTCTCCGTTCATTACAGGATAATACCCCAGCAACAGTTTCAGCAAGGTGGTTTTTCCACTGCCCGAAGCACCCACTATGGCGGTCACTTTCGTTTCGGGGATGGTGAGGCTTACATCTTCTATGGTCATCTTCGGGCTGTGCGGGTCATATTTGAAGCCGACATGCTCAAAAGAAAGGTCATTGGAGATACCCGGTATTTCGGTCAATAGCCTGTTTTCATTCTCTTCATTCTTCATTTCATGAATTTCATTGATGCGTTCCAGACTGATTTTCACATCTTGCAATGAATAAAGGAAGCTCATCAATTGTTCCACCGGACTGTTCAGTTGTCCGATGATGTATTGCACAGCCAGCATCATACCCAGTGTCATTTGTCCGTGGATGACGGCGGTGGCGGCAACCACGGTTATCACTATATTTTTCACTTCGTTGATGAATATGCTTCCGGCCTCCTGTGTTTGTTGCAACTTCAAGCTTTTCATTTGTACGCCGAACAAATCCGCTTGCACATCTTCCCATTCCCATCGCCGGCGTTGCTCGCAGTCTTGTAGCTTAATCTCTTGCATGGCAGTGATGAATTGGTAGGTCTTGTTGCTGTTTTCTGCCTGTTTTTCGAATAATTCATAATCCAGAATCTTTCTTTTTTTCAGAAACAAGGCAATCCATAAAGCATAAAGAACGCTTGCAAGCATAAAGATGCAGAAAATGGCCAGATTATAGCTGAATAATACACAGCCGAACACCACGAAACTGAGCAGTGAGAACGTGACGTTCAGCATTTGGGTGGTGAGAAACTTCTCTATCCTGTTGTGGTCGTTCATGCGTTGCATCAGGTCACCCATCAGTTTGGTGTCGAAGAACGACATAGGGAGTTTGAGCAATTTGATGAAAAAGTCGGAAACCAACGAAATATTGATTCGCATACTGATATGCAGCAAAATCCATCGGCGGATAAAGTCGACCGAAGCACGGCTGATGGTTAGTATCAGTTGCCCCAGTAAGATAAGATAGATAAAGTTCAGATTTTGATGGACGATACCTACATCTACAATCGCTTGCGTGAGGAATGGAAAGATGAGCTGCAGCAGACACCCCACCAACGCTCCTAGTATGATTTGTCCGAAGTAGCGGCGGTGCTGTCTGAGGTAACCCAGCAGAAAACGGAAAGAGCGTTTGTCTTTTGTTGTTTCTTCCTGCTGTTCATAAAAGGCAGGAGTAGGCTGTAAAAACATGACTATTCCTTTTTCTTCTCCATTAGACCGGGTGCTAAGCCAATGTTCCTTAAATTCCCTATCGTCATAGGTTACAAGTCCCTTTCCGGGGTCGGCAATATAGAATGTTTTACCTTTCTTTATTTGATAGAGAACTACGAAATGGTTTTGATTCCAATGCAGGATGCAGGGTAATGGAGCTTCGTGCAGTTGTTCTATTGTTACTCGTCCGCACGTGGTGTGCAGCCCCAGGCGGGTTGCCGCATCGCTGATGCCCAGTAGTGACACGCCTTCGTTGGTAGCAAAGCAGTAGTGGGAAAGAGTATCTTGTGAATACTCTTTCCCATGGTATTTGCATATCATTTGCAGGCAGGCAATGCCGCACTGCATGGAATCGTGCTGGTGGTAAACGTGGAATTTGCTCATGATGGTACGTTAATTTACTCCATATCTTGAAGTATCCACTTCTTTAGGAGTTCTATCTTGGAATCCGTTGAATTTGTAGGTAAAACTCAATGTGATATTGCGTTGATAGAAATTTTGGTTGAGGTTTTGATACTGTTTGTCAAATCTTACCTTTACTTTGGGATACAAGGATTCAAAAATGTCATTGCATTGTAGGCTGACTATTGCTTTATCTTTTGCAAAAGTATATCTCAAACCGGTGTTGATGCACCAGTTATCTTCCAAATCCCAGATTCCCTGTATGCTGGGAGTTCTGTAGAAAGCCATAAGATTCATGGTTATATTGGGCTTTTTTGATATGAAGATAGTGTTGTAAGCCATTAACGATCCGGTCCATTTATTTCTGTTGTATGCAAGTTGAAACCATTCGTTGCTTTTATAACGTTCGTTGTATATGTTAGCAATCAGGTTTGAGCTGACAATATTCCCGAAATTGATAGGAATGGCTGCTGTAAAGTTCAGCAACGACGTGTAGTCTATATTGAAAGTTTTATGCAGTAATTGCAGTTTCTCCGGCGATTGATAGCTTTGGTCTATGAAAAAATCTTCCACCTTATAGTAGGAGACTTGAAAAGTGTATTTATTCTTCAATACATAGGTCAAATTGGCATTGCCGGTTCGTGCCGGTTTTAGTAGAGGGTTGCCCATAGAGATGCTATATTCATCATTATAGGAAGTGTAATTCTGTCTTTGCCAATAACTCGGATAGCTCCTGATGGAATTGTATGCCAACTGGAAGATGTGATTGTTTTCCGGAATAAAAGTAACTGTTATATTAGGCAACAAGGCATTTTTTCTGTAACTGTTTATTTTGTATAATTCACCGATGAGTGAACAATCTATCGACAGTTTTCCTTCATAGAAAGATTTTTGGGTACCGGCATAAATATTTCCTGTATGTTCTTCTGTAGCGAAGGCATTTGTAAAACTGCCTTCATTGTCGTGCTGTTTGTCTACATTGCTTTGTTTGTTGTTGTTCTTTACATAGTTATAGCTGACTCCATAGTTTAATATCCAATTGTTCTTCAAGTTATGGCTCATGTCGGCATACGCTTTCACGCGGTCTATATTCTGTTTTCGCTGATAGGTGAATGCATCTATGGAGTGGTGGTCTTTTATATACTTCATGTTTTGCGTGTTGTCGTCTGTATAGTTAGTGTACTCTACAGAAATGTTTCCCCATTTATGTTTGTAGTACAGGCTGGCATTGTGTAAGTAGTTTTTTCCTTTGTTTAGGGAGTTTGCATCCGAAAATAGGTTGTTCACGCTATATGCATCTGATTTGTTCCGGGGGGCATATAGTCCGTTGTATGACAGTTCCAGTGAGTGGGTATCATCTAAGTTATACGCTATGTTTGTGTATACGTTATGTTTGTTGCTAGTTGATTTGGTACGACTTTCCGAGTCAATGTCATAGATATCGTTTCCCAAGGTATGTTTTGCTGTAGTTGTGCTTTTACTTATTTGTTTGTTGTCAGCAATTGAATACATTAAGTCGAATGACCATTTGGGGCTAGTCAGAAACAAACTTCCCACACCGCTGAAAGAATTTTCATGCTGGTTGGTCCATGTAGCCTGTACCTGTCCATTCATGGTGTATCTATTTTCTTTTTTCAGTACCACATTGATAACGGCACCTTTAATGTGTAGTTGTGGAGGAGCATTGTAGATAACTTCCACTTTCTCCACTTTTTCGGCCGGCAATGTTTTTAAATATTCAATGATTTGTTCGGTACTCAGGCTGGAGACTTTGCCGGATATTAATATGGTAGTGCCGTTCGCTCCTGCTAGGTTGAGGCTGTTTCCATCTGTGCTGCTGATACTGGGCAATTCTTTTAGTAGTTCGTGAGCATTAGCGATTATTTTATTTTGTTTTACTGACTGCAAATCGTAGGTTAATCTATTGTTAATCATCCGAATAACCGGCCGTTCTGCTTTTACGATTACTTCATCCAGTTTACTGTCTGATTCCTTTAAAATTATATTTCCTATTTGTTCTTTAGATGAGTTCAAACACATAGTTTCGTATGCCAGATGTTGGAACATCAACCGATAGGGCTTTTCCGTCATTGGAAGAGTGAACCGCCCTTCCTTGTTCGTTATGGTTCCGGCTATAAAGGTTGAGTCCTGCTTTTGCAGAATGATGGCAACACCTTCTATGGCAACACTGTCTTTGTCTATTACCTGTCCGACAATATTACTTGTTTGTGCATGGCTATGTGTGACATATACCAATGCTAGGAGGATGTATAAATGTCTCATTGTTTATTTATAAATTAGGTTTGTTTGAATAGTTGGAGCATATTGGCAGCGAGGGTCAGGATAATCCCAATTCTCTTCTCCATACGCTTTTATAACTTTTACTAGGCATCGTCTGTGGTTCTTTCTGCAAAACTCAAAAATGTGACATTTCGTGCAGGCACTATTTTCCCGAAACTGAGTTTGTCCCATTTCAAATAAGGCTTTAGCCCTCGGCGATTGCCAAATTTCTGCTAATGTCTGTTCTTTTAAGTCTCCTAAAATGAATTGAGGATGCCAATATAGTTGTTCGCAAAGTGTTACTTTTCCGTCGGGCAATACGAATAATCGATTTTCTAGAATTCCGCATGACCCTCCTTTAAAGCATTGGTCGTTGGGCTTTCCTTTTTTATAAATTTCTTCTATGGCTTCATCGCTTACATAGATAGTACATCCTTTATCAGGTATTAGCTCCGATTTAATGAAGGAGCAAATTTCAGTTAAATCTTTTTTGGTGGCTTGTATTTCTGAAAATGTTTGTGGAGTATAGATTGATAATTCGGGTACTCTAATTTCCCAATAAACAAGATTTTTAATTTGTTTGATATAGTTGTATAATTCTATTATATCGCTTTTATTTGAATTATGTTTGGTTAAAATGGTATCTATCTGAATCTTGAAGCCGTATTCTTGCAGAATGTCAATTCCATCTTTAATACTTTTAAGATACCCTTTCTTGCATTCGATCAGGTCAATTAGTTTATTTTCGTCTAAGATGTCCAGAGAAATCTGTATGACATTATTGTATCCTGTTTTATATAACTTCTCGGCAATACTGGCATTAATAGGAACCTTAGTTGATATATAGCTAGGAGTTAAGTCTGAAGCCACTAATTTGTGAAGGATAATGTCCCAGTCCTTTTTGCAAAATACTTCTCCGCCTATGATATCTATATATGACATTTTAAGTTGTTTGGCTTCTTCGATAAGAGCTAATATCTTTTCGGTATCCAGTTCTATGCATTTGGTTTTCTTGTCTGCGTAGCAATATTTACAGTTTGTAACGCATTTGTTGGTAAGCATAAATAGTAGAGATTGTGGGGAGCGATGCATTCTATCCGGTGTCAAGTCTACATTGTTGCACTGAAGGTCGCTTATGTTAAAATCATAATGCAAATCTTCAGTTTCTATTTGGGAAAGAGGAATGAGTGTATTTGCAGGGAAAATAACTTTATTGGAGTCTATAACTGTAAAGCAATATCCGGAGTTGCTGATATATGGAAGAATCATATCATACACCGCATTAGGAGATAAATGAAAATGTTTTGCTATTTCATCTATGTGTGTTGTCAACGTTTTATTGTCGGTGAAGAGAGATAATATCATGGCCTGAAACGGATGTATGTATCCTATCCATTCAATGGAAGCATTGTATTTTACTTGCTTGTTGGAATACATAACAATTCTGTCAATATCATTTTTAAAATGATAGTCAGGGTTTAAAATATATATATTATTGATATCTATCATATTTTGTGTTTAAATAGAGTGAATGAAGATGCCACAAATATACTTGTATCTCAAATATATTGTGACATCTTTCTTCTACATTGTTAGACTTTTAATGTCCGGGTTCTGTAGTTGGACCTGGATTCGGGCTCGGATTCGGTTGTATAACAATCGTTCCGGAACCTTTTGTAGTGCATGTTCCAGCACCTGCCACAGTGCATTTAACTGCTGCGGCAAGGAGGCATATATTTGCATTTACTTCTGCTCCTCCTTTTACATCCATCATTTCTTGGATATCCAATGAATCAGGGATGTTTTCCAATGTCGTAATAGATTTCATATTATACGTTTTGGGTATAAACCTACTCTATAAACTTTTCGGTATCCGTTCCTGCTGATTATACAGATTAGGTTCTGTACTTATTTAATTTACCGGTAATAAATAGTCATTTTATTTTAGATTGATATTATAACTCCAATCATTGTCGTCCGTAGGGGGATCATCTTCAATCCATATCCATTGGTTTTCTTGAAAGACCCATCCACCGCCCTTTATTGACTCTATCGTTTCTGTCGTAAGTTTTTCTAAGTTTATTGTTTCCATTAGTGTTTTTTTTTATACTTCGCAAAGGTAAGTCGTTTTAAAAAGAGCGTTTATAATAAAAACATAATCATTTTATAATCTTTTTGATCAGAAACAATTATCTTTGTCGCGTAGAACTGATTATAAAATGAAGAAATATTATTATATCACCTTTATTGCTATGGCTGCAACAGTCTGTCTGCAAATTAGTTATATATTTAGTTTATATAATCAAGATGTGGTCGAAGATATAATTAATATAAGTGAGGTTACAAAAAGAATAATAGAAGATGAAAAGTGGATTCGAAGTGATTTACGGTCGGGACGGCCGATACAAACGAAACCTGTGCTTAAAGTGAAATTATTGTCGGACATGACTCCGCAAGAGTTAGACAGTATTCGTAAATTACCGACTAATAAAGATACATTTAATTTGCCGGCAGCTAGAAAGATGGGGATAGGTACTACAACCGGAGAGATTGTATCTCAATTGGCGCAAGATTATTTATTAGCAGCAGGTTTCCCCCTGAATATGCATACTTTGGACAGCCTTTGGCATTTATCAGATAGCATTATCCATCATCCTCATCAATTCCTTCTTTATGATAAAGACACCGTAATGATTTCTTCTGTTGGAGACTTGGAAAGCCATACGCCTGATTATGTATCTAAGTTCATGCCTATTGGCACAAAAGGCTTGCAATATCTTCAGATAAAGGTAGATATTCCTATGTCTCATTTTCTGCGGCATCAGCTTTGGACGCTGGCTCTTTCTGCCTGCATGATGCTGCTGGTATTACTTTGTCTGTTTTTTCAGCTGACTGCCATTCGTCGGAAGGAAGTCTTGCTCCGCAAGAGGGAAATGACTATAAATGGCACTATTCATGATTTGAAATCTCCATTGAACAGTGTTATTACGATGATGGGGTGGTTGAAATTAGTGGTATCCGATGAGGAGACCAAGGAGATGCTTGAAACGAGTAAAGCGGGTGTGAAGCGTCTGATTTCCAACATAGAGGCTTTGTTAATGACCGCACGCATGGATCGTCATCAGGTGGTATTGAATAAAAGTCTGATTGATGTTCCGGAAATAGCAGCGGGAGTGAAGAAGGAGTTGTCCTGCCTCTATCCGGACAAGCCTCATACCATCTGCATCATCAATGAACTTCCTTCGGGTTTGCAGGTAATGGCCGATGGCATGTATATAGAGAACGTGCTTCGTAACCTGATGGAGAATGCCTTGAAATATTCGGATGCAGGAGTGAGAATAGAGGTCTCTCTTTCTATTGTGGATGAGCGGTTGCGTGTGTCTGTCAAAGACAATGGTTGGGGCATCGCTGCCACCCATCAGAAGAAATTGTTCACCCAGTTCTATCGGGTTCCCCGAAGCGAAGAGCAACAGCAGAAGGGTTACGGCATAGGCTTGGCACAATCCAAATATATTATAAATGAACATGGAGGGGAAATAATGATGAAGAGTGCCGAAGGTGAAGGAAGCACTTTTACATTCATTATTCCATATCGTTGATTGAAAGGAGAAAAACGGATGGAAAAGACAAAAGTTCTGTTTGTAGACGATGACATCGCATTGGGACAAGTGGTAATCTTGGCATTGAGGGCATCGGGCTATGCTGCAGAGTATTGCACTACGCTGGTAGGAATTCAGGGTGTGGTTCAGGAAATGCAGCCGGACATTATGGTGCTGGATGTAGAGATAGGAGGGAAGAATGGAATAGATGCCGTTGCGGAACTCAAACTGACGGCTCCCGATACACCGATTCTGTTTGTCTCTTCACACATAGCCGGTTCGGAAGTGGCAAGGGCGCTGGATGCAGGTGGCATCGCTTATCTGCGAAAGCCTTTCGAAATGGAGGAGTTGGTGGCTTACATACGCAGGCACACGCCATATTTCCATCCGAAAGGACTATCCATCGGAATGTTTAATCTGAGAGCCGGAGACAGTATGTTGTTCAAAGGCGAGGAGCCTGTGAGAAGGCTGACTGAGTTTGAATATAAACTGCTGAAGTTGTTGGCACAGAACATGAATCAAACAGTAAGTCGCGAACAAATAGTGCAGGAGCTGTGGGAGGGTACTCCCGGCAGCGAGCAGAGTTTGAATAACTATGTGGCGAGACTGCGGAAATATCTGTCGGAAGACGAGAGCCTGTCCTTGGAAACTGTGCCAAGAACAGGATATATACTTTCCATTTTAGGTACTCAGCCGCCTGTTTTATGAGATTGCCTCCAATACATTGACAATCTCTACCACATACATTTTATGGAAGCCGCCGTGCGCTTCTCCATACCATCGGTCGATAATGCTTTGGTCGATAAAGTCTTCCGGCTTAATTATATCGGCATACAGTTTCTTGCACTCAAAGGTCAGCCGGGCCTGTTCAAAAGTAATACTTCCATTTTCGGTGAATAAGGGTTGAAGCCCTGTTGCTTTCACTTTGTCGATATCTCGCCCTGACTTAGAACCACAAATTTTGTGAACATCCTTATGCTCTTCGCCCAGGAAAGAGAGAGTGAGGTAATCATTCTGCTCTATGAAGTCGAACGTGTAGCGTTCGGGGCGGATAAAGATGAAGGCTACCGGCTTGTTCCATAAGAATCCGATGCCGCCCCAGTTGGCAGTCATTGTATTGAATTTTTCCTTTGTACCGGCGGTTACCAGCATCCATTCTTTGCTGATTGTCTCAAACATGTTGTCTTTCAGCTCTTTTACTTGTATCTTTTTCATTGGTCTTTATTTGTTTATGTGCACAAAGATAGAAACAATAAAATGACTATGCGGTTAATATTTTGGTATTTATTGGGCGTATATTGACAATTAATCACTACTTTTGTACAAGTTTGAGACATGGAGATGTCTCTGCGGATTTATAAAAGATTACGTTGCAGAGAAACGTTGTGTCTTTTTCATGTTTAGGAAAACCTGAGAAATTTTCGTGAACACATGAAGGACGCAGTTGGTTCTCACGCTTGTTATAGCGTGGGGCTAAGCTGTCGTATATTCGTGTTCACAGGCAATCTCAGGGCCTTCCTAAGCGGATATTAGAACAGATAGTTCCACGTTTCTAATAATAATAAATGTTTTGCCGGAGCTACAAGACAGATAAAATCATTGAGATGATGGAAATATTTAGATTTTGGAATTCAAAGTATCGGTTTGTTTATTGTAGTCTGGCATTCAAGCATCAGGTTACTCCGTGGAAAGTATGGCGGTTGGCTCATGGCAAGATGCCGGCACGCTCAATGAAAGAAGAAAAGATACTCCGAAAATTGAAAGAAGCAAAGATTATTGTAGATATTGTGTAGCTGCAAGAGGGATAAATAGTGTAAAACTTTTCCTTTCACTGTTTTAAAATCAGAGGTCGATTTGCTATCTTTGTCCGGTGATATTAACTTTAAAAAGAAAGGATACAACAGTGGCAAATGATGTGGTTTTAACCCCGATGATGAAGCAGTTTTTTGAGTTGAAGGCAAAGCATCCCGATGCAATCATGCTTTTTAGGTGTGGAGATTTCTATGAAACCTATTCCGAAGATGCCATTGTAGCCTCTGAAATATTGGGAATTACACTGACCAAACGTGCCAACGGACAAGGGAAGAGTGTGGAGATGGCGGGCTTTCCGCATCATGCTCTGGATACTTATCTGCCGAAACTGATACGTGCCGGCAAGCGTGTGGCCATCTGTGACCAGTTGGAAGACCCTAAACTGACAAAGAAGTTGGTGAAGAGGGGTATTACCGAGTTGGTGACTCCGGGGGTGGCCATCAATGATAATGTCCTTTCGTATAAGGAGAATAACTTTCTGGCGGCAGTCCATTTCGGTAAAGCTGCGTGTGGTGTTGCTTTTTTGGATATTTCTACCGGTGAATTTCTTACGGCTGAAGGGCCGTTTGACTATGTGGACAAGCTGTTGAACAACTTCGCTCCCAAGGAAATATTGTTTGAACGCGGAAAGCGGGGAATGTTTGAAGGAAATTTCGGCAGCAAGTTCTTCACGTTCGAATTGGAGGACTGGGTGTTTACCGAGACTTCTTCTCGCGAGAAGCTGTTGAAACACTTTGAAACGAAGAATTTGAAAGGTTTCGGCGTCGAGCATCTCAAGAACGGTATTATCGCTTCGGGCGCCATCCTGCAATATCTGGATATGACGCAGCATTATCAAATCGGCCATATCACCTCGCTGTCGCGCATTGAGGAAGACCGCTATGTGCGCTTGGATAAATTCACTGTCCGGAGCCTGGAATTGCTGGGTAGCATGAATGACGGAGGCACGAGTCTGCTGGATGTTATCGACAAAACAATCAGCCCGATGGGGGCCCGTCTGCTGAAACGCTGGGTGGTGTTTCCGTTGAAAGACGAGAAGCCTATCAATGAGCGCCTGGATGTGGTGGAGTATTTCTTCCGCGAACCGGACTTTAAAGAGTTCATTGAAGAGAAGTTGCAGTTTATCGGCGACCTGGAACGCATTGTGTCTAAAGCGGCCGTGGGACGTATCTCTCCGCGTGAGGTGGTTCAGCTTAAAGTGGCATTGCAGGCCATCGAGCCTATTAAGAACGCTTGTCTGAATGCCGACAATGACAGTTTGCGCCGCATCGGTGAACAGCTTAACCTTTGCCTCAATATCCGCGAGAAAATAGCCAAAGAGATAAAGAATGACCCTCCGTTGCTGGTGAATAAAGGGGGAGTGATAGCCGATGGGGTAAATGAAGAGCTGGACGAGTTGCGCCGCATCGCTTTTTCGGGAAAGGATTATCTGTTGCAGGTGCAGCAGCGCGAGAGTGAGCAGACCGGCATTCCCAGTCTGAAGATTGCCTATAACAATGTATTCGGCTATTACATAGAGGTGCGCAATGCACACAAAGACAAAGTGCCTGCCGACTGGATTCGCAAACAGACACTGGTGAATGCAGAGCGTTATATCACACAGGAGTTGAAGGAATACGAAGAAAAGATTCTGGGTGCGGAAGATAAGATTCTGACGCTCGAAACCAAGCTTTATAATGATTTGGTTCTTTCCCTTGCCGAATATATCCCTGCCATTCAGATTAATGCCAACCAGATAGCCCGTTTGGACTGTCTGCTTGCTTTTGCCAATGTTGCCGGAGCGAATAAGTACATCCGTCCGATAGTGGAGGACAGTGATGTGCTGGATATCAGGCAGGGACGCCATCCGGTGATAGAGAAACAGCTTCCGGTGGGGGAGAAGTATATTGCCAATGATGTGTATCTGGATACCGACAGCCAGCAGATAATCATTATCACGGGGCCTAACATGGCCGGTAAATCGGCTTTGCTCCGCCAGACGGCATTGATTACGCTGTTGGCGCAGATAGGATGTTTTGTTCCTGCAGAGAGTGCCCGTATCGGCATGGTGGATAAGATATTCACCCGCGTGGGTGCCAGCGACAATATATCGGTGGGAGAGTCTACCTTTATGGTAGAGATGAATGAGGCGGCGGATATTTTGAACAACCTTTCTCCGCGCAGTCTGGTGCTGTTTGATGAGCTGGGCAGGGGCACTTCCACTTACGATGGCATCTCTATTGCATGGGCGATAGTGGAGCACATCCACGAGCATCCGCGTGCAAAGGCGCGTACACTTTTTGCCACTCATTACCATGAACTGAATGAAATGGAGAAATCCTTCAAGCGTATTAAGAACTACAATGTGTCGGTGAAGGAGGTGGATAATAAAGTCATCTTCCTGCGCAAGCTGGAGAGGGGAGGCAGTGAGCACTCTTTCGGTATCCATGTGGCGAAAATGGCGGGTATGCCGAAGAGCATCGTGAAACGTGCAAACGATATCCTGCACCAGTTGGAGACGGACAACCGCCAGCAGGGGATTGCCAAACCGACGGCGGAGATAGCTTCCGGCCGAGACGGGATGCAGCTCAGTTTCTTCCAGTTAGACGACCCGGTGCTGTGTCAGATACGTGATGAGATTCTGACGCTGGATGTCAATAATCTGACGCCTCTCGAAGCTTTGAATAAACTGAATGATATCAAGAAAATAGTCAGGGGGAAATAATATCCCCCTCCTTTTAAAACCTCAATGCTTATGAAAAACTTTCTTGTTTTATGCTGTCTGTGGATGGCATGTCTTGCGATTTCCGCACAAGAACCGTGTCCCCAAGTAATCCCTGCCCTTCAGCAATGGAAAGGAGGCAGTGGCAAACTGGCCCTTCCCGCCGAAGGCAATATTGTTGTAAACCCTGCTGATGAGGCTGTACTTTTGTCTACCGCCGGGATATTGGCAGATGACCTGAACGCCATGTTGGGCTGGAATTATTCCGTGAGAACCGGTAAACCGGGCAAAAATGATATTTATATGGCTCTGATGAAGCCCGACAAAGAGTTGGGTGATGAAGGCTACAAACTGTCGGTAAACCGTTATGCCGGGATTGAGGCGCCTACCCGGAAAGGAGTGTTCTGGGGAACCCGCACGCTGCTGCAGATGCTTTATAAGCAGCAGGGAAAGATTTCGAAAGGGACGGCACGCGACTTTCCTTTATTCCCTAACCGCGGTTTTATGATTGATGCCGGCCGCAAGTTCTTTACGTTGGACTATCTGAAGCAATATGTCAGGATACTTTCCTTCTATAAGATGAACGAATTCCAGATTCACCTGAACGACAACGGCTTTCCGCAGTTCTTTGACAATGACTGGAACAAGACGTATGCCGCTTTCCGTCTTGAAAGCGAACGTTTCCCCGGTCTGACGGCAAAGGACGGTTCGTATACCAAACAAGAGTTTACGGACTTGCAGCGGTTGGGCATGGAGTATGGGGTGAATGTGATTCCCGAAATAGACATTCCGGCCCATTCATTGTCCTTCACCCAATACAAGCCCGAAATAGGCAGCAAAGAGTATGGAATGGACCATCTGGACTTGTATAAAGAGGAAACGTACCGTTTTATCGATTCGCTGCTTGATGAGTATCTTTCAGGAGAGCACCCTGTGTTTATAGGCCCTGATGTGCATATCGGTACGGACGAATACAATAAGAAAGAAGCCGAGCAGTATCGTTATTTCACTGACCGCTACTTGAAGTACATTGAAAAGTATGGTAAGACCCCGCGTATGTGGGGAGGCTTGAAATGGCTTCCCGGAAAGACTCCTGTAAAGGCAGAGGGAGTAACGGTAAATGCGTGGTCGTATGACTGGGTAGACCCGGAAATATCTTTAAAAGACGGATATAAGCTTATCAATACTTGCGATACCTATCTGTATATTGTGCCCGGTGCGGGCTACTATCGCGAGTTTTTGGACCATCAATGGCTGTATGAGACATGGACTCCCTGGCTGATGAACCGCAAGCAGACACTTCCCGAAGGTACTCCGGGGGTATTGGGCGGAATGTTTGCCGTGTGGAACGACCAATGCGGCAATGGCATCTCGCAACAGGATGTGCATATCCGTGCTTTTCCGGCCGTTCAGGTGCTGACCGAAAGACTGTGGAAGGGAGACAACAAACAAGTGCCTTATAAAGCATTTGAGGCTCTTTGCAAAGAGATGCCCGAAGCGCCGGGCATTAACCTGTCGGGCAAAATCTCTCCCCATAAAGATGTCGCACTGACGGTTCCCGGCAAGGAACTGCTCTTTACCGGTAAGGATACGGTTCAGACTGCTTTGCAGGAAGTGGGCTACCCCTATACGGTGGAATTCAAAATCTGTCCGGACGAAAAGACGAATATCAGCGGTGTATTATTTAGAGGCGCTCATGCCACGGTATATACAAACTGGGAGAATACGGGACGGATTGCCTTCTCTCGCGACGGTTACACATTTGTGTTTAATTCTTATCGTCTTCCGGCCGGCAGATGGTCTTCCATCCGCATTGAAGGAGATTACAAGGGCACTTCCCTGTATGTGGACGGTAAATTGCAGGAGCGTCTGGAAGGCAGAACCATGCGGGTCTATAATCCTAAGTATAAGTCGATGGATGAGATGCGCTATCAAGAGACTTTGGTCTTTCCTTTGCAGCAGATAGGAGATACGCTGAATGGATTTCAGGGGAAGCTGAAAGATGTGAGTTGCAGGCAGGGAGAAATGTAATGCCCTTATGATTATACTTATGACTTGAAGTGAAGCCTGATGTCGGTTATGAACTCATAGGGGAAAGGACTTTGGCTATTAATTGACGAACATCTTTATCGAAATCACCCTTGCTACAACTACCTGTGGCGAGGGTGATTTTTAGTTTATGAGAGTTCCGACACACTTTCATTTTTTTTTGTTTCAACTCTCCGAATGTCTTATAAAGAAAGACAAAAGTTGACCAAAGGCTTTTTTCAAACAATAGAGAGTGTTTTTCCAAACAATAGTAACCGTTTATGTAAGAAGCCTATTGTAATTGCTTAACCACCGCTGTGGTTAAGTCTGTTCACGAGGGTGGTTAGGCTTAGTCACGACTGTGGTTAAAGTTAACCACGTTCGTGGTTAATGTATATTTTACGTTCATTAATAAAAGAAGAAGCTATGGAAACATTGTACGCTGACGGCGTACTTCACGGTCAACCGGTAGTGATTGTTTATGTAAACAATGGGCATTGTTGGGGGGGTACTTACGTGCGAACTCTTACCAGTGTATGGTAAAACTTTGTCTTCTTAATGCTTCTCAGGCAGTTATCTTTCTCTTTTAGAGGTATTTTACTACCTTTGCCTGCAGAAAACTAGAAAACTAAAGACAAAATTATTATGCGTTCATTTATTGTGAATTTAAATGTCATCGGCCTGCTGGCTGTTTGCTTGTTTGCCTGTAATCACCACTCCTCTAATCTGCTGTTATATCAGGTAGATTCATTGCTGAATGTGAAGCCGGACAGTGCATTGACTGTTTTAAGGAGTATATCTGTTTTGGATGAAATGACAGAAGCGGACAGGGCCTATTATGCATTGCTAATGGCTGAGGCTATGGATAAAAATGAGTTGCCTTTGTTGCCTTGCGATTCATTATTGGATTTTGCACTCGATTATTATGGCGATGATGATAAGGAGATGGCAGTGGCTTTGCTTTATAAAGGGCGGTTGCTGGCACAGATGGATGATAAAAAGGCAGCGATAGAGATGAATCTGAAAGCGTTGGACGTGTTGCAGGATTATCCGGAGGATACGCTATGCAGGAGCTTGATTTATAGCGTGCTGGGATTATGGTATGGAGATTGCGGGCTATATGACAAGGCGTTGGAAGTGTTGAACCGGTCTTTATATTATTCGTATAATGCCGGAGATACAGCTGTGGTCTATAATAATATCGGGTATGTCTATACAATGAGGGGGAAACAGGATTCTGCCCTTGCTTATCAGCGAAAAGCGGTGGAGTATGCGGAGAATGGAGGAGATACAAGCATGATGATTGCCTCTTGGCATAATCTGAGTATCCGTTATAGACAATTTCGAGAAACAGATTCGGCTGTGGTTTATGCACGTAAGGTGTTGCAGTCTCTCTCTGACAAATATCCCCAATCGGGGCTTTATTTTCTGAATATGGGTGATTTATATATTGATTTGGGGCAATATGATTCTGCCGGCTATTATTTGGATAAGAGCTTATTTCTCTCTGAGCCTCAAGCAATGCCTTATTGGTCACTTGCTGTGGTTAAAGCCCAATTGGGTAATTATAAGTCTGCTTATCATTATCTGGATACTTTTGTGATGATTCGGGATTCCTTGGATGCCGGTGAGGAACTGTCCGAAGTACAGCATCTGGTCTATAAGCATCAAACGGAACTGGGAATAAGGGAGGAACAAAGAAAGTCAAGAATGACGATAGGACTGATAGTTTTTGTCGCTGTTGTCATCTTCTTTGTAATGATTCTCGTTTACCAATATCGTATTAATAGGAAGAACAGGCAGGAAGTGCTTTATCAACAGTCATTGGAGTATACGAATGACAAACTGCGTACGATGCAATGGCGGATAGAGGAGAATGAAGTTGTCATCGCTCTTTTGCGGGATAAGGAAAATAAGAATCTGGATGAAATCAGCAAAAGAGAGCGGTTGATAACTCAATTGGAGAAAGAGAAGATAGAGTTGCAGGCTTGGCAGTTCCAGCAGACACCGATTTATAGAAAAGTAATGGCATTGGCCAATCAGGATAAGACAGATAAAAAGCATAGAATGGTCTTCTCTACGGTGGAGACAGATAAGCTTAAAAAAGTGATTTTGGGGATTTATTCGACGTATGTATCTTCTTTGCAAGCTAAATGTTCGGGGTTGACTGAAGATGATTTGTTCTTTCTTTGTATGGAACAGACAGGGCTCTCTTCTTTGACCGTTGCATTATGTCTGGGTTTTAGCGATACGCAAGCCATTAATCAGCGCAGGTCCAGAATAAAGCGGAAATTGTCAGAGGTGTAGAATGTATACTGCTGATAGATAGTGTATTATCTTTTTGTAGTGTCATCGCTTTCGCTTGTTGTTATACTATTCTCATCCTAACTTTGCAGCATCATTTTAAAACAAAGAGATATGAAAGCAAAGTTATTATTCTTGATGTCGCTTTTTATGATTGTAGTATTTTCGGCTGCTGCTCAGAACCGGTGGGGAGTGGTCGGTGGTGTTAATCTGTCAACTACTTCTGCCAAAGGATTTAAATGGAGAGCCGGTGGCTATGTTGGTGGGCTGTATGATATCCGGTTGAGTGAATCATGGTATATCCAACCGCAGTTGATACTTACTTACGAAGAAAATGATTCGAAGGACAAGACAAAGGTAGATGCGTTTTTTAGCCAATATGCTTTGACACTTCCTGTATTGGCTTCTTTTAAAGTGAAGTTGAGTGATGCTTTCTCTATGCGTATTAATGCAGGGCCTTATGTGCAGTATGCTATGTTCGGATGTCAGCAGAAATATGGCGAATGGTGGCATCTTGATTTTGGTAACCATTTCACTTACGGTTTGAAAGGGGGAGTGTCTGTGGAGCATAAACATTGGTTCGTTTCTATGGACTGTAAGTATTCTCTGAAAACGAATTTTGTGAACTATGGAGGGCATGGGCTGACACTTTCTGTTGGTATAGGTTATAAGTTCTAAAAGTGGCAGTAGGAGAGAAACTAAAAACAAACGCTTATGAAGGCGCAACCGACCTATGGTTTACGTAATTCTACCTTACAGGTTTCTATAGGATACCGTTTTTGAATAAGATATTTGTCTATATCAGGTAGATTCATTGCTGAATGTGAAGCCGGACAGTGCATTGACTGTTTTAAGGAATTCTAGTAAAAGGGATATCATTCGTGCGTGGTCATGAAATGGTATCCCTTCCTTTAACCTGTTATTTGGCTTCAGCCAGTTCTTTCATTGTCTTTTCAACTTTCTGAAAGAACTGTGCTATATGCGCTCCGTCTACAAAAGCGTGGCTGACAGTCAAGGCGATGGGCATCACCGGCACTCCACCCCGGATGACAGCCTTTCCTGCATTCATTAATGGATAGTCCAGCGGGTGCCCCGGTTCTTTCTGGGTGTAGGTGAGCGAGGTGAAGTAAAGCTGGGGAGTGGCACTGAGCTGAACTACATCATAGTCTCCTTTTTCTTCTATCTCTTTGTCGGTGCCGTATGGGTCGCCGTCTTCGGGGATAGAAGTGATGATGCGGCGTGCTTCTGCATAGAAACATTCGAAATCTTCATGATAGGGGATGCGCACCGTGTAGAAGGTCTTTCCCGGCACGGCGATGGGGGTACTCATGTCCACCGTGTCATGATAAACTACATTTCCATGCTTGTCTGTACGAAATCTGAACTCTTTCACTTCATTGGCAGCCCGAAGGATGGCATAAAGATAATAAAGGAAAAAGGAGCGTCCGGAGGCTTTTGCCGCAGCAAGGGCTTCGCCGCATTCTACCTCGCTGGTGATGGAAATCCATGAATTGTGGAAAGTGCGGAAGAAATTATAGTTGTCCCGACGTTCCCAAGTGTCAATGTCTATGATATGTTTCATTTGTTTTTAGCCGGTTTGAAAGAGTGATACATAAAATGTGCTCCGATAAGGATAAACGGAATGCTGAGCCATTGCCCCATATTGAGCATCATGCTGTCTTCGTATGCTTCTTGGCTTGCTTTGATAAACTCTACGAAGAAGCGGAAAACGAAGATGGTGGTGAGGCAGTAGCCGAAATAGAAACCCGGAAGGAGGGAGGTTTTGTATTTCTTGTATAAAGACAGTCCTATGACGAAGATGATGAGATAGGCTATGGCTTCATAGAGTTGTGCCGGATGGCGCGGTTCCATTCCTTCGCGGGGGAAGATGAATGCCCAGGGCACATTACTCAGTTTGCCGACTATCTCGCCATTCATCAAGTTGCCCAAACGGATAAAACAGGCGGCGATAGGGGTGGCAATGGCAATGTTGTCGAGTACGGAAAGATAGTTTAATTTCATTTTACGGGCATAAATCCAAAGGGAGAGTAGCAATCCGATGGTTCCTCCGTGGCTCGCTAAACCTAGATAGCCTGTCCATTTGATGCCTCCGTCTATAAACTTGACGGGAAGAATCATTTCGAGAGGGTGGGAAAGCCAATAGCCCGGTTCATAAAACAGGCAATGCCCCAACCGTGCGCCTGCAACGATACCCAGCAGGCAGTAAATAAAGAGGGAATCAAATTTCTCATACGGAATCTTTTGGTCTTTATACAGTTTGGAGATGACCCAGTAGGCCAAAATCAGTCCTGTGACAAACAGGATGGAATAGTAACGGATAGTGATGCCGAAGATAGAGATTGCCTCTATTTCGGGATTCCAGACGATATGGAGTAATTGGTGCATAATTTGGGGGGTTACGAATGACAGGTCTTGAATTTCTTTTCCACTTTGCGATAAGTAGGCATGTCCACCTCCAGTTTTTCTCCCAGTTCAATCATGTCGAACAGCATTCCCTGTATCTCTGATTCGTGGCCTTTGGCAATGTCCTTCTGCATGGAGGCAGTGCTTTGGGGGTCTAGCTTGTCAATTACTTTCAGGTTGTATTCTATCGGGTCTTCGGGAAATATGATGCCCATGCGACGTCCCATTTCGCTACTTTCGCGCGACAGGCCGATAAAGGTATCGCGTTCTGCGCCGGGGTGCTGCAATGCGCCCATCGGTACGTCGTGATAAGCTCCTGTGCATGCCATGGCAGAGATGAAGGACCATTTGATGAAAGTGTCTCGGTTGATGTCATCCGATATGTCTGCTTTGATACCTGCATCTATCAGTATAGTTGCGATGGCTTTCAGGCGTTCGGGAGCTATGCCTTGTTCGGGGCGTGCTCCAAAGACAAGGCGGAATATCTTGCCCATTTGCGTGATTTCGCCTGTGCCGGATACGAAACCGACAATGTATATGCAGCCGTCGAGCACCGTTACACGTGGAACAAGTCGGCCGATGCGGGGACCGGTTCCATACACATTCAGGATAGGAATCACTAAAGTGTCTGGGTGCGAAGCGCGTTCCAGAACGTCCTGAATGGAGTCGATGGAATATCCCTTTACGCATACGAAGATGACGTCTGCTTGTCCGTCATATTCTTTGGCTGTACAGGCTTTTATGGGAAGGTAATGTTCGCCTTTTAAATCCGACTTCAAGTGAAGTCCTTTTTCGCGGATGGCTTCCAGGTGCTTGCCACGAGCAATGCATGTCACATCTTTTCCTGCTAAAGCAAGAAAACCGGCAATGCTGCCTCCAACGCCACCGGTTCCTATAATAAGAAAGTTAGGTTCGTTGTTTGTCATTTTGGGTATATGATTGATTAATGTTATGTTGGGCAGTTGTTAATGATATCTAACAATTGCCCAACAAGAGAATATCTTACACATTGAAGCGGAAGTGCATGATGTCGCCATCCTGCACCACATATTCCTTGCCTTCAATGCCCATCTTTCCGGCTTCCTTTACGGCTGCTTCCGAACCATAATGAATGTAATCTTCGTATTTGATGACTTCGGCACGGATAAAGCCTTTTTCAAAGTCGGTATGGATAACTCCGGCGCATTGGGGGGCTTTCCAGCCTTTGCGGTAAGTCCATGCCTTCACTTCCATTTCTCCGGCTGTGATGAATGTCTCTAAATCCAACAGCTTGTAGGCTGCTTTAATCAAACGGTTTACGCCTGATTCTTCCAAACCTACTTCCTGCAGGAACATCTGGCGGTCTTCGTATGTTTCCAGTTCTGCAATGTCGGCTTCTGTCTTGGCTGCTACGACCAGGATTTCTGCATTTTCTTCTTTTACCGCTTCGCGCACCATCTCGACATATTTGTTACCGTTGACTGCGCTCGCTTCGTCCACATTGCATACATACATCACCGGTTTGGAAGTCAACAAGAACAATTCTTTGGCAATCTTTTGTTCGTCTTTGCTTTCAAATTGTACGGTGCGGGCAGACTTGCCCTGCTCCAAGGCTTCTTTGTATTTGACAAGCACTTCGTATGTTTGCTTGGCCACCTTGTCACCACCCGTTTGTGCCTGTTTCTGCACTTTCTGGATGCGGCTTTCAATGGTCTCCAAGTCTTTCAGCTGGAGTTCGGTGTCGATGATTTCCTTATCGCGTACAGGGTCTACACTGCCGTCCACGTGGGTTACATTTTCATCGTCAAAGCAGCGGAGCACGTGCAGGATAGCGTCTGTCTCGCGGATATTGGCCAAGAATTTGTTTCCTAATCCTTCGCCTTTGCTGGCGCCTTTCACCAGTCCGGCTATGTCAACTATTTCCACTGTGGTGGGTACGATGCGTCCCGGATGGACCAGCTCGGCAAGCTTGGTCAAACGTTCGTCGGGTACGGTGATGACGCCTACATTGGGTTCGATGGTACAAAAAGGGAAGTTGGCTGCTTGAGCCTTTGCATTTGATAAGCAATTGAAAAGTGTCGACTTTCCTACGTTCGGAAGGCCGACAATGCCACATTGTAAAGCCATTGTTTTATATCTTAAGTATTTATTGTCTGTTCTTTTGTCTGCTTTCAGACGATTTGCAAAGATACGGATTTCTTTCATAAGTAGCGTAAGGTTTTAGCGTTTTTAATGTAATCGGCGGTTTTTGTTGATTGGAACGATTTATGGGGTGGTTCATATCCTTGCTTGGGAAGAATTGTACCATTTTTGTTTGGCAGGTCTTTTTTTTGTGTATTTTCGCCCTGTAATAATAAAAAATTAAGATTATGAAGAAGATTTTCAATGTATTTCTTATGTCCGTGTTCATCCTAGGTATAGGATATGGTGTGTATGATTCTTATAAGGTTGAATCAGTGTCTGATATTGCTTTGGCTAATATAGAGGCTTTGGCTGGTAATGAAAGTGGTAATTATGATTGTATTGCCCCATATACATATACGTGCGGTTATGAAGGGTCTATAAAACTTCCAGGCATTAAATATAAGAAATAACTAAGATTTTCCACCTTGCTTACAATATTTTGTAAGTAAGGTGTTTTTTATGTGCTGATTATTAGTGATATGGGTGCTTTTTATAGAAATATGAGAAAGATTATTCGTGGAGTTCTGTCGCTCTGCATTTGTTTTAGTGTCTTTTCTTGCGATGATAAGGTGGAAAACTCTATGGTGAATTTGTTTCAAGATCAGACAATGGCTTCTGTTGTGGCTTCACCGATTTCGACTGAAGAGTTTAGAACCCCTTATTTGATGGACTATAAGGATGGAATGCTTTTGTTGGGTGATATTCATCAGCCTAAGTTTATGTCGGTGTTTGACGGATTGAAGGGAACTTTCTTGGGTGACTTCGCTTCGCGTGGAATGGGCCCGGATGAATTTATTCATTTGGGGAATATTTCGCAAGTGGGTAATTCGCTTTGTTTGTGGGATGCCGGCAGGTCGTCATTGGTATTTGTAGAACAGGATGGAGGATCCCTTTCTTACCGGAGCGTTCAGATCAATGTGGACGATTCCTTGTCGGCGGCCTTTCAGGTGATACCTCTTCGTGAAGATGCTTTTTTGGCTTCGGGCATAGTGAAGGGACATCGCCTGGCCTTGCTTGACGGTAGGGGGCATGTTGTGAGTTTGTTTGGTCATTATCCGAAGGGTTATCGCCGTCAAAATACGGATGCCGAAAATGGTTTTATCTACCAAGGAACGATGGCTTATCAGGAAAAGAAAGGAGTCTTGGCGGTAGCTTGTGGTATGGGTGAGTCTATCTGTTTTTATGATATGAATAATGGCGGGCATTTGATAAAAGAATATAGTTTTGAACATCCTATTTACGAACTGACTGGAGATAATGTATCGCCTGTGGTCTTTCGGACAGACAACAAGACAGGTTTTGTCGATTTGAAATCTTCTACGAATTATTGTATCGGGCTTTTTTCCGGTGAAGAAAGAATAGGGCCTGAAGATTATGGAGGAAACAAATTGTTATTGTTTGCTTGGAATGGAGAGCCTGCGAAGATGATGCGGTTGGAGGGCAAATATACCAATATGGCTATAGACGAGGAAAGACGCAGAATCTTGTTGTTGGGAGTTGATTCGGATGGGGGAGGATATATGCTTTCCGAAGTGGAATTACCCAATTGAGTAATCCCTAAAAAGGGCAACCTTCACGGCTGCCCTTTCGTAGAGTTTTTATGAAAAGTGTTAGATTGTTAGAATAGATTTACTTATCCATAGTTACGGTCATTTCAGGTACTAGTATATATTCTTTCTTCTTAGAGTTCCATTTATAATATTCGGTAGTAATGCTCTTGTTTCCGTGAGTGTAGCGGATGCAGAGGGTGTTCTCCCAACAGTTCTTGTTGCTATTCCATTTCTGGGTTTCATCTTCGGTACGTTGTTGGTTTGCATCGTACTTATAGTTGTGCTTCATGTAATTGGTCAGCATATTACCGTCCATCTTGAAAACAGTTTCCGAAACAATTACTCCGTTTACTTCTTCTGTATTGTGAATCAGGTTGTCACCCGGATTTGCAGCGGAAATTGTAAGGCTGGCAATAAATAGCATTGCTACAGAGAGCATTCCTTTCAAAAAATTAATCTTCTTCATGATATTAGCGTGTTAGATTGTTACTTTCATATTGTTTCTAAAAGCGGTGCAAATGTACAAAAAGAAATTGAACAACCTAACAAATCTGCAATAAAAAGATAATATTTTTGCAAAATGTCACTGAATAAACAAATATTAATAATTTGAAGTTTTCGGTATGTAACAGAATATATCTAAGGGGGAGAAAAAGGGCCTCATGTATTTATTTTGAATAATAGGGGAGTAGCGGGGAAATGACAGTTGTTTATTTCTGTGTTATCGGGTTGGCGGTCTTTGGGGAGGAAGGGGATAAACAGGGGCTTGAGCGTACGATAATGATAGGCGGATAAAAAAGGAGACCAAACGAATGGTCTCCTTTAATATGTTGTGATATAGCGTATTGTCTGCTTATGTACTTTTGTTAATGTGCTTCCAGCCAATTATTTCCCCAGCCGCAGTCTGCCTTTAAAGGTACTTGCATCAGATAGGCTTTTTCCATTTCTTCCATTACAATCTGCTGTACTTTTTCCTTTTCTTCGGGCACAACGCTGAAGTTTAACTCATCATGCACCTGAAGTATCATTTTTGAGCGTATACTTTCAGATTGAAAGCGTTGGAATATCTTAATCATGGCTACCTTGATAATGTCGGCTGCACTTCCCTGAATGGGAGCGTTTATGGCATTTCGCTCAGCATATCCGCGTACTACGGCATTGCGTGAATTGATGTCCGGCAAGAAACGTTTACGGCCGAAGATGGTTTCGATGTAACCGTTGGCACGTGCTCGTTCGATACTTTTCTCCATATATTCCTTGATTTGCGGATAGGTCTCGAAATAGCCGTCTATCAGTTCTTTAGCTTCTTGGCGGGGAACATTCATGCGTTCTGCTAGTCCGAACACCGAGATGCCGTAGATAATACCGAAATTGGCGGTTTTGGCTTTACTGCGTTGTTCGCGCGTCACGTCTTCGATGGCTATTTTATATACTTTGGCGGCTGTGGCGGCATGGATGTCGTCTCCTTCGCGGAAGGCTTCTATCATATTTTTGTCACCGCTTAAGTGGGCCATGATGCGGAGCTCTATCTGAGAATAGTCGGCAGAGAAAAACTCGCATCCGTCTTCCGGGATGAATGCTTTGCGGATTTCTTTACCGTCTTCGTTGCGGATAGGGATATTTTGCAGGTTCGGGTTACTCGAACTGAGGCGCCCTGTGGCGGTTACCGTCTGGTTGAAAGACGTATGTATTTTGCCTGTTTCCGGATTAATAAGCAGGGGTAGGGCATCGATATAGGTTCCGAGTAGTTTCTTCAGTCCTCGATGTTCCAGAATCTTGCCCACTATTTCATGCTTTCCGCGCAGACTTTCCAATACTTCCTCACTGGTCACGTATTGGCCGGTCTTTGTTTTTTTCGCTTTTTCTACGATGTGTAACTTGTCAAACAAGACTTCTCCCACTTGTTTGGGCGATGCAATGTTGAAGTCTGTCCCTGCCAACCGGTGCACTTCTTCTTCTATTTGATTCATGCGGGCTGTGAAATGCTCCGAGGTTTGTTTCAGTGCTTCCGTGTCTACACGCACGCCATTTCTTTCCATATAGGCAAGGACGGGTACTAGGGGCATCTCTATTTCGTAGAAGAGTTTTTCGGCTCCTTGCTCTTTCAGTTCCTTCTCTAGTGCATGCTTTAGCTTTAAGGTGACATCGGCATCCTCGCACGCGTACTTATATATAGCTTCGGGAGGGAGGTCACGCATATTCTTTTGGCTTTTGCCTTTAGGTCCGATGAGCTCTTCTATATGAATCGTCTGATAATGCAGATAGATTTCTGCCAGATAGTCCATGTTATGGCGCAGTTCGGGTTGCAGCACGTAGTGTGCTACCATGGTGTCGAACAGCGGACCGCAAACTTCCACTCCGTAGTTGCTTAGCACCAACATATCGTACTTGATATTTTGTCCCACTTTCAGTGCTCCTGCTTTTTCAAATACCGGTCGGAACTCATTAACAATTTTTTGTGCTTCTTCTTGTTCGGCGGGAATGGGAACATAGAAAGCTTGGTTTTCGGCGTAGCTGAAACTCATTCCTACCAGTTTGGCGGTGATAGGGTCGGTTCCTGTTGTTTCCGTGTCTAGACTGAAAGTTTCTTTTGTAAGTAACTTTTGTATTAAATCGACTCTTTTCTCTTCTGTATCAACGAGTTGATAGTCGTATTTTAAGTTTTCTAAACATGCGAGATTTGAATAATTTCCGCTTCCTGTATTCTCGTCTTCAAATTCTGCAAAGAGATTGCCTTGCGATGAAGCCTGTGAAGATGACGAAGGGCTCGGCTGGTCAAATAACGAAGGTTGGTCACCGAAAAGTGAGCCTTGTGCATTGCCGTGTGACTTTGAAGCCGCACTTGCCGAAGCCGTTTTCTTTTCACGGTTAAAAACGCGGTCGATGAGTGTGCGGAATTCCATTTCCTCAAAAATCTTCCGAAGTTCTTCTTCGTTGGGTTCTTCACGTTTCAGCTCGTCCATGTTCAGCGCAATGGGAACGTCGATTTTAATGGTCGCCAGAAATTTGGAGAACTCAATCATTTTTCGATTAGTTTCCACCTTTGTCTTCAGTGCGCCTTTCAACTCATCGGTGTGGGAGAGGAGGTTCTCAATGCTTCCATATTGGGCGATGAGTTTTTGTGCCGTCTTTTCTCCCACGCCCGGACAGCCGGGGATGTTGTCGGATGAGTCACCCATTAATCCCAGCATATCGATGACTTGGGCCGGCGACTGGATATCAAACTTCGCTTTTACCTGTTCTATCCCCATTACCTCAAATTCTTTGTCACCATATTTGGGACGGTACATAAACACATAATCACTCACCAGTTGGCCATAATCCTTGTCGGGAGTCATCATATAAGTTGTGATGCCGCGCCGTCCGGCTTCGGTAGCCAATGTACCGATTACATCATCGGCTTCATAACCTGAAACCTCAAGAATGGGAATGCGGTAAGCGCGGATAATGTCCTTTATAATAGGTGCGGACAAACGGATTGCCTCCGGCGTTTCTTCGCGCTGGGCCTTGTATTGTTCGTATGCTTCGTGGCGGAAAGTAGGTCCGGCAGGGTCGAATGCTACACCAATGTGTGTCGGGTTTTCTTTTTTCAATACATCCTCCAGCGTATTGACAAAGCCGAGTACGGCTGAAGTGTTGAAACCCTTGGAGTTAATACGCGGGCTTTTGATGAAAGCGTAGTATGCGCGATATATCAATGCATAAGCATCCAGCAGAAAAAGTTTGTCCATTCTTAAAAATCTTTAGTTTTTTCATGGTAAAAGTACAAAAAAATACCGTATTCCGCGTTTTATTACTACTTTTGTGCTCAAATTAACCTGTATGGAGAAGTTACAGCAAATCAAATTGCCTATTATTAAGGAGTTTGAAGAGTTCAAATCCTTGTTTGACGCTTCGCTCCAAAGCTCCAATCCTTTACTTAGTGAGGTGCTGACCTATATTAAGCAGAGGAATGGCAAGATGATGCGTCCTATCCTGACGTTGCTGATGGCCAAATTATTCGGTGAAATCAATCATTCTACACTTCATGCCGCTCTTTCGCTGGAGTTGCTTCACACGGCAAGTCTGGTGCATGACGATGTGGTGGACGAAAGCGATAAGCGACGCGGGCAGTCGTCGGTGAATGCTATCTATAATAATAAGGTATCTGTATTGGTGGGAGACTATATGTTGGCTACCAGTCTGAAGCATTCTGCCATGACGGGTTCTATCCGTATTGTTGATTTGGTGGCACGGCTGGGGCAAAATCTTGCAGAAGGTGAGATTATCCAGTTGACCAATATCAATGCTTCCGAGTTTTCCGAAGAAGTTTATTATGATGTGATTCGTAAGAAGACAGCCGCTCTCTTTACAGCCAGTGCCGAAGCCGGGGCTGTAGCGGTCGACTCTTCCGATGAAATGGTGAAAAATGCACGGTTGTTTGGTGAGATGATTGGGATTGCTTTCCAGATTAAGGATGATATCTTCGATTATTATTCTCCCGATGAGATAGGCAAGCCGACCGGCAATGATATGCATGAGGGTAAGTTGACATTACCGGCATTGCATGTTCTGAATACTTTGGGGGATGAGCGGATGTGCCAATTGGCGCTTCGCATTAAATCCTTGGACGCCACAGATGCAGAAATATCCCTTTTCATCGATTATGTGAAGAAGAATGGCGGTATAGAGTATGCTAAACAGGTGATGGTGGACTATCGTAATAAAGCATTGGAGTTGCTTCCTTCCACAGCCGACACAGGCATTAAAGATGCTTTGACTGCTTATATTGATTACGTGATAGAACGGGAAAAATAGCCCTCACCTCAAGCTGGAATAGGGAATTGCTTCAAGCGTTTTTTAGATGGACAGGTAATTTAATTTCCGAAGGGAGACTTTCTCAAAACAATAGGGACACTTTATGAAAACAATGGAAACAACTTTCCCAAACAATGCCCATTGTTTGGGGGTATGATGGTGTCGTTAAAAGCAAGAGAAAAAGCCGTATCATTACTCGCGACAGAGTTTGATACGGCTCTTTTAAGTTTGGTAGTTACAATCTGTAACTTTTCGGAAGGGGCATTTTTGTTTCGACACATTTACCCTCATCGATAATGGTGGCGTATGCGGCTCTTAGAAGAACTTGGTTTCCTGACCGACAATCTCGGAAAGGAGCAGATTGGCCAGGCGGCTTGTTCCCAAACGGAATAATTCATTGGTCAACCATTCTTTACCCAATATTTCTTTTACGATGGTGTAGTATACCAGTGCATCGTGCACGGTATTGATACCTCCTGCAGGTTTGAAGCCGACCTTTCTGCCCGTAGCCATATAATATTCTTTGATGGCTTCGCACATCACATAGGCCGCTTCGGGAGTGGCGGCAGGATTCTCTTTGCCGGTAGAGGTCTTGATGAAGTCTGCACCCGAATACATCGATAAAATGGATGCCTTCTTAATGTTGGAAGCATTTCCGAGTGCTCCTGTTTCCAGAATTACTTTCAAATGCTTGTCTCCGCATACTGCTTTTAATTCTTCGATTTCATCGCACATTCCTTCGTAGTCACCTGTCAGGAACTTACCGACCGAGATGACAATGTCTATTTCGTCTGCACCGCTATGAATAGCCATGGCTGTTTCTGCTACTTTCACTTCAATGAATGTCTGTGAAGAGGGAAATCCCCCCGATACACAGGCAATGTTTACCTTGTCGGCTTCCAGCGTATCATTTACTATCTCTGCCATATTGGGGTAAACACAAATGGCGGCTACATTGTCCAAATCGGGATATTTATCAACGAAATCGTTCACCTTCTCGGTAAATTTCATCACACTTTCTTCCGAGTCGGTACACTTTAACGTGGTGAGGTCAATGCAATGGAAGAGGAATTTCTTAACTTCCGGTGTATTGTTTTCAGCCAGATACTCTTCGATGAAATGGGCTACTTTTGCTTTTACATCTTCATCATTCAGATGGGTGTTGTATTTGGCAAGTGCTTCCATATACTTGTCATGAGCGTCTTCGTGTCCGTGGTCATGTTCGTGACCGTGGCTACAATCGTGGTTATGTTCCATAATTTTTTATAATTTGGGGTTGTTTTTATGTCTGTCCTTGTCTCGGTTTGTTTTCTTTTCGAGATTCCGATGAAAGGCTTCCGTCAGGTCTACACCTGTCTGGTTGGCGAGGCAGAGAAGCACCCAAAGCACATCGGCCATTTCGTCTGCAAGGTTACATTTTTCACCTTCCTTGAAGGATTGGTCACCATATTTACGTGCCATGATGCGGGCCAGCTCACCCACTTCTTCAGTCAGTACGGCCATATTGGTCAGTTCGCTGAAGTAGCGCACACCGTATGTCTTAATCCAGCGGTCTACTTCTTTCTGTGCTTCTTCCAGTGTCATATTATTCTTTGTTTTTTGAGTCCATACATATAGTAACAGGGCCGTTGTTCAGAAGTTCAACTTTCATGTCGGCTCCGAATTCTCCTGTGCCTACTTCACGTCCAAGGGCGATGCTGAGTTCGTTGCAGAAGTATTCATATAAAGGAATGGCTGTTTCAGGCCGTGCCGCACGGATGTAAGAGGGGCGATTGCCTTTCTTATAGGATGCGAATAAAGTAAATTGGCTGATAACCAATATGTTACCTTCAGCCTCGAGGATGGACTTATTCATTACTCCATTTTCATCATCAAACACTCTCAGACCAATAACCTTTTTGCATAGCCAGTCTGCATCTTCCTGATTGTCAGCTTCTTCAATGCCTACCAATATCATTAATCCTTCTTCTATGGCCGACTTGCAGACCCCATCGATGGTGACGGATGCATGGCTTACTCGTTGTATAACTATTCTCATATTTTATTTTTTATCGTTTCTTGCAGGTAGTATAGATGCAAAGGTAGAAAATCCCTTTTATTCTGTAAGGCTTTCTTTGATATTTTTAGCGGCGGCTTCGCCCACTACGGCAGCTATTTCTTCTAGTGTGGCTTTTTTAATGCGTGCCACGCTCTTAAACGTTTTTAGAAGGGCGGATTTACGCTTCTCGCCGATTCCCGGAATACTGTCCAAAGCAGAGGCTACCTGACTCTTGCTCCGTTTGTCACGATGGAAAGTGATGGCGAACCGATGTACTTCGTCTTGTATATTCTCTAGAAGATGAAATAACGGTGTACTTTGTTTAATGCCGATGGTAAGTGGAGGAAATCCGTAAAGCAGTTCCGAGGTGCGGTGTCTGCGGTCTTTGGCAAGTCCGGCAATGGGAATATTCAGATGAAGTTCGTCTTCAATCACTTCACGAACGACCTCCATTTGCCCCTTTCCACCGTCAGTAATGATGAGGTCGGGCAGGGGAGAACCTTCCTCGACGGCACGAGTATAGCGGCGTCGGACAACTTCCTTCATGGAGGCATAATCATCGGGGCCTTCTACCGTTTTAATATTAAACTTGCGATAGTCCTGTTTGCTGGGCTTACCCATTTTGAACACCACACAGGCGGCTACGGCATCCGAGCCTTGGATATTGGAGTTATCGAAACATTCGATGTGGACAGGCATTTTCTCCATGTGCAGTTGGTCTTGTATTTCTTTCAGGATGCGCACTTTCTTTTGCTCGGGATTCAGCTTGTCCGCTTGTTTCAGACGGTCTACTTTATATTGCTTTACATTCATGACGGAAAGGTCGAGCAAGTGTTTCTTCTCACCTCTTTGGGGAATGGTGAAAGTTACATTGTTCATCTCCATATCCACCTCGAAAGGAACAATAATCTCGCGTGAAGTACTGTTGTATCGTTCCCTCATTTCCACTATTCCCAATTGCAAAAGTTCTTCTTTGGTTTCATTCAAACGCTTTTTATATTCGAATGTGAAGGCTTGGTTTATGCAACCGTTGGTGATGTGGAGGTAATTGATGTAAGCTGAGTTTTCATCCATTTCAATGGAAAATACATCGACATTATGAATGATGGAATTGACAACCTCACTTTTGGAACGATAGGTCTCGATGAGGTCGTATTTTTCCTTTATCTTTTGCGCTTCTTCAAACTTCATTTCAGAAGCCAAAGCTTGCATCTCCTCCATGAGCAGGTCGCTCACAATTTGTGTATCACCTTTTAAAATTTCCTTGATTTCACTGATGTCTTTCAGGTAATCTTCGTGAGACTGGCGTCCTATGCACGGTCCCTTGCAATTCTTTATATGATACTCCAGACAGACATCAAACTTTCCGGCGTTGATATTCTCCGGGGTGAGGTTCAGTTTGCAGGTACGGATAGGATAGAGCTTTTTAATCAAATCGAGTACGGCATACATCGATGGAACATGACTATACGGGCCGTAATAACTGGAGCCGTTGCGTATAATCTTACGTGTCTTGAAGATGCGGGGAAAGTATTCGTTGCTTACGCAGATAGAAGGGTAGGTCTTGTCATCCTTCAGCATCACATTGTAACGCGGACGGTATTTCTTGATTAGGTTATTTTCGAGTAAGAGAGCATCCTCCTCCGTTTTCACTACGATATAACGGATATCTGCAATCTTGCTGACCAACACTCGGGTCTTTCCGTTAGGGTGTTCTCTGTTGAAATAAGAAGAGACTCTACGTTTTAAGTTCTTTGCCTTTCCAACGTAAATAATGGTTCCTTCAGCATTCAGATATTGATAAATGCCGGGGCTTTCGGGAAGATTGAGAACAATTCCTCTCAGATATTCATTGGTGCTAATCTCTTCTTTTTTCTCCATATTGTTACAATGTTATTGTCTTGGGCTAAAGACGGATTTCATACGTCTATTCCAAAGGTTTATATACTATCTTTGGCTGTAGCGGTAATGTTTGGTTATTCGCAGCTATTCGCGAATACATTATTCGGAATATGGGGTTGTGTCAAAATGTGGATAATACTGTCGTTTAGTTCGTAGGGGCCAGGTTCGCTCGCCCGAAAACAGTTTGCTTTGTGTCTTCGGGCAGGCAACCCCTGCCTCTACAGTTGACGATTGGATAGGCCATTTTAGTTTTGACACACCTCCAAAGTACATTTTTCGACTGCAGGCGAAGTTATAATTGCAGCAGTGTATCCACAGTGATATCTGCAGGGAATGCTTTTCTTCCGTTCAGCTCTTTTAATTCTATAATGAAATTGATATATGTTTTCTTGGCACCGCACTTCTGCACTAAGCGGTGAGTGGCTGCCATTGTTCCGCCTGTAGCCAATAAATCGTCGTGCAGCAAAACAACATCGTCTTCACTGATAGCATCCTTGTGTATTTGGATGGTGTCGGTTCCGTATTCTTTAGCGTATGTTTCCTCCAATACTTCAGCGGGGAGCTTGCCCGGTTTACGTGCCATTACAAAACCTGCGCCTAAACGTGCGGCCAAAGCACCACCCATGATGAAGCCTCGCGATTCGATACCCACCACTTTGGTGATGCCTTTGTCCTTGTACATCTCATACAATGTGTCCAACATTTCTTGCATGCACTCGGCACTCTTGAACAGCGTAGTGACATCATAGAATAAAATACCCGGGATAGGAAAATCAGGTATTTCTCTTAAATTAGCTAATAGCGTTTCTTTGCTCATAACCAGCGTTTTATTGTTTAATAATTAAATAACTTGTTTCACGTGAAACATTGCCTCTTTATCTTCCGAGAAGCACCAGCAGGACATTGATATCGCTGGGCGAGATTCCCGGGATACGGCTGGCTTGCGCTAATGTTTCAGGGTCTATCTTTATTAATTTCTGACGAGCCTCGGTAGAGAGCGAGTTCAGCGAATTATAATCAAACTTACCTTTTATGCGGATAGCTTCCAGACGGTGAATCTTGTCGGCTATCATCCGTTCACGGTCGATATATCCCTGATACTTGATAAGTACTTCGGCTGCTTCGATTATCTCTTCTTTGCGGTCGGTTATATTGTTCAGCATTTCTTTGAACGCGGGGATATGTTCGGCGATGCTTTCTATCGTTACTTGTGGACGGTTTATTAAATCTATTAATTTGCATCCGTGGGTGAGGCGGGCAGTTCCCAGGCTTTCCAAAGCGTCATTGATGAGTGCTGCTTTGATAGAGAACTTCTTGGTAAAATCAATGATGGAGTTTACAGCTTCACGCTTGCTGCACAGATGCTCATAGCGGTCTTGTTTGACAAGGCCCAGCTTATATGCCCGCTCGGTCAGGCGCATGTCAGCATCATCCTGACGGAGCAGGATGCGATATTCGGCGCGTGAGGTAAACATACGGTAAGGCTCGTCAACACCTTTTGTCACGAGGTCGTCAATCAAGACACCGATGTAAGCTTCGTCTCGTGCCAAGGTGAATGGCTCTCCACCGTGGCAGTTGATATGTGCATTGATGCCGGCAATGATACCTTGCCCTCCGGCTTCTTCGTAACCGGTTGTTCCATTCACTTGTCCGGCAAGGAACAAGTTTTTGATTACTTTCGATTCCAACGTATGTTGCAGTTGGGTAGGATCGAAATAATCATATTCGATGGCATAGCCGGGGCGGTAAACAACCAAATCTTTGAAAGCAGGTACCTTCTTCAATGCGGCTAGTTGGATATCCATTGGCAGGGAAGAGGAGAAACCATTGAGGTAAAGTTCCTGTGTCGTTTCGCCTTCAGGTTCCAAGAAGAGCTGATGCTGTTCTTTATCCGGGAAGGTTACGATTTTTGTTTCTATACTGGGGCAATAGCGGGGACCGATACTCTGAATTTGTCCGTTGAAAAGGGGAGAGTCGGGGAGTCCTTCACGCAGAATCTTGTGCACTTCTTCATTCGTAAAGCAAGTCCAGCATTGCAGTTGTTTAAGTTTGCGCGGCTCACTCATGAAAGAGAAGCGATGGAAGTCATTTTCTCCATCTTGTGTTTCCATCAGTTCATAGTGTACGCTGCGACCGTCAATACGAACAGGAGTACCGGTTTTCATTCGTCCGGCAGTGATACCGTGGCGAGTGATAGACTCGGTCAAATGGTAAGAAGCTGGTTCGGCGATTCGTCCTCCCGCCAACTTCTTATGGCCGATATGCATCAGCCCGTTCAGAAAAGTTCCTGCGGTCAGCACGATACATTTTGCATGGAATGTAACTCCCCAACAAGTGACCAGTCCGGTTACTTCACCATTTTCGACTATCAACTCCTCTACTGTATCTTGCCAGATATGCAGATTGGGTGTGTTCTCTAATATTTCACGCCATGCCCAGATAAATTTACCACGGTCGCACTGCGCACGCGGGCTCCACATGGCAGGCCCTTTTGAGCGGTTGAGCATGCGGAACTGGATAGCAGTGCGGTCGGTTACAATTCCCATGTATCCTCCGAGTGCATCTATCTCTCTTACGATTTGTCCTTTTGCGATGCCTCCCACAGCCGGGTTACAGCTCATTTGCCCAATCTTATTCATGTCCATAGTGATAAGGCAAGTCTTTGAACCCAGGTTCGCTGCGGCAGCGGCTGCTTCACAACCGGCATGTCCGGCACCAATTACAATTACGTCGTACTTAAAATCCATTGATTTATTTCTTTTTACCGTGGCAAAATTACTAAAAAGTTGTCAGAAAGTAGGTTGAGGGATTGTTAGAAAATGATAGAGAGAGGAAAAAGGATGATAAAAAAGAGAATCGAGGGATTATTTTGTCAGGAATCGAGTACTTTCTCATTGAAGTGCTCTGTTTGGGAGCGATGTATGTCGGGGCAGATTGGTTTCTTGGGGATGCGATATGTCATATCGGATGCAAAGGGAAGAGTAAGCCGTTTCGTAGGGGCAACCAAGCCCTTTTAAACGGAAGATTATTACAGTCCATTGCAGCAGACCGTACAGTCCACTGCAATGGACTGTACGGTCTACTGTAGCGGACTATACAGTCCACTGCCGGAGTCTGTAGTAATCCGACGGACAGACAGACGTAATCGAAAGGACGAAAACGCTTAGTCCGGCTAATGAAACGACTTAGGGAGTTTAAAACGTATGCAGCGCCCGGAAGAGGGTGATTTTTAGTTTATGAGCGTTTCGACACAACTTCGACAGGTGTTTGCTTCATCTATTAAATCCCCAAGAATAAAAACCGACCCTGTTTTCCGCTTCAAGACTGATAGTATGTGTGGAAGAAGCGAATCAGATATTCAGCATTTCTAATGCTTTGTTTTCTGCCGCTTCCATTATTTCGCGTTCTCCGGGACCTTTGTCATTGATGCCGCAAAGATGCAGGATACCATGTATGATGACGCGGTGAAGTTCTCGTTCATACGGTTGGTTGAATTGCTCTGCATTCGTGCGGACAGTATCCAGACTGATGAATAAATCGCCCGAAAGACGGTTGCCGGCACAATAGTCGAAAGTAATGATATCCGTATAATAATCATGTTGTAAATATTGGCGGTTTACTTCCAGAATCTTTTCATCGGAGCAGAAGATATAAGCTATTTCACCGACTCTTTTTCCATAGTCGGCGGCAACCTTCTTTATCCATTCGGTAGTTTCCCTTTTCTTGATGGCAGGCATCCCAATGCCTTCTGTCTGATAACTAATCATACTTTTCTCATTTTTAAAGACGGGCAAAGATAGATAAAGTATTCTGATAATCCTCTTTTATCCAAAGAAAAGGTAACAAATAAAGATAGCCGAAATCACCCCTGCCAGGTCTGCCAACAGTCCGCAAGGCACCGCATGGCGGGTTTTTACGATACCTACACTGCCAAAGTAAACAGCAAGGATATAAAAGGTAGTATCCGTTGAGCCTTGAAAGATACATGCCAGACGTCCGACAAAGGAATCTGGACCGTAAGTGGTCATGGCGTCTACCATAAGTCCTCTAGCCCCACTTCCGCTTAACGGCTTCATTAAGGCAGTAGGCAGTCCGCCCACAAAATCGCTGTTGATGCCGCATAGTTTGACTGTACCTTCGATGCCGTCAATCAGATAGTCCATTGCACCGGAAGCACGGAAAACGCCAATTGCAACCAAGATTGCAACCAGATAGGGGATGATGCGTACAGCGGTGCTGAATCCCTCTTTTGCTCCTTCTACGAATGCATCATATACATTGATTTTCTTTCTCACTCCTGCTATGATGAAACCGATAATGATTAAGAATAAGAAAACGTTGGCAATGGTGGTCGAATAAATATCAATCTGTGTCCGGGAGAGGGTATTGAAAAAGTAGATGATACCTGCTACCAGGAGGCTCATTCCTCCCAGAAACAATAAGATAGTGCGGTTAAGCAAGTTTATTTTCTGGTAAATGCTGACAGTGATAATCCCTGCAAGAGTTGAGAAGAAAGTGGCAAGAAGAATGGGTACAAAAATATCTGTCGGTTGCGCTGCCCCCAGTTGGGCACGATATACCATGATACTGATTGGGATGAGTGTCAGTCCGGAAGTGTTTAAGACCAGAAACATAATCATCGGATTAGTGGCTGTGTCTTTCTTGGGGTTCAGTTCCTGTAAACCTTCCATTGCTTTCAGTCCTAGCGGTGTGGCTGCATTGTCCAGCCCCAGCATATTTGCCGCCAGATTCATAAAGATGCTCCCGGTCACCGGATGTCCTTTGGGAATCTCCGGGAAAAGTTTGCAAAACAGAGGGCTCAGCAATTTAGAGAATAAAGCGATGACTCCTCCTTTCTCACCTATTTTCATAATTCCAAGCCAGAGTGAAAGCACACCGGTCAATCCCAATGAAATCTCGAATGCAGTTTTGGAAGAACTGAAGGTTGAGTTGATAATCTCGGGGAAGACTTGGGTATCTCCCAGCAAAACGAGTCGTACCAATGCGACTGCAAAGGCGGTTAGGAAGAAGGCAATCCAAATATAATTGAGCACCATAACTGTTGTGTGTTTTTGTTATGCGAACAAAAGTACAAATAAATCCTCTAATTCGGGTAAGGATGCATGAGGGAAATTTTTAAGCGATTCTCGTAGATTGGTGAAGCCGGCATCTGATAGGTTAATTCCCTTTGTGTTATCTTTTTGGTCGGGTAATTCTATTTAATCATGACTTTATGCATATTCTTCCCCTGGTTTTTATAGAAAAAAGAAGGAAAGAGAATTTTAAAAGAACTTCTTATTCTAGAAAGAAGATGGCTGATTTGCTGTTTTTCGAGTTTCAGAGAGCCACTCTTGCGGTTGTAGAGGCGGTAAAATAGTACTTTTCGTCATATACTCTTTATTGTTGGCATAAATAAAGAGTACACTGCCTCCTTTTATTGTATTAATGATTGGTTTGGTGAGTGCCTGCGGCAATGCCGGACATCCGAAACTTCTTCCCAGTCTTCCGGACTTGCATACGGAAGGATTGGCATAAGCGGCGCCATGTACTACAATGGCACGCTCGCGTGCGCGGTCGTTGATTCCTTTCTCCAGTCCATCCAATAATAATGAATAACCATTCTTTCCTTGGTAAGTGCTTCCGGTGAGATAGAAACCGAGTGAGCTTTTATACGAACCGACCGTATTGGAGAAAGAAGTGGCATAGTTTTCTCCACTATTCTTGCCGTGTGCTACCACTGATGAATAAAGTAGCTTTCTGTCTTTCATATCGAACACGAACAAACGCTTTTCGGTCGACGGTTTGGTAAAGTCGATAAGAGTTAATACAGGTTTCTTTTTCTGTTCTATTTTGTTGTAACCTTGCACAGCTTGCCTGAATGCCAGAAAGTTTACAATCCCTCCCAAATCCATTTCTTCAAATAAAGCTTCGCCGTCCGGTGCTTCGTTTTCAGGAATGACCATATTTGCCATCTCCTCGGGGACAGATGTCCGGGTGGATACGTTACTGAATGGGAAGAAAAACAGGACTAGAAATAAAAAAGCTTTGTACATAGGTGAAAACTAAATAATGGGTGCAAAGTTACGTACATTTCTATTCCAAAACAAATATAATTGCCTCATTAACAGGTGCCCAATCAAAAATGAACTTGGCGTGTGAGGTTGCATTGCGCACGCACATGTGCGAACGGGGTGTCGTCCCTAAAGTATAGCTATACTCGATAATACCTTTTGCCGGTGCATTTGTGGGCACACCATGAATGTAGCCACCATTGTTGAAGCGGCTGGCATAAGGGGCAAAACCTCCGGTTGCGGTGGAGCCGTCTTTGAGGAAAATCATCTTTGGCTTCTTTTCTTGCAAGACAAACATACCCAGTGGTGTGGGCTGTGCATAAGGCGGCCGCCGTTGCCCTGTCGTGGCCGGATTCATGCTGCGCACCAACCATTCCCCCTCTTTTTTTCGTTCCAGGGTCGTGATATTCTGGTTGTGGCGGTCTACAAAGATAGCTTTATCAAAAACAACAGTATCAGGAATGAGCTTCACATATTTGGTAGGTGCATACCATTCTCCTCCTATATATAGAGGTGTGACTTTCGTAAACTTTCCATCCGTACCCAGATGGCGCGTCAGCAGCCCATCCAGTCCATAACGTACCGGGGTGAGCGTATCATTGAGCTCGTATAACGGCACTCCCTGGTATCGTTCCACCCCCAAAGTATCGGCCACACGTTTATAAGCATCCCGTTTAAAATTCTTGACCAGCGGAGCTTCTCCATTTCGGTTTTTATAATTCTGAAGGATACACCATTGTGATGGTTTCTGCCGGATATTCTCCAACAAGGCTAATCTCTCTTTTATCTTTTCCCATTGAAAGCAGCGTGTCGTATCCTTATAAGGATAGACATCCTCCAAAGTATGCTTGTCATAAAGCAGTTCTTTTTCTATTCTTATATCTTCAGCTGCCAGTTCCTTCACTATAATTTCGGCAGGAGTTTCGGCTATGGAATCCCGGACTTCGAAAGCGGCGGCCTGTTGCGTGTCGTTTTCCGCTTTCGAGTTGCAGGAACAGAGTACGCAGAACCCTGTCAGCCAATATATGAATTTTATCCTTTTCATAACAGATATAGGGTTTGTAGAGTTCGTTTACAAATATAATTCTTTATAAGGAATAACCATGCGTTTTTGTTTAAATCTTGTATCTTTGTGGCATAACTTTGTTATTTATATCATGAAGAAATTACCTTTCCTTTGGGGAATTATTATCATATTGCTGTTTGTTGCCGGATGTCGTCCGTCCAATCATCGTGCTTTGCTACAGCGCGCCGATTCATTGATGGCGGATTATCCTGATAGTGTCCTGTCTCTGCTTGCGCAACAGCAAGAACATTTGGCCGAGTTTTCGGAAGAAGAACTGATGAGTTATGTATGGATAAAAGCGATGGTCCATAGCGCAAGAAATATATCGATGACAGAAGATTCTTTATTGCCTAAAGCGGTGGATTACTTTCGCAAACATGGCGACCGAGAGAAAGTGATGAAAGGTTATATCCTGAAGGCGAACTACCTGAAATGGATAGACCGGCTGGATGATGCCATTGCAGAGCTGGATAGCGGAGTGGCACGGGCAAAGCAAGCCAATGACTCCGTCAATGTCCGCGACCTGCTTTATTATAAGGCGAATATTGTTTACGAGCTTCGCAGAGATTACCGTAAGGTGGTCAGCCATGTGAAAGAGGCCTTGGCTTATTCCCCTGACACTACTTCCCCTGATTTGGCAGGAATGTTTTATTTTCTCGCCATTAATCTTGGGCTGGTTGGCGACGACTCTTGCACTTATTATTATGAGAAGAGCATTGCGATGGCTGAAGCCAATAAAGATACAGCATATTTATGCCATTATATGCGGAACTATGCTTCTAACCTGATGCGTTCCGAGAAGGTGGAGAAATCAAATGCACTGATTCGCCGTGTTTGGGAGTTGATGCCGGTATATCGTGAAAAGATGGCTGTCACCCATGCAATCCTGGTTGAGAACTTTCTTTATTTGCGGCAACTTGATTCGGCTGCATATTATCTGGATATGGCGTGGCAAGCTGAAGCGAAAGCAGAGCAGCAGTCTGGTGTGAACATCAGTACACGCCTTTTGCTCTATGAATTACAGAATGTGGTGGACTACGCTATGGAAGGTAGTATCTCGACGATTAGAACCGGACGGTTTGGCGATTCCCTTATCTTGGCAGATTGGAACAAGCAGAGCACCATACAGCAACAGATGGATACAAAAATCAAGCTCGAACGTCAGAATTATACATTGATAATCGACCGTCAGCGTACACAACTGTTACTGGTCACTTTCTTATTTATCTTTGCGGTGGGTGGTTTGTGTGTTTTCTTTTATATTCGCAATCGACACCTGCGTTTGGCGGAAGCCGAAGACCGTGTCGAAACACTTACCCGGCTATTGGAAGACGCGAATAAAGCGAGTGAGTCAGAGCATGACAGCGCCTTCTTTAAAAAGATACTGTTGAAGCAACTGGGTATTATCCGTTTGGTGGCGACTGCTCCCACTTCGCAGAATCAGGACTTGCTGCGCCGCATATCGGGAATCACCAACAAGGAGGTTCCTGTAGATACTCTTTTGGTGTGGGAAGACCTTTATCAGGTTATCGATACTATTTATAGCGGATTTTATTCCCGGATGGAGACGCTTTACGGATACTTGCTTTCCGAGAAAGAAAAGCAGGTATGTTGTTTGTTGTGTGCCGACTTCTCGACAAAAGAAATCGGGGTGGTGACACAACAGAGCGTGGCCAGCGTGTATGTTCGCAAAACAGCCATCAGAAAGAAGTTGGGAATGGATGAGAAAGGAGATATTGTGGAATATATAAATAATACGCAGGCAGCATAATACGGATTTAGTCTCCATTAAGATTCGATTCGCCCTATTTAAGACTTTTATAAATCAAACTGTTTGATAATCAGTGAAATAATTCTCTCTGATTAAGACTTTTTATTTCCTGGTTTAGTCTGTTTAAGCCCCTTCTTGCTGTTACCTTTGTGCCAAACAAAACGAATTACAGAATGAAAACTTTATTACGAAAAAGACTTGTTTCCCTATTCGTCCTTTTATGTTGTACATGGGGAACAATCACGGCACAAACTTATCGATTATCAGGATGTGTGAAAGATGAGACGGGAACTCCTGTCGAAGTGGCCAATGTTATATTGCTTCACTCCACTGACAGTACGTATCTGGATGGAATGATTACCGATACGAATGGTTGCTTCCGGTTGCAAGAACCCAAAGGGAACTATTTACTGTGTATTACCCTGTTGGGCTATCAGGATTTGTCGTTGCCTCTTACCCTATCCAAAGATACTGATTTAGGCAGTTTAGTATTGAAAAACTCGTCCATAGCGATGAGTGAGGTGACTGTGACAGCCGCCAAGCCCATTATCAGGCGTGAGATAGACCGTGTTGTCTTTGATGCGGGAAACTCTATTGCCAGCGTAGGCGGTAATGCATTGGATCTCCTTCACGATGTACCCGGCTTGCGCGTGTCTCAAAGCGGGGTCGACATCATAGGAAAAGGAGGAATCAAGATTTATATCAACGACCGTGAGACCAAACTCTCCGGTGAGGAACTCATTAATTTTCTTCGCTCCTACAGTGCTTCTCAAATTAGCAAGGTAGAAGTGATTACCACTCCTCCTGCCCGCTATGATGCCGAAGGCAATGCCGGCATCCTTAACATCCGCCTCAAGGAACGTGTCAAAGACCATATCGGCGGAAACGCTTTCGGCTCTTATCTGTATGGTGAGAAATATAACTATGGGTATGGCGGCCTGAGCCTACAGTTCAATCGCCAACGCGTAACCGCTTACCTGAACGGTAGCGGAAGTTACGGTAAAACCGGCTATGTGGAGCGTAACGGGCGTTTCTATACCGACCAAACATGGCGCAGCCGTTCCGAAAGCGATTATTCTCTTTCTTCCTTTTATGTAGACGGAGGAATAGATATCGATATGGGCAGACAATGGAATATAGGTACCCAACTTACCTATATCAACAATGCTCCCAATAATGTAACCGACAACCGTACCGAAGTGCACGACATTCAGGAACTTCGTACCGATTCATTCATGCTCGGCCGTGATGATAAGGACTATTCACAGAATCGTGTGAATGTAAACTTCCACGTCGATAAGTCATGGGGAGATAAAGGACACAAGATGATATGGGATGTCGATTATCTGAAAGACAAATCCAATACATTCTTCGATTTTGATTCTGAAAGCCACCTGCCGACAGGAGAAATAATCCCCGGCTCGGAGTTTAATTATGATAAGAATCAGCACCGTACGGTAGATGTAATCTCTTCTGCACTCGATTTCATCCTTCCCGGTGACAGTTACAGCTTCACGACAGGTGCGAAAGCATCTTTCACCGACACGCGCAACCGTCTGATGTATGATAACTCCAATGTGTCTTTCACTCAAAATGACTTTTTCCGGTATAAAGAACAAATCTATGCCCTTTATGCCGACTATAGCCATAACTTTGGCTCCCATTTCTCAATGAAAGCCGGTCTTCGTCTGGAGCATACCCGGACAACAGGCATTTCCGAGTCCCAGCAGACAACGGACAAGCATGACTATACCCGCTTGTTCCCTACTTTCTATCTGATGTATAAGCCGAATGAAGATAATGTGTTGAATATGAATATATCCAGCCGCATTTCGCGTCCGGCACAGAATATGGTGAACCCTTTCCTTACTTACGAAAACAAATATAGCGAACATCGCGGAAAAGAAGACCTGAAACCCAGTTATCGCTATAATGCAGAGCTCTCTTATACCCTGAAGAACAATTTGAATTTCTCTATATTCTATTCGTATGCCACTGATGTATTCTCGCAGCGGCTGATGCTGAACGAGGAAACACATGTTCTTTCCACTTTGTGGGACAACTATATGAAAAACCGTTCTTTCGGTATTACCAACTCTTATACGTTCCGTTTGGGGTGGTTGCAGACGTTTGCCCAGCACACGTTAAAGTATAACAGGACCACTTCCAGCGCGCCCGAAACCCATCCTAAAAATTCCGGTTGGGATTATAACATCAATATCCGCAACACATTCTATCTGAATACAGCCAAAACGTTGGTTGCCAGTCTTTCCGGTTACTATTCCGGACCGGGTCATGGCCAGGTGATTCATCGGGAAGGTTCCTATGGAGCCAGTGGAGGTATCCGTTACAGTATGTTGGGCAACAAACTGAATCTGAGCCTGAATGTAAGCGATTTTTTGGTGAAGAATATGCGCGGAACCAGTTACTCCAACGGACTCTATACGAAGTTCAACAATACCTTTACCTATACGAGCTTCCGTATCGGGGTAAGCTATAACTTCGGTGCCGATATCAAACGTAAAGAACGTAACTTGAGTAACACGGATATCCAAAACCGCCTATAGTAGGGGAGACGGATTTCGCTCTCTTTATGCCTTTGTTTTTGTCACAAAGGCGGAGAACAGCTTGTCTTTCTGCCTATGGCAGGCAAGTTCGGTAATCATGTTGTAAATAAGAACGGTTAAGTGGAAATGAGATTCTTTCCTCTTAACCGTTCTTTCGATGAAATGGGGGATTTTAGACAGACCAAAGAAATAAAACCCCGGGAAATGAGATTTTTCCTCTTGGGGCGGTTAAAGACAGAGGTGAACGCCCTGTAATCATAGCGAATAGTCCCATTTTATAAAATACCTTATGCCTTCATCGTTTTATCTTCTCAATTGCAAAGGAATAAAAAAACAGACAACTTATCTTTGTCGGATGCTGTTAAGTCAGAAAAATAATTTAAAGATTAGATTACGATGATTACAATTAACCTAAAGAACAGGTGTTCAAGTAAAAAATCCCTGGCACTATTTATGCAGACGAACATTACTCATTTGAGAGAGTCGGAACAAGCTCGTACAGGTGAAACCTATGCGGCTGCATTTAATAGTTTTATGAGATTTACGAATGGCGAAGATGTATCGCTAAGTGAAATGGACTCAGACATGATGGTGGCTTATGAAGCCTATTTAAAGGGCAATGGAGTGAGCATGAATACTGTCTCTTTCTATATGCGCATCCTTCGGGCAGTGTACAATCGTGCGGTGGAGCAAGGAATTACCTTGCAGCGCTATCCTTTCAAGCATGTCTATACAGGAGTGTGCAAAACCATCAAGCGTGCCCTTCCGCTCAGTGTGATAAAGCAGATAAGGTTGTTGGAATTGCCTCCAAACTCGACTTTGGATTATGTACGCGATATGTTTTTGTTTAGTTTCTACACTCGCGGAATGTCTTTTGTAGATATGGCCTACTTGCGTAAGGAAGACCTGTCGGAAGGTATTTTATCCTATAAAAGGAAGAAGACGGGGCAATTGCTCCATATCAGGTGGGAGAGATGTATGGAAAATATTGTGAAGAAATATTCCTGGAATCGCACTGTTTATCTGCTTCCCATTCTCAAAAACAGTGGTGTGGACGAAAGAAAGCAGTATAAAAATGCCATCACTCTTATGAATCGCAGGTTGAAGGACATAGGCAGGATGGTAGGGCTTACCCATCCGTTGACGATGCACTGTGCGCGCCATTCATGGGCTAGCGTGGCGAAACATAAGCATATTCCTTTGTCTGTCATCAGCGAGAGCATGGGACATGATTCCGAAGGAACGACCATGATTTATTTGTCGTCGTTGGATACGGCTGTCATCGATGAAGCCAACAAGCAAGTATTGAAAGAACTTTTCTAAAAAAGTCTGTATCTTAACAGGATACCGTATTAGGAACAAAAAACTTCAAATCCGTCAGCCGATACGGAATCCATTGTTGGGGTAGGGTATGGCTGACAGGTTTGAAGGAAAAACAGCGCATATTATGCATGTAAAGCTATTATCTACTCGTCGATAACACTTTTCACTTCTGTATCTACATACTTACCTGGGAAATAGGCTTCCAATGTAGCTACCAACAGGCTCTTGCCAAAGCATCGGGGGCGGCTCAGACAGTACTCTTACAGCCTGTCCTTCAGCAGTTCGCTAAACAAAGTCCGATAATCAAAGTCATTCTTCAAACGTATATCAAAACTTTCCCGATTCCGGTTATAAATCTCTAATGCCGCACCTCCCGTACTTGCCATCGGCAATAGTAACGCATCGGCATGATGTTCTTTAAACAGTTCATATTCAATTTCTACTCCTTCCATGCCTCCAATAAAAATACCCGCTACATAGTTATGTGCAGGAGCAAGCATCTGCTCACGCATTTCTGTCAGACTGGCTTTGCGGTCTTTCACACCTTGGCTGAACCTTACCTGAGTCAAGATTATATGTTCCACACATTCATTGTCTGGGGGGAACATGCCCTCAAAGAAAGCAGACTGATACAGGGTCACATGCTTTTCTATCTCACAAGAACTAATTCCTACTCTTTCCAGCACCTCACGAATCAGGGGAGTTATGGAAGGATGACCTCCCCATACCAACCGGGCATGAGGAAGAATAGTGGCGGCCAATGCGCGGACTGCGTCACGGATGCCTATCATATCGGCAGTTTCATAGTATTTCGCATCCCGCTCCGGAGAAGGAATACTGGCCGACAGAAAAATATGCTTCAATTTGTTTTCCATTTTTCCAATATATGATGATATGAATATGAATCCAACTCACGGATACAAACAGTCTTTACCGGTAAGTACCCATCCAGCCATTGCAGATGTTCCATCCATTTCTTCTTCATGTACAGCTGATCGTATACCAGGCACACTTTCACCTCCTGCCTTCCTGCCTCATCCTGCAAATACTCCTGTATCCACAGTCGGGCGTCATCCATCACCTTGGCGTCAGGGATACCTATTGCGGGCACAAATAAAATCCTTTTATCTTGTTCTTCTGCATATACCACATGTGAAGGATGTAGCGTATAAGATAAATTCTCTTTTTTCAGCCAACTTATAAAAGGTCCCATCAAATTGGAAATACGGGCCTGCAAACTCCTCGCCAAAAAACGTTCTACGGCAAGGGCTATCTTTTCCTCAATCTCCTGATAACGGACAGGACACAACAAATCCATCTTTTTCATTATAATGGGCAATCCCAAGCTACCCGGTATACTCTTTCCTGCCTGTCCGTCCCCTTGGTCTGTGCACAGTAACTCTATCACTCCTATTTGCAGAACACTGGCTTCATTCAACTCTTCCTTCACCCAGTCCCGACTCATATAATTATCAGTATGCAATGCTACCATCATGTCCGCATCCATCAACTGGTGTTTCAGTTCTTGTTGGAAATCTATTCCTTTACTAATGCTGTGCGTGTCCAAAAAAACATTGAACCCATGAGCCGATAATGTATCATACAAGTGCATAGCCTGAGTAAGAGCGTCTTCCCGACAGTAACTGATAAAGACTTTCCGGTGATGGCGTAACAAATGGAACTCCTGCAAGATAAAGTTCAGAACAGAAGCCAATCGTTCTTCGGAAGTTCCGGACCCCAGGCGCATGGCATTGACAGGATGCAATTCTTTCGGCACATTCTGCCGGAACCTATCCGAACTGTTTACCACCGGTAACACAGTGATGCCCTTATCCAGCAGAGACTGTAAAACGGGAGAGTCGGTTTCAAACCTCTCCTCCCATGCCGCGCCACCGAAATAAAGTCCCACCACCGGCAAGCTGTAATCTATCTCCGAGGCCTTCTCCGACACAAGCAGCCTCACTAGTTTATGGTCTATAGACAATTCCGCCAGTTTGTCCTCTAATTGTTGCTGCAAGTCCTGAGAGACCGATTGGAGAAAAGTGGAATCTCCCAGCAACACTACCTGATAGCGGTATGCATCTATCCTACTCATAACTCCTCCCTAGCTACGATTTCTCCTTTTTCATTCACTCTCCCTACCACTTTGGCAGGACAGCCCACGACCAATGCATAGTCCGGAACATCTTTGGTCACCACGGCGCCTGCACCTACCATCGCCCATCTGCCTATGGTCACTCCACAGACAATTACCGCGCCACCGCCCAGTGACGCACCTTCCTTTATTACGGTAGGTGTCATCGTCCAGTCATCACCCGATTTCAATTGACCATCCGGAGTGATGGAACGAGGATTCTTATCATTGGTAAATACCACGGACGGACCTACAAACACCCCATCCTCCAGAGTTACTCCGTGCGGAATCATCACATTGTTCTGTATCTTCACCCGATTGCCTATCACCACATCTTCGTCGATATGAACAAAATGGTGTATCTTGCATTCCTGTCCTATGCGGCAGCGGTCACCCACTATCACAAAGTCGTCAGTCTTCACACCTTTGCCCACCTCGGCCAGAGGGCTTATCTGCACCAACAGCGTATTACGTTTCTGCTTCAGTAACATCTCATCCTTATAACGTACCTCCAGACGCTGTATCAATGCTAATGCCTCCGGAGTAGGGAAACGTCCTGCCAACTCCCGTCTATAATCTCCCAATTGCAAGAAAAACTGTTCGCCCACCTCCAGTTTGGAGTCATCTGCCGCTTCAAGCAGTTCCGGGAAGCGGGAGTGAGCCGAAGGATGCAGTACCCGGAAAGACAGCAATTCCAATTCTATCCGGCTGGAAGTCAGAATCACACCTATCTCGAAAATTCCTCCCTCGTGCATCAGTTCATCACCAGACAGTCCCAATTCTTCCTTGATACCTCGGTATAATGTTCCATACAGATTCACAGTCTTCCCATCCTCCTCCAAGTCTTTTATAGCCACAGTCTCGTCATAGCTGAAATGATAAAGGTTGGCAGCCTCGCATCCCGAACTGCGTTTTATCCACAAGGCACTTTCTTTCTGTTCTTCTTTCTGTAACAGAAAGCCTCCCATTCCCAAAGAACAGAGGAAAGGAGCATAATGAGGAATGTCCTCAACGGTATGTATATCAAAAGGATTCTCCTTGTCACCCAGAGAAGCAATCAAATTCCCATATATTTTGCTCATTACCTTGAAGGTGAAATAGTCCGAACGATACATTTTCATCGTCAATGAATGGGTTTCTATTCCGTCCGGCGATCTTTGGGCAGTAATTTCAGAAACACCGACCATCGGTCCGTTGAACATGGTAGCATGGCTTCTCAAACGTTCCAGAACATAATCCGCCACTTCACAGGCCGTCTCTTCAATGAAAGTGTCAGCGTCTTTATCATTATAATACTTCTTGAAAAAGCAGCGGAGTCTTTCCAGCATCCGTGTATCTTCCGATGCTTCGGAATAAAATCCCAGACTTCTCAGTTCCTCCCTTCTGCTCTCGGGAATTGGCAGAATATATTTTACATTGGTCAGTTGCGCGCTTATGTGTTCCGGTGACCATATCTCACTACATGTCTCAAGCTTCACATATCGGCCTGAAGGGGTCAGGTCACCGAAACAACGCTGTACAGCGGAAAGGATGCTGAACATCTCGTCCTTTTCTCCCGTTTCCGGATTATCTGCTATGGCTACACGCTGGATGCTCCACATTTCTGGATTTTTAGGTCTGGACTTAATCCCATGCGGATAAAGCAAGATTTTCTTTTTTTTCTTCAGGGCATAAGGTAGTTCCTTGTTCTGCACGAAAGTCTTTCGTACCGACGAGTTGGAGTGAATATAAAGCACCACTGCACTTTCGTCTATCCCACTCTCAACATGGGGTCTATATCTCTCTCCGCTATATTTGAAGAGGATATCCTCATCGCGCCACACCCGGTAACCGTTGTTTTTCAAGGTATATACCACTTGTTGCACAAAAGGTCTGTCGGTACTGGAATAAGAAATGAATATATCATACTTATATTCATTTTTGTTAATGAATTCATCCATAGCATATTTTGTTTTAAAGGTTTATATCCAAAGCTCTTATAATAGTCTGTATCAATCCATAATCAGGCAAAAGTTCCGGCTCGTCCAAATAGTCCTTGAAACCATTTGCCGGAATTCCCTTCTCTTCGTAAGGTATTCCCAGGCTGTTAAAAATCCCCGTTTCTTTTGCTGGGGAGTCATATTTAAGACAATGACCGTATATTTCAGGACGGTCACTGATTCTCTTCCACATTCGTCTTGCGGCAAACCCGGTGCTGGCCACAGGCACTATATTCAAGCCACTCCTATAGAAAGCATTCAGTTCCCGCTCCCAAGTCGGGGTGTCAACCAGCTCCTCGCTTTCCTTTTCGTTGCCAAACAAATAAATACAGGCCCCTATCCCCGAATAAGAAAGGGAGATGAAGTCCGCATCATCCTCTGCGGGAGGAGGCAATACCTTTTGCGTCCATGTCCTATAAGATTTCGCACCGCCTTGTTCCCATTTATTAGCTCCCATCATCACCAGTTTTCCGATATTGTTCCCCAGCTGGCTTACCGGCTGATAATCTTTCTTTCTTAACTGGTACCCCAGATGATAAAGAAAAAGCTCCGCACGTCGGGTGTCCCAGTCACCATATCCGTCGGCACTACCGGCTATGAGTACATATTTTCGGTTATACCGGTTTTCTATCTCTTTCAGAACAGGCACAAGCATTGAATAATCCTCTATGAATACGGTCTTAATCCCATAAGTCTGCAGAAAGGCGGTTTGATGCTTCTGCCTCTGCTTCAAGTATGCGTCATCTTCTTTTTTTGTGATGTAAAAATGAACGGGCATATCCTCTCCATACCTGTTCTTTATCTGGCCGAGCAGGAAATTGATATTCGGGTCCGAGAAACTGAATCCGAGAAAAAGAAAGGTTTTAGAGGCATAGTGACATTGGAATTGGTCACTGAATATTTGGTATTTGTCGTTGTATCCCTCATAGTCGCGTCTGGTTATAATCACATCATGTATCTTTGATGCCTCACCATGCATTTTATACAGGGTAGCGTCACTTCCACTTAACGGATGGATAAAATTGCTTATGCAGGTTTTCACATCTGTTCTTTTTCCTTCCGCTTTCAGTGCTTTCTCCATCAATTCGTCATAATTGGTAGTCCAATAAACAGAAACAGGAAGCCGGGACAGGATGGTGTGCCGTTCGGAATAAGTCGCTTTATCAGGAGTCATTTTATCAAACAACAATTTATTCAACGCCCCTCTGTTGCGTTCGTCGTTCACATAATATTGAGCCAGTAACGCATAGTCGCTCTCTCTGGCAACATCCAGTCTCAAATGCGCGGCTACAGGTCTCATCAGTTCGGTCCGGTCCACATAGCCGCATGTTTTGGACATACCTGCCCCTAGAAAAACAGCCGCAGTGTTCTGGTGCAATGCAGTGACATAGGCATCAATGAATTCCTCTGTTTTAGAATCAAATGTATCCATATTCCAACAAGCTCTCAAAATGCCCTGCCTTTATTTATTGCAGCCGTTCCAAACGATATATCGCATCCATTTCCTCCGCTTCGAGCACACGGTCATAGATACGTATGTTATCCAGTTTCATATCTTCTGAGAAACTGCTATAATGTCCGTCACAGTCACCGCCTATTTGTATTTTGATAGAAGAAGGTACATCGTACACGCCTTCACAGTTGGCTACAAACTTACCATCTACGTACAGTTTCTTTTCACAACTGAATCCGTCACCATTAGGAATATGGGTGAAGCCAATCATGTGCCACTTCCCATCCTGCAAAGTACTGAAGGGGTAGGAAAAGGCATACGATTTACTAAAGTCTGCCCGGTTATTGGAATAGAGTTCAAACTTGCCACTCTTTGTACGTGCTGCCAAGCAGGGGAAATCCAACGCCTTGTCTATGTTTACCGCAGACAACAGGATACCCGCTCCAAAATCTTTCACCCATAAGGTGGCAGAATAAGTAGTGTTCTTGAATAATTGGTAGGGAATATTGATGTACTGTTTTTCTTCTTTCTTCAACCAGACGGACTTTCCTCTGCCCGAAGGGGTATCCGAGAGCATCTCCGGATGATTGATAAGGGCTGCATCATAGTGGTGGGAGGTACCGTCATCACCTGTACTATTATTGAAAGTGTAATAGGCCACCAGACCTACTTGTATGGAGGTCAACTCGTCTACTGAGGGGATTTCCACATCAGGAGTTTTGGGCTTGTTGTCGTCTGAGGAAGAGCATCCCACGCAGATACCTATAGATAATAATAGGGACAGAAATAAATAATTCTTCATAGTCATTTTCTTTTTAAAGTAAGAAAGCGGGGAAAGAACCGCCCGTTGCCGGATGCGCTTTCTTTCCCCGCTTGAAAGAGTTTATAATTTCTACCTTGGGTAGAAGCTGCTTCTCACGAAGGGGAAGCAAGCTTTTACTTTATAGGTTGATTATTTTGTAGTTACAGTAACATCAAATGTACGTACCATGGTCTTGCCCCAGATATCTGTTACAGAAATCTGCATCGGAACAGTTACTTTACCACCTGTTACATCGGCAGGAGCACTATCTATGGCTGTGATTGTAGTACCGGAAACCACACCATTAGTAGCTACATTCTGGAAGTATTTAGTAGCTTCCAAAGCATCAGCAAATGCGATGTTGACATTAGCGATACGAGAATCAGCAGGAGTTGCATTCTGAACTTCAGTTCCTTCTTTCTGTGTTAATACAGTTAAACTGTTATAGCTATTGAACAATGATATAAGAGTTGCATCATCTGCAGGAATCTTATCAGCAGAAGCTACACCTGACAATTTATACTGTCCCTTTTCCGTATCCAATTTGTAATATGTATCATATGCTGTATACAAATCATTCCAGCCTTTCAATGTAATAGCATTGTCTTCAACTTCTTTAGCAGCAGCATTTTTTGCTTCATCAGTAGCTGTTTCATCTAATGCAGCTAGAACAGCATTTTTTGCTTCATCAATTGTAGCATATTCTTTGCCGTTATAATAAATAGCAGACTTCAGTTTCAAGTAGTAAGTTGGCTTATTTGTAGTTGAAGTATATGCAATATACTGATCCATAGTCATACCCATATCCATCAAATCATCAGCTTTGATAGCGATAGGTTTACCAGCTGAAGTAACAACATATCCATCGTTCATTTTCGGTCCAGCAATGTAGTCATTATATTTATTCTTTTTACCAGTAGTTGCAAACAAATTATATTCTTTATCCTTGTCAGTACCGGCAGCAACCAAAGCCTTAGTGATAGCCTTCTGGATATCAATAGTATTAGTCCCGTTCTGTCCACCGAATACAGCTGACAACTTAGTGGCATCCATGATGATTGCCTCAGCAGGAGTTTCACTGAAGATTTCACTCTTAACTTTTACCTTATAGTCAAATTTATCTATGTTCTTGTCATTGCCAAACCATGTGTAGACAGCACGGATGTTACGTTCAGTATACAACTGGTTCCATTCTGCCGCAGTCCAAGTATTGCCAATTTGAGCTTTAGTCTTCCATACATTAACAGACAATTCAGCATTCGGATCAGCTTTCTTATCGTCACCTAACCAGTTATAATTGCCATAAGCAGCCTTATCTTCAGTATCACCACCATTATCGATATAGTTCTTATAATCCATATCAATAAAGCCTTTCAAAGCAGTACCATTATTCAAGATCAGACCATCAGCCAGTTTATAAGTTACTTTACCATTCTTAACATCAACCTTACCTGTAATTTGGAATACATTGTTTTCTACAAATGCAGGAACCAATTTGATATAAGTAGCAGTTACATCGGGGTTAGAAACAGCCAATGTAGCACTAGCTGAGTAAATTATAGTAGTTGTACCCTTAGCTGAAGAAGTCAATGTAAGAACATAGTCTTTCGGTAAGAATTTCTCAGCAGTATAACCTTTCAACTCAGTAGGAGTAGCCGTAGCATCTACATCAAATCCAAATGTTACATAGTTAGCAGGATTACCACCATAAGTTGCTGTAATTTTATCTCCCTTAGCATCATAGAAGTTAACTGCAGCATTGTATGCAACATATTTCTTTTCTTCAAGAACACCATTCTGACCTTCTTCCATTGCTTCGCGAGTAGCAGTCATCTTAACGTCACCCTTCAAGAAATTATCCAACTGAACAGCAGTCAAGCCCAGATCCTTGATATTCCATCTCAATTTAGCGTCTGTAGCTTTAGCAGCCAATGTTACAGCCTTATCAGCCAAAATACCTGTAGTTTCTACACCTTGATTGATTGTAATTTCAACTACATAGTTTTCAGCCTTTTCTCCTGAACCGGCAACAGAGCCATTCAAACCTAAAGCAATCAGCTTCATGTTTACTTTGATAGAAGTTTCATTAGCCGGCATATTGGCAATATGCAATTTGCTGCCTTCCACAGACAAACCATATTTTTCTTTTTGCACTTCATTAGTCAAAGACAAGATGAAATGACCATCATATTGGTTTTTCAATGTAAAGATAGCATCCTCTGTAGTAGATGGTTTTTCGAACACATCAATGGTTTCTGCATATTTTGCAGATTTATTCACTTTGATAGTTACATCTGCGTTTGTTTTATCATCAGCCATTACAGAGTAAGCAAAAGCTGTTTTTACAGTTGTACCCTTTTCATTTGCAATAGACAAAGAGGCATTAGCTACTTGAGCGTATTTCTTCTTTGCAGTATCATAAGCAGGTTCAACTTTCAAAGCCCAGAAGCAATCATTTTCTGCTGCTCTTGTTTGCATGTATTTTTCAACATGCATCCACTGAATTTCATCCCCTTCAATCTTACCATTACCATCAAGGTCAAAACTAACAGGCATATACTCAGTTTGAATAGAAGTATTAACCGGCAATCCCTTAACAGGAGTTGAAACAGCTATATCAGCAGTTTTGCCATCTGCCCCCTGCAAAGCGAAAGCAAACTTGTCAGTCAGTTCCACGTTAGCGGGAGTTACAATCAAAGGCAAGTTACCGCCTTGTTTAACAACATCGTTTGTTTTAATATCAGCCAATGCAGGGAATTCTTTCAGCAATTCTTTTGCAAGAGCATTAGTCGCACTCCATTTTGACCAACGTGCTGTTTCAAATATAACACGAACATCACTATAAGGTGCTTCAGCTACGAATGAGTCAGAAGTAGCGGGCAAAGTAACATCCTGGAATGCACCTGTTTCGTCAGCGATATGCAGAACGTAAACACCGTCTTTCTTCACAACATAAGCACCAGTACCCTGAGCAGAGATTTCAGTCGTCTTTTCTACGAATTCGCCTTTGTCAGCATCCCATTCGTAAACTACCCAGAAACCGTCAGCACTGATTTTAGGAGAAGGAGCAGTTGCGCCTGCCTTGCCATCCTCTCCGTCTTTGGCAACAGCCTGAGAAGCGGTCTTTTCGCCGTCCTTATACCAGAAACCGTCTTCGCCGATAGTCCATTCAGTACCGTTCTTTCCGTCTGCACCCTTGATGCCTGTAATAGAGGTGGTAGTACCGTCGCTCATGGTTACAGAGAAACCGTTTTCAATAGAAGAGATATTGGTCACCCATTTTCCTTCTCCCACCAGTTTCTGCAAAGCTGCAATCGCATCCTTGTTAGAATTAATTTGTTCCTGTAAGTCCTTGATGTCATCATCATAGTCTTTACAAGACACAAATGTTCCTGTTGACGAAACCATTAAGGCTCCGAACAGGATTGCACTTAAAAACTTTTTGTTCATAATAGAAAAACTTTAAATTTATAAATTTAAAAAACTAAAATTGGTTATACATATTCTATAGTTTCCGAGAGCTGTGCCCTCTGTTCATGTTTCATATATTTTTTTGGAGAGGCGCCCGTCATCTTCTTAAAAGCTGCGTAGAATGTGCTTCGTGACAGGAATCCGCAACGCCGGGGCAGCTCCTCTAGCGTATATATGTCCGACCGGAGCAGTTCCTTGGCATATTCCACGCGGTACTTGTTCAGCAAATCCTTCAGGTGGCAGCCGAAATAGCGGTTCACCACGTTGGACAGGTAGGTCTGGTTCGTTTCAATCATTCCACTCAGTTTCTTTAACGAAATCTCCGGGTCGAGAAACACCTGGCGCACTTCCAAATAGTACAATACATATTTATATAGCTCACAATCGACTTTCCTTGCCTGCTCCACGTTACGGCCTGCAAACTTCTGCTCCCAGTAAAGATGGGCAGCCCGGAAGAGCAGATTCTTCTGCCTTTCGGAAGTAAAGGTGCGCTTGTCGCGATGTAGGAACAGGTAGTCCATTGTACTCTCTTTTTATCGTCTCTGTTTCAGATAATTACTCACTTTTCAAACCCTTAAAAAGGGGTTGCGTTCGGTGCATCTCTTAGTAAGAGATACACCGAACGCACATAACCGCTTTATTATTAATAGTTTAATCCGATAAAAAAGTCTCCTATAACTTAAGACTAAAGATATTTTTGCATTTGCCTTGTGATTTTTCTTCTCAAAAAGTTTTAATTATCAAAACTTTGTGTAAATTTGCATCGAAAAGTGTATCTCTTACTAAGAGATACACTTTTTTTCTTCTTTCTCCTAAAACCTTATTTGCCACATTCCCAGATAATTGAAGCTCATCCTTCAGCCGTTTCACTCCCGACTTGCAAGTCTTAACGGATGTCAACATATTATAAAGGTCAAAGTCCGGATATTCTTGAAAAGGGATAATTGTTTCCAAAGCCGGCTTAAGGGTTTTTCAACGGGCTTTTCGGGGGAGGCAGTGGAATTGTTGGAGGCAGGTTTGAAGGGATTTGGGAAGTGCGGCTGAAACGAGAATGAGGGGGGTAATCAGTATGGATTACAAAACATGCCGGGATTATTAAAAAGATACAGTTTTTTTTGAAAGCGGAATGGCTTATCCGGCAACAAGCGGAAGTGACGTGTGAACCTGAACGTACGCAGGCGTAAGCCTATATATATGGTGACATAAGCTTATGCATTCGTATGTACTGTATCAGGTTCCACTGTGTTTTACATCGGGCAGTCCCAGTCCGGTGCATCTGTTTTATCGGGAGGACAATTTATACCTCTTCCATCCTTTCCAGCTCCCATCCGCAGAACTGCATCACAATGCAATGCAGGCGGGTTCCCCTGCAAAGCT
>OFFU01000073.1_pt1 | contig 105810 bp, 82 predicted proteins | sample 1521451 | NCBI WGS metagenome assembly OFFU01 (sample SAMEA3504106, study PRJEB24116) | mouse gut metagenome | biome: mouse gut; feature: mouse-associated habitat; material: faeces | place: Denmark | collected 2011 | reverse complement strand
ACTTGCATGTGTTAAGCCTGTCGCTAGCGTTCATCCTGAGCCAGGATCAAACTCTCCGCTGTTTTCTATTGTCTTATTTTTCTTCTTTTCAGTTGAAATCAAGCAACAGAAACCGATTTGTTGTTTGTTGCTTTCGCTCGACGGTGGTTCGCCTGCCCTGTGGACGCTGACTTATATGGATAGTTGTAGAATTGACTTGAGAACATCATCACTCCCCGGGATCGGGGCCGTGATGACCCTTGTACTACTTTCTAACTTGTCTATTGTAATTCTTTTCAATGTACTCTGTTCGCGCTTCCGGAAACTGACCGGAGAACTCTTGCGAAATGTTCTGCAAAGTTACTGCGAAATTTTCATTCCTGCAAACTTTTCGATGTTTTTAACATTCTTTTAACATCTCTCCCCGAACTTCGGGGACCTCTCAAGCGTTCCTCCTTCTGGACCGCCTCGCCGCTGCGAGGGGTGATTCCCAAAAGCGAGTGCAAAGGTAGACATTCTTCCCTCACCATCCAAATTTTTAGACCATGTTTAACAATTATTTAACAGTTAGGGTTATTCAACTCAGATTCAAACAACACGTATCACGCTGATTATCTTTAAAATACATAGGGCACACCATATTTTCACATGATATGCCCTATGAAATATTTTATAAAGACAACTACTTATTCACGCGGAAACGATCCTCTCCAGTGGTCAGGAAAGCGATTGCCTGGCGGGCAGCCGCAATACCGGCATTAATATTAGCCTCGGAAGTCTGAGCACCCATTTTCTTAGGTGTAAAGAAAACACGGCCACCAAACTTCTCTTTCATTTCCTCTGCACGGTCGGGAGCGACATCTGCGGCATATTTAAGATCGGGGCGAGCCTCAAGAGCACGGATCAGACCCTCCTCATCAATGACCTCCTTACGGGCAGTATTGATAAGAAGTCCACCCTTTGGCATTGATGTCACGAGATCATAACCAATCGAGCCACGAGTCTCAGGAGTAGCTGGGATATGTATTGACACTACGCGATTCTCCCTATAAAGCTCCTCTACGGAATGGACAGGCTTGACAGCCGCCTCTTCCATAGCAGCATCAGGACAATACGGATCAAGAGCAGAGATGCTCATGTCAAAGCCACGTCCGATACGCGCCACATTGCGCCCCACCTGACCGAAAGCCTGGATACCAAGGGTCTTGCCCTTAAGCTCTGTTCCGGAGGTGCCATTATACATATTTCTACACATCATAACGGCAAGGCCGAACACAAGCTCAGCAACAGCATTGGAATTCTGCCCAGGAGTGTTCTGCGCACTTACACCATGGGCTGTCGCAGCTGCGAGGTCTATATTATCATAACCTGCACCAGCACGTACCACAATCTTAAGATTCTTGGCAGCATCCAGCACCTCGGCATCGACTTTATCTGAACGGATGATGAGCGCGTCGACATCAGCGACAGCAGCAAGGAGGTCAGCCTTTGCGGTGTACTTCTCCAAAAGGATCAGTTCAGCACCAGCATCTTCTATCACCTTACGCATACCATCTACAGCCACAGCTGCAAACGGTTTTTCGGTAGCTATGAGTACTTTCATTATATGCTACGGTAAAATAATTGATAATTCAGTGCTGCTTCTCAAACTCTGCCATGGCATCAACAAGTGCCTTCACGCTCTCAAGAGGAAGGGCATTATAAAGCGATGCACGGAAACCGCCAACCGAACGGTGACCCTTGATGCCGACAATACCGCGGGCCGCACAGAAGTCCACGAAGTCCTTCTCAAGCTCCTTATACTCTGGTGTCATCACAAAAGTCACATTCATAATAGAACGTGAGTCCTCGGCTGCTGTTCCTACAAACATCTTGCTATTATCAATAGCATCATAGAGAACCCCAGCTTTCTCAAGGTCGATCTTCTCCATCGCCTTAACGCCACCCATCTCCTTATAATAACGAAGAGTCATGAGAGAAGAGTAAACGGGAAGCACAGGAGGTGTATTGAACATAGAACCCTTCTTGATATGAGTGCGATAGTCAAGCATAGTAGGGATAGCACGATCAACCTTGCCGAGTACATCCTCCTTAACGATCACGAGAGTCGCACCTGCCGGGCCGAGATTCTTCTGCGCTCCGGCATAGATAAGATCATATTTGGCGACATCAACCGGACGAGAGAAAATATCGCTCGACATATCGGCTACAAGGCGCACGGGGACATCCGGGTCCTCGCGGAGCTCTGTACCATAGATAGTGTTATTAGTAGTAATGTGGAAATAGTCAAGATCCGAAGGCACCTCATACCCGCGAGGATAGAAGTTATAGTTGGACTCCTTGGAAGAAGCAAGCACCTCTACATCGCCGAAAAGCCGAGCCTCCTTGATAGCATTGGCTGCCCATGTGCCGGTGTCAAGGTAGCCAGCCTTGGTGCGGAGAAGGTTCATAGGAGCCATACAGAATTGCAGGCTGGCACCACCGCCAAGATAGAGCACCTGATACCCTTCGGGCACATCAAGGAGCTCCTTGACCAGAGCCTGAGCCTCGTCCATGACTGCGACGAATTCCTTGGAACGGTGAGACACCTCAAGGAGCGAGAGTCCTGTCTCAGCAAAATTGTTCACTGCATCGGCCGTATGCTTGATGGTATACTCACTCAAGATCGACGGCCCGGCGTAGAAGTTATGTTTCTTCATACTTGGAAATGTTGGAAATAATTGTCTTTGGAAAGCCTGCAAAATTACGACAGACTTACGACTGCAAATTTATACAAATTATTTTCAAAAACTATATTAAATACAGAAATTTTTCTTTAATACTCCGACATTCCCGAAAACGCCTAAAAAAAGTCCTCTTTTTCAGTCTTTTTTCCCTTCATCAGCCACCCTGTTGGACGGATTGCACCACCGCTCGTTCTGCAATGACGCAGCACGCATCTCCGCCTGATTGCCACATGGGGTCCAGAACTCCTCGTGACCAAGTTCGTCAGGCATAAACTGCTGTATCACAAAATTGCCAGGATAATCATGGGCATACTTGTAGTCACGACCATACCCCATATCCTTCATCAAGGAGGTTGGAGCATTGCGAAGATGCAGGGGCACAGGCAGATTCCCGGTTTCTTCCACTCTTTTCAACGCCTTATTGACCGCCATATAGGCAGAATTGCTCTTAGGAGAGGTAGCAAGATAGATGGCACACTGCGCCAATGGTATCCTCCCCTCCGGAAATCCCACCTTATGCACAGCATCAAATGTGGCATTGGCAAGAAGCAGCGCATTGGGATTTGCAAGACCGATATCCTCAGAAGCAAGAATAAGCAGACGCCGCGCAATAAACTCAGGTTCCTCCCCTCCTGCTATCATGCGAGCAAGCCAATACACCGCGGCATCCGGGTCACTGCCACGGATACTCTTGATGAACGCCGATATGATGTCGTAGTGCATCTCCCCGCCCTTGTCATACACAGCTGGGTTCTCCTGCAAGCGGTCAGTAACCACGCGATCATCAATCACCATCCTCTCGCCCTGAGGTATCGACTGCTCAAGGAGATCGAGAATATTAAGCAGCTTGCGTGCATCCCCACCGGCAAAACGAAACAGAGCAGTGGTCTCCCTTACATCCACACCATGACTCTTCAGCACAGCATCCCTCTCAAGCGCACTGTCAAGGAGAGCCTGCAACTCAGGCTCCTCAAGAGGTCTCAAAGTATACACCTGAGCACGCGACAGCAACGGACGGATCACCTCAAACGAAGGGTTCTCCGTAGTGGCACCGATAAGCGTCACTGTTCCGCTCTCCACCGCACCGAGCAGAGAATCCTGCTGATTCTTGCTGAAACGGTGGATCTCATCAATAAACAGGATCGGACGCCCTTGTGTGAACATGCTCTCAGTGTCCCTACGACATCTGTCAATCACATCACGCACATCCTTGACCCCCGAATTGACTGCCGAAAGTGTATAGAACGGCACATTAACCGTGTTGGCTATAATCCGTGCAAGCGTAGTCTTCCCTACTCCGGGAGGTCCCCAGAGTATGAACGAAGCGATCTTGCCTGACTCAATCATCCTGCGCATCACCCCTTCGGGCCCCACAAGATGAGTCTGACCTATATAATCCTGAAGCGAACGCGGACGCATACGCTCCGCCAATGGTATCGTAGTCATACCACAAAGGTAACTTAAAAGTTTAAATCAATAAAGAGACACGGAAGCATGTCAGTGTTAAAGGGTATTAATTAGGTGTAAATTCTTTCCACGTTAAGATTTTTTCATTAATTTTACCGCAAAGAAACGATAGTGGCAAAAGCAGCTATGCGCATCAAAAACTTTCCGCCACCTATCGTTGTTAGTTTAATACCCGGAAGCTTATGTAAGCTTCCGCTAAATACCGTTTTAAACTATTGTCACAATGAGCGCACAACGTAATTCTGGAACACCCAAGACTATGCGAAACATATTTGGCATCATCATGATCGTCATTTATCTCGCAGTAGGCATACTATTCCTTTGCGGATATTTCAACATCCTCTTCCCCACATGGACCTGGGTACGCTGGGTAGGCGGAGCATTATTCATCGTTTATGGCATATGGAGGGGATACCGCCAGTTTGCCGGAATTGACCCCGGCTACGGCAACGAACCGGACGATGATGACACATCCGATCCGACATCATTCAAAAAGCACTAACACTCCCCTACTCCGCCCATACATCATGAGTATATCACCACGCAACATACCCCTGCTCGTCACATCCATAGCCATTGCAATCATTATGGCAGGGTGCACAGGCAAAAAGGAACAGAAACAGCCGTCTATGGCAAAGATAGCCTGCGACGAGTCATTCGAATACATAATGGAGCAGGAAATCAATGTGTACGAGTACATCTACCCTAAGGAAGATGTGCTCGCATATTACCTGCCCGAAAAACAGGCAATCGACTCAATCATGGCTATGGGATCAGTGAAAGGAGCCGTGATCACACGCCCGCTAACCGACAAGGAAGTCAACTACCTAAGAGCAAACAAGAAACTGGTACACCAGAAAAAAATAGCCATCGATGCACTTGCCCTTATCGTCAATCCGGCAAACCCGGTAGAGATACTCTCAAAAAAAGATATCGCTGAAATACTCTCTGGAGATGTCACACGATGGGATCAGGTAGAGCCATGCAAGCTCGGAGACATCGATGTAATATTCGATCATCAAGGCTCATCGACCGTAGCTTATATGCGCGACTCCATAATGGGAGGCAAACCTTTAGGAGCGCATGTGTCGGCAGTGAAGTCAAATCCTGATGTGTTCAAGGCTGTTGCCGAAAACCGCAATGCCATCGGCATCATCGGAGTCAGCTGGATATCAAGTGATCTGTCCGGCCGTCAGAAGTCGGTAGAGGAACTTGCCCAGGCTGTAGAGAAGAGCGACACCACAACACTCCAATTCAGCCAGGATGTCAAGGTACTGAAAATACGAGGCAACAATGAAGTCACAGCCTACAAACCCTATCAGGCATACATCTTTGACGGCTCATATCCGCTCTACCGTTCCGTATATATGGTCAGCACAGCCCCCGGCGGCACGGTGACCCACCGTTTCTACAGTTTCGTCACAGGATTTCAAGGGCAGAAGATCATACAGATGACCGGAATCCTGCCTGCCACAGTGCGACCGCGCATGGTGGAACTGGAATAAGAGACATGACAACCGCTGTCAACACACCTTAATTACATATAACTAATGTTTATTCACGCAATAAACATTCCGGATTATCGTTTGACAGATTAATCTCAATAAAATATATAAACAATAAAAACAAAAATAGTAAACCAACAGTGATGAAGTTACGCACATTGTTCTCCCTCTGCCTGGGAGGTATCGCGCTCACCGCGCTCGCTCAAGGAGGATACCAGGACGGTGTTGATTACTACAACGCCGACCGCTTCGAAAAAGCAAGGACCATCCTTCAAAAGACACTCAACGACGCATCGACCAACAAGGCAGTGTCATATTTCTATCTCGGCTCACTCGATCTTCGCGAAGGCAACATCCAGGGAGCCCAGACCAATTTCAACAATGGTATCGCCGCTGATTCCGACTACGGATACAACTACGTAGGACTCGGTGAAATAGCACTCAAAAACGGCAACAAAAAAGAAGCTGAGGGCCAGTTCAAAGCCGCCATCAATACCAACAAAAAGGACGCCGCTCTTGTAGCTGCTGTAGCACGTGCCTACGCGAATGTCGACCCCGTATTGTATGCCAAGGAGATTGAGAAGAATATCGAGAAAGGCATGAAGATGTCAAAGAACAAGGAACCGCAGATCTACGTCCTCCAGGGCGACCTCGCCAAGAACGAGGACAAAGGTCTGGCAGCAGGATACTACGAGCAAGCCATAATATATGAGGAGGAGAGCGGCAACGTCAATCCCGAAGCCTATGTAAAATACTCCAACCTCTATAACAAGGTGAACTCCGACTTCGCAATCGGAAAGCTTGTCGAACTCAACGAAAAACTCCCCACCTCTGCGTTGGCACAAAGCGAGCTCGCTGAGAAATACTACGACAACAATCAGCTTACCCGCGCAGCCGAGCAGTACGGCAAGTACATGAAGAACCCCAACCACTTCCAAGGTGACGAACAGCGTTACTCAGGTCTTCTGTATTTCGGCAAAAAATATCCTGAGTCACTCGAAGTGGCACAGCAGATTCTCACCAAAGACCCCAACAACGAATACATGCAGCGCATGGTAATGCTCAACAAGACTGCTCTCGGTGATTACACCGGTGCTGACGAAGCTGCCAAGAAGCTCTTCTCTCATGAGGGTGCAAAATTCACCGCCACCGACTATATAACATATGCCGATGTACTCATTCATACCGGAAAGCCTGAGGAAGCCGTTGCCGCTTACGAGACTGCTTACAATATGAACCCCGAAAAGAACAAGCAGATACTCGCCGACATCTCCGAGCTTTACAACAAGCTTGAAAACGATGCCAAGTCAGTAGAATACATGCAGAGATACGTTGACACTGGCGACGTGACACTACAGGATTATTTCATCCTCTCCAACCGCTACAAGAACCTCGGCCTGACACTTCCTGAAGGATCTCCCGAACGAGTAGAGGCTGCCAACAACGGTATCAAGTACATTAATCTCGCCCTTGAATCAGCCGCCAACAAAGGTCCCCTCTTCCGCAACAAGGCTACCCTTCTTATGGTGCGCGACGGAGCAAACAACACCCCTGAGCTCATAGAGACATATCAGGCTATGATCGCTGCTTACGATGAGGACCCCGAGAATATCAACAAGTATGCCGAAGCCTACAAGACTGCCTACACTCGTATGGGATCATACTATATGGGACTTGAGGACAAGGACAAAGCTCGCGAATATTTCCAGAAAGTGCTTGAGATCGATCCCGATTACGCGCCTGTAAAGAAAGTGCTCAGCGAACTCTAATCCTATAGCAATCGTTAAACTTACAGGAGCCGTAACACACTTACGCCCCTCCTGACTCTCAATAAGGTTAATATGCAAGGGCCGGGCTAAGCCCGGCCCTTGTCAATTCCTGTAATCCTCTACTCCAAAACATTGACTATGATCACCGAAAATCTTCTCAAGATATACGCATCAAGCTTCCGGCAGAACTGGGAACTACCCGCCATCACCGACTTCGGCTCTGGAGCCACGATGACATACGCCGATCTGGCGAGACGCATCGCCGCTACCCATCTGCTGTTTAAAGAGTGCGGTGTGAAGCGTGGCGACAAAATCGCACTCATGGGCAGGAACTCCATATCATGGGTCGAGACATACATGGCCACCATCACCTATGGAGCAGTCATCGTGCCTGTGCTGCACGACTTCAACGTACAGGATGCCATGCACATCATCAATCACTCCGAAAGTGTGATGCTGTTTACCAACGAGTCGATTTTCGACAATATGGAATTTGAAAAAATTCCGGCAATAAAGGCTGTGCTCTCGCTCGACAAGCGGGAAGTGCTCGCCGAACATCCCACCAACAACCATGTCGTAAAGAAATTCCTTGTCAAGCTCCCCGACCGTATGCGCAAGGCATATCCACACGGATTCACAAGCGCGGATGTCGAATATCCCGAGTTAGACGAAAGCTCACTGGCAGAGATCAACTACACCTCCGGCACCACAGGATTCTCCAAAGGGGTAATGCTCACTCTGAGAAACCTTGGCGGCAACGTCAGATTCGGCATCGAGTCAAGGCTACACTACCGAGGATCCAGAAACGTGTCGTTCCTGCCTCTTGCCCACGCCTACGGATGCGCTTTCGACATGCTCACACCTCTTGCCACAGGATCGCACATCACCCTTCTCGGCAAACTGCCTACTCCAAAACTGCTCCTCAAGGCTTTCTCACAGGTGAAGCCTCACCTCATCATATGCGTGCCGCTCATTCTCGAAAAGATCTACCGCAACAAGCTGCGACCGATACTGGAGAAAGCGTCGGTCAGGAATATGCTTAAAGTCCCCGGAGTCAACAAGATCATATACCGCAAGATACGCAATCAGCTCATAGAGGCCTTCGGCGGTGAATTCGAGGAGGTTATTGTAGGCGGTGCACCTCTCAACCACGAGGTCGAAGAGTTCCTGCATCGCATAGGCTTCCCATTTACGGTGGGTTACGGCATGACCGAATGCGGGCCGCTCATAAGCTACACCCCATGGCGGAAATTCATAACCGGATCGTCAGGAAGGACCCTCCCTTTCATCATGGAGTCAAAGATTGCCGACAGCAAAGACCCTGCCAACATTCCTGGAGAGATATGCGTAAGAGGCGAGAATGTGATGGTGGGCTATTATAAGAACCCCGATGCCACCGAAGCCGTGCTCGATGCCGAAGGATGGCTACATACAGGCGACATGGGCACCATATCACACGACAGCACGATATTCATACGCGGCAGGTACAAGACCATGATCCTGAGTGCAAACGGACAGAACATCTATCCTGAAGAGATCGAAGCCAAACTCAACAACCTCCCATACGTAGCTGAAAGCCTCATAGTGGAGAGAGGAAAACACCTCGTGGCACTTGTCTATCCAGACTACGAAGCCATGGACCGCGACCGTATATCCAACGAGAAACTTCCGGAGATAATGGAAAAAGTGCGGACCGACCTGAACCTCCAGGTAGCACCCTACGAACGTGTAGACAAGATACAGCTCATAGCCAACGAATTCGAGAAGACACCAAAACGTTCCATAAAACGATATCTCTACAACGCCTGATCCACACCCATTCCTTAAATCCACCCCATCTGTTATGGATTATCAATTCGAGCTACCCATAAAAGTACGCGACTACGAGACCGACTCGCAAGGCATAGTCAATAATGCCAACTACCTGCATTATCTTGAGATAACACGCCACGATTTCTGCGAACAGGCTGGCACATCATTCCGCGCCATGCAGGAGCAAGGGCTCGATCCTGTGGTAAGAAAGATCGAGATAGAATACATCTCCTCTCTAACACTCGGTGACAGCATGATATCCAAGCTAAGGATGCATCGCGAAGGCGCGCGATTCATATTCCGACAGGATATATTCAACGCCTCGACCGGGGCAATGGTGGTGCGGGCTGTTGTCACAACCGTATGTCTCGAAAACGGCAGACTGTCACGCGGCGACATCCTTGCTGAAGCATTTGCCCAATACCTGTAGGACACCCTTATGACCATCGACCCATCCCTCCTCTACCGGATAGCCTTCGCCTCGATGCGGGGACTCACTCCTGCCCTGGCACGCGCCATACTGGCCCGGACAGGGACAGAAGAACGGTTCTTCTCTCTGACTGCCGAACAGATATCTGCCTCACTCGGATTCCGCAACCGACTGTTTGACCGCTCTCTACGCGACAAGGCACTCAGAGAAGCCGAGGACGAGGTAAAATTCATCGAGCGCGGCAACATCCAGGCATCCTACTTCACTGACCCCACCTATCCGACACGCCTCCTGGAGTGCGACGACGCCCCGCTGATGATCTACACGCTCGGCGACTGTGATCTCAACGATGCGAGGATAGTCTCCATCGTAGGCACACGCCATGCCACATCCTACGGCACATCATTCGTCGACGACCTCGTTAAAGGGCTTGCCGAGAAGAGTGCCGATCCTGTAGTGATAGTAAGCGGACTCGCCTACGGTATAGATGTTGCCGCCCACCTTGCAGCCATCAGCGCAGGACTCCCGACTGTAGGCGTGCTTGCCCACGGACTCAACACCATATATCCAGCATCCCATCGCGACATCGCAGCCAGGATGATTCGTTCGGGAGGGATGCTGCTCACCGACTACCGTTCATCCGACAATATACATAAAGGGAACTTCCTTGCACGCAACCGCATCATAGCAGGACTATGTGACTGTGTAGTTGTAGTCGAATCCGACACTCACGGAGGCTCACTCGTTACAGCTCGTCTCGCCTCGGCATACTCCCGGGATGTATTCGCCCTGCCAGGACGCACATCCGACCGTTACTCCCGCGGATGCAACCATCTCATATCATCGTGCATAGCAAGCCTTCTCACATCATACGACGAACTCATTGACTCAATGCGCTGGCGACGACGCGTATCCGAAGGCGAACAGGGTGAGCTCTTCAGTGACACTCCCCCTGGCCTCTCTCCTGAGGAACAAGCTATAATCGACATCATAACAACTCGTGGCGATGCCACAATCAACGAACTGACTGCCTCAATCGACATCCCTACCCCACGCCTCATGGGAATGCTCGTCGACATGGAATTCCGCTCTCTAATCGCCGCAATCCCGGGAGGCAGATACCGTATAAGATAGGTCAAGAACCATCCCACATCATCCGACGTTTCACCTATACAACAAATTCCACCCAGACTATTATGGCAAAAATCATTCCACCCTCCGAACTGATCATCAATCCTGACGGCTCGGTGTTCCATCTCCACCTCACCCCATCGCAACTCACCGACCGCATCATCCTTGTAGGAGATCCGGCACGCGTGGATATGGTGGCTTCATTCTTCGACACCATCGACTATGATGTACAGTCACGCGAATTCCACACCATAGGCGGCACATACCGAGGCAAGCCCATCATGTGCCTGTCCCACGGCATAGGACCTGACAACATCGACATAGTAATCAACGAGCTTGACGCTCTCGCCAACATCGACTTCAACACTCGCGAGGTTCGCGACAACCTGCGACGCCTCACTATGGTGCGCATAGGCACATCGGGAGCTCTACAGCCCGAACTCAAGCTCGGCACCCCTGTAATAGCCGAAAAGTCCATAGGATTTGACGGTGTTCTCAACTACTACGCCGGACGCAACGAAGTTGCCGACCTTGAATTCGAGCACGCTTTCTGTGAGGCTGTCGGATGGAATCCGCTATGGGCAAAACCTTACGTGGTCAATGCTGATGAAGAGCTTGTCAATCAGATAGGCGGTGACGACATGGTGAGAGGAAACACCATATCAGCCGTCGGTTTCTACGGTCCGCAGGGAAGGGAACTTAGACTTCCGCTCGCCAATCCACAGCTCAACCGCTTGATCGAAGAGTTCCGTTTCAACGGTCGCAAAGTCACCAACTACGAAATGGAGTCGGCACCACTCCAGGGGCTCGGCAAGCTAATGGGACACCGTGCAATGACGGTGTGCTCAATCATAGCCAACCGCATGAACTCCGATGCCAATCCCAACTACAAGACTGCTGTCCGCGACCTCATAGCCACCGTCCTCGAACGAATATAACTTTCAGACCAGAGGGCTATATATAAGACAGGAGAACAGGAGAACTTTTAGACCAGAGAACCAGAGATCTATAGTTTTTTAATCTATAATTTTCGGTCCTCTAAAAAATTTTCCTGTTCTCCTGTCTTATATATAGCCCTATGGTACTATGGTCTAAAAATTTTCCTGTTCTCCTGTCTTATATATAGTTCTCTGGTCTGAAATAATGGTTGAGAACATCGCGGGCAGCGACAAACGAGCTGAGCTGATTGTTTAGCACCTTCACCTCCTTCTCCGCAAGCATACGCTCAATCTCAGGATTATTATAGAAATTCGACCTGAGCTGAGCATCGATAGTCTCATACATCCAGTATCTTGCCTGCTCGCTTCGTTTGCGGTCAAAATAACCGTTAGCCTTCACAAAATCAAAATAGCGGTCAATCATATCCCACACCTCATCGATTCCGAGCTCAAAATAACCCGAATAGGTCAGCACCTCGGGCGACCAACCGCTTGCCGGAAGAGGGAACAGGTGGAGCGCACTGCGAAACTGTGTCTGAGCCAACTGCGCACGCTGTATATTGTCGCCGTCAGCCTTATTGATCACAATGCCGTCAGCCATCTCCATGATGCCGCGCTTTATGCCCTGCAACTCGTCACCGGTACCGGCAAGCTGAATGAGCAGAAAGAAATCCACCATCGAATGCACAGCGGTCTCGCTCTGCCCCACACCTACAGTTTCAACAAATATATTGTCATATCCGGCAGCCTCGCACAACACGATGGTCTCGCGAGTCTTTCGCGCCACTCCTCCGAGCGATCCCGCCGAAGGGCTGGGGCGTATGAATGCATCCGGATGCACCGACAGTTTCTCCATTCTCGTCTTGTCGCCGAGTATACTCCCCTTGGTGCGTTCGCTCGAAGGGTCGATGGCAAGCACAGCAAGCTTGCCCCCTTTTTTCAGGACATGTAAGCCGAACACATCTATCGACGTGCTCTTACCGGCTCCGGGCACACCGGTGATGCCGATCCTGCGTGAATGCCCGGAATGAGGCAGACACTTCTCTATCACCTCCTGCGCCAGAGCCTCATGCTCAGGCGAAAGGCTCTCCACAAGGGTCACAGCACGCGAAAGCATGGTCATATCCCCCCTCAGTATCCCCTCTACCATTTCGGCTGCCGACGGCATGGGGCGCGGACGCCGCTTCTTCAGATAAGGGTTCACCACCGGAGGCTGGCTCACCCCCTGGTTCACGGTCAGACCGTTATACTTGGCATCATTCTCAATATGTTCCATCGGTTTATTTGGAAGATTTAAGGTTATTATTTCACTACCTCAGCTACAACTCTCACCATAGTGGACGGATGCTGAGGGTCATTGGCAATAATATTTATACGTGCGTTAAGCAATTCCGGGCTCTTTATCATCGAAGGTGTCACGGTCACATTGACCTTGGCACTCTTTCCCGGCTTAATGGTCTTGTCTTTGAGCCGAATGCTCACAGCAGGATCAGGACATGATATAGCACGTATCACAAGCGGGCTCTTGCCCCGATTGAAGATGTCAAACGAACTCTCTACCGGACTGTCCCCTTTGCTCACCCTCTCCAGGTCCAGAGCCGTCTCAGATGTCTCAAGCAAAGGAGCCTTCGCGCGCTGCTCCGGGGTAAGTTTGGAGAAATTCTCCTCCAGTATCACCACTGTCTCTATCTTTTTAGCCTGTGCCGATCCGGCATCGGGATAGAACAAGAGCGAGTCAGTCACTATGCCCCAGCCGCTCGCCTCGTTGCTGTGGAGCACAGTGGAGATGATAAACTGCTCCCCGGGCGGCACCACCTTGGGCTGCAACATGGCATGGATATACTTCGGGGCACCCTCCACACGCGGGCGCAGAGTATCTGCCGATGCATTGTACGCATCCACATACTGCCCCATGGTCTCCCCTTTGAGCACCTTGCCGTATGCTATTGTATTGGAGCGCAGCCTCACAGGTCCCACTTCTATAGGATAACGGCTCTTAAGGGTGTTGGACGACCCTATCACCGTCCCTGTGATGGTGAGCGACGTGCGGCGCGGAGCTGCACTGCAATCCACATTGATACGTTTAGAGAATCGCCCCGGCCTCCCCTTGGGATCAAACCCCACACGTATCACCGCTGTATCCCCCGGAGCCACCGGCTTGGTGGAATACTCCGGACGCGTGCAGCCGCAATTGGCTCTCACACCTGTGATAGCCATAGGTTCTGTTCCTGTATTTACGAGCCTGAACTCGCAATACACTGTACCGACATTCTCGTCAAACGCACCGAAGTCATGCTTCTTGCCAAGCCACTTATTCTCCGCCCAGGCAGGGAGCAACATTAAGGCCCCCACCGCGGCAAGCGCGCATCTCTTTATCGCATTCATAACCGCATATGTTTATTTAGGGATCACAACCCCTTTGAATTTCAGCACAGTGCGTTTCTTTCCGGTGCTGAGCTGCACTTTCACGTTTCGGCGGAACTCACCCTTGAATGTGGCTGGATTGAAATTAACCTTTATCACACCTTTCTTTCCGGGCGCGATGGGTGCAAGAGGGAAATCGGGCTTGGTGCAGCCACATCCCCCATTGGTCACAGTGACAATGCTCACCGGCTCATCTCCGGTGTTTGTGAACTCATACGTCGCTGTCACCGTTCCACCTTTCGCACGGATAGTGCCGAAATCATGTTCAAGCTTGGAGAACTCCACAGCACCCTTTGCCCACGACCCGACAGAGGTCAGCACCGCGAGCACAATTATAAACATTATTCTCTTCATATCTTCCATAATTTATTAACACACAAAAGTACAAAAAATATCTTCGAATAAAAAAATCTGCCCGCACAGCGTTTCACAACGACATACGGGCATGTGACTATTGGATTTACCTATTTTCACAAAATTAATCAGAAGCGGTAATATTCAATAATTCCGGATTATCATAATGTAGTAATGCAAAATAAAAGCAATCTCGGCAACTTTCATTAACCGGAAGATTGCCATACAATTCTTATTCCACTATCTGTCTCGGATCTATTGCATTCTTTGCATCCTTGGCTGGCTGGGAAGCCTCCTTGATACAAAGAAACCATTTGTCATCCTTTTTTACAGGATTAAACATCAGCGATATAGCCGGAGCGTTACCCGATGAGTCACGTTCGCGGAAAAAGGTACGATACTTCAAGTCATTCAGTTCAGGGGTAGAGAAACTGTAATAGTCCATCTCGTAATCCACTACAGGGAATTTCTTGAAACGGTTGAGCATCCTCTCGCGAGCCTCATCACCAAGGGGTGACGGAACGCCCTCGTCAGACATCTCAAAGAAGTTGCCCACAGCCCACTCCACATTACCGCTTTTCAGGCTATCCATCACCTGAGTGGCAATCTGGAACACCTGAGTGGTGTCAGAAGCTGTAAGCGTAGAGGCAAATTCCTCTTCGACCTCCTGAAAAGTCTTGGGTTGCTCCTTCTTTCCGTCGCTTCCTCCACATGCCCACATGAGCATGGAGGCTCCGACAATTATAAATAATTTTTTCATCTTCTAATTTTAAGAAGAGCACCGGCAGCATATACCGGTGCTCTCCTTGAATTTTAAGCTAATGAAGAATTAAGCTTTAGGCTTAGCCTTGACAACTACATTGGCGTTAACAGTCTGTGATCCCCAATAGTAGTTAACAGTTACCTTAACAGTAGCATTCTGATCCCTTTCGAGAACACCATTGGTATAGTTGCATACAACTTTTGAAGTGTTGAGGAAGGCAGGAGTTGCAAATCCGGTAGCATCCGCAGCTTCAACAACATATACAGTTTTTCCGTCTACTGTCTTCTCAGTCATACCCTCTGCAGAGAACTCAACACCACTTACAACGGGGAGTTCGATCTCTACGCTATTGATCTGATAGTATGCGAAGATACCTTTGACATCTGTATAAGAACCGTTGGTAAAACCAAACAGGGGATTAGTATATGAGTCTGTCATAGAGAAGAAGTTACCAAGGATTTCCTTGCTGGGATCAATACCGTTGGGATAGATCTCATATCCGTTAGCACCGGCAACGATAACAGGCTTCTTGAAATCCACCTTAACTACATTGCTGCTTAGGCTCTTGGGAGCAAGACCGCAAGCACCATAGGTAGCGTCGATCTGTACATTTGCAAATACATTGTAATCAGCTGTACCATTGTTAAGCTGAGTCTTTGCAGCTTCTGTAGGCTCGGTAGCGGGAGCAAGAGCAGGACCATAAGTTATGTTACCTGTAGTTGCGTCAATCATAGCAACGATATTTGCATCTGAATAAGGAGTTCCGTACGCAAGCTTGGTCTTGGTAGCATCAAGAGAGAAGCCGGACTTCTGGTTATCAGCGAAACGGTATGTCTGATTTACACCAAGCTTATCGATTGCAGGATAGCCTTCGGGCTGCACGCCAACATAAGCAGGTACTATAGTCTTATTCACATAGTAATCCTTGAACAGATAATCGAAATCTGTAACATCCTTGTTAAGAGTATTCTTAGCCTGCGGAACACGCATACCTACTTCATTGGTCTTTCCTGTAGGAATGTAAGCTTCATCAAGCGTTCCGAACATGATAGTGGGAGCATCAGCCATCTTGATTGTCACACCAAGATAGAGGAAGAACTTATCATTGGTATTATGCACGAACTTGCGGTAGATGCTTACCTGCTTGCCTGTAAGCTTATTGATCTCCTTAACGGCATCAAGATCATACGCCCAGGTAAGGAAGCCGTTGGTAAGACCTACACCTGCATCCTTATTGTAAACGAGATCGCCATAGGTATCAGATACATTAGTGAAAGTAGCAGTAGTACCTGATGTTGTAGATGTATAGACAGTATTATCCTCAATTGTGAAAGTAGCATTGAATGTCTTCTCATCCATACCAAGCTCGGCAAGAACCTTAGAAGCCATAGACTGCCATGTGCTCACAACCTTAGCATCGGTATTTTCGCAAAGATAAGCGAAAGGCTTCTCGTTCTCAGCAAGTATAATAGGCTGGTTGTAGATGGGAAGCTCCTCTGCATCCTTGTCAGCGATATTGAGCTTGACATAACCTGCGAGGATCACATCGTTGCCGTTGCATAGAGTCACACATACGATAGGATGACGACCGATAGCTGATCTGGAAGCATTATCATCAGAACAATCTACCCAAGTTTTGGGATTCTCATTAGCAAGATAACGGAGAGTCACTTCACCGTCCTCAGCGATTGTAGCAAATTCTGAATCGCTTGTCTTAGACTCACCAACGATATAGTTCATCATATTGAACTTCACGTTAAGACCCCACTTTTCAGCGATATCAGCAAGCGAAATCTGCTCTTCTACAGGATTAGCGACTGCCTTGCCAAAGTCAGACTTGGTGTAGCATACGCGGATCTGGTCCTTAAGATTGAACTTTGTACCCTGAGTATAAACAACATTGAAATTGACAGCACCCTCAACAGCATTCTTACCGGTTGCATAAAGATGTTCATCGGCAGTTCCGGTCTTCGGGATATAGCTGAGAGCAGTGAAATTATAGAGAGAAGGAACGAGGCTGAAATAATCGGAAGTCAGCACCGCTTTCTCAACATCCTCAGCACCTGTAAGAACTGCCTGAAGGGCAGTAACAGGATACTCTGTGCCATTTTCTGTAGTAACAGCTGAAGGATTAGCTACAGTGAAAGGAAGAGTCATCACTCCATCCACCACCTTCTTGTCAGCAGGACGAGCTGTAAGCGATGCAACAGCAGCACGTGAAACGCTCTCAACATTGCTGATAGGGAGGAAACCGAAGTTTACACCCTCAAGATTAGCATTATTAGGATTAAGATTGAATTTGGCATTAGCTACTTCGCTACCTTCGAACAACCTTGTAAGTGCTGTATACTCCCAACCACTTGCGATGGTGTATGCAGCTGTTTGTCCATCAACAGTTACATCTCCGGTGGTAGATGTGGTGGCAGGAGTCTTTACAGCCTGCTTGGCATAGCCGAAACGCACAGCCTCAACACCGTCGAGATAGAGCTGGGGAACGAATCCGATGCCCTGGAGAAGACCGTTACGTGAAATGATCACTGCGCCTTCAGCATCCTCTACGCCGTTGATATATAGATAATTACCATCAAGGACAGCGGTAAGTCCGTTTGACTCGCCCTCAACAGCAATCTTAACAGGCTCAACAGTGGTGTCAAGCTCATATTTTTTGGTCTCGGCATTGTACTTGTAGAACTCAAGAGCTGTACCCTGAGCATTGGGAGCCCAATAGTTGCCCTGAACGCCCTGTTCTCCGTTGGGTCCCTGTGCGGGATATTCCTTCTTCACAACACCGTTAAGAGCCCAGTAAGCCACACCACCTTCTTCTACAATGGTCCAAAGGTTGGATTCACCTGCGGCTCCATCCTTTCCGTTCTTGATGTCATAGCTCTGAGTCTTGCCATCCTTCTCAACGGTAACAGTGATGCCGTCAGCAGTCTGGCTCACTCCGGTAAGAATAGCACCGTTAGCAATCTTCTGATTGATCGCATCAATAGCCGACTTGTTCTGAGCCACCTCAGTGCGAAGCTGATTGATGTCATCATCATAGTCCTTGCAAGAGGAGAGGGTACCGGCCGAACCTACAACAAGAGAGGCGAGCAGAAACCCATTGATGAATTTTTTGTTCATACGTGAATTTGATTAAGTTATAACTTTGGTTAAAGATATTTGTCTTGCAACATCATAGTCACCTTACACTTATAGTATTACTACACACGTGTTTAGGTAATATTTGAAGCCCCATTCCGTGTACGATACGACACACCATGGGAATCGCTCTACAAAGTTATGCCAAAGAAATTTCACAGCCCCGATATAAGCGTAGCGGGATTGTCACACTTATGTCGCAAAATTCACACATATCCTCTTCCCCATCATGCTCAGTGATGCTCACGCATCATCCCTGCCGCCGTCGAGAGGCAGATTGCGGCTCAGCTCAGAAAAGAAATCACGGTTGAGTATCACCGAGATCCTCTGGAGCAGCACAGTGTCGATAGAATGTTTCTGAAACAGGCGATACACATTGGAGCGGTCGCAGTTCAACTTTCTGGCGAGCCACGACACAGTCCGCTCCTGACGCTCCAGCTCCTCCTTGATCATAGTGCCGATTGATTCCATAATATGCTTAATATATTAAGGTGTATACGGCTTCCATCCCCTAAGCCCTTGAATCTGTTATCAGGTACCACCTCTGTGTTGGTAAATTAACGAAAAACGTGGGATGGACTCGCAGCTGCCACTCCCTCGATTCAAGGCCTTCGCATTACCCAACACAGAGGAACGACAACATCTGCAGCACCCCACGAGAGAGCATATAGCTGACCACACCACCCTACAGTGATGTGGAGGCATAGCCTCACAGTGGACGCATTCCCTGTCGCTTCCCACCTGTGTTGATCAAAAGTTGCGAAGTTCTGAATCAAGTGTAGAAACTAAGAACGAATTAACGTCTTTCAAAAAACCCACCCGCCGCTGCAGGTAGTATTGTCTCAAATATTTTCACAAAATTACGGATTTTCTTATGGCAGTGACCCTTGAAAATGATAAAAAATGTTATATCTTTGCAGCGGAGAAGTGGCAGGCGGATGGATGCATGCCCGATCCTTTCACGTAATCATCATGTAATGTTATGAGCTATAGTTTTTTAGACCTGCTCTGCCTCCTCGGGTCCGTAGCCCTTTTTCTTTATGGTATGAAAGTGATGAGCGAAGGCCTGCAAAAAGCCGCAGGCGATCGCCTCAGGAATATCCTTTCGGCTATGACGCGCAACCGGTTCACCGGTATGCTCACCGGTATTCTCATCACAGCTCTCATACAGAGCTCGTCAGCTTCCACCGTGATGGTGGTAAGTTTCGTCAACGCAGGTCTGATGTCGCTCGGACAGTCCATGGCGGTAATCATGGGTGCGAATGTGGGTACTACATTCACCGCATGGATTATCGCTCTTTTCGGCTTTAAGGTGAACATATCCGCCTTTGTCCTCCCGGTGATAGGACTCTCCATACCTCTGCTTTTCAGCAAGAGCAGCCGCAACAAGTCAATAGGGGAATTCTTTATAGGCTTCTCGTTCCTCTTCATGGGTCTCGACCTCATCAGCACCTATGTGCCTGACCTGCAAAGCAACCCCGAAATGTTCGCATTCCTTGAGCGTTACACCTCCATGGGATTCGGGTCGGTGCTGATATTCACATTCGTCGGCCTCATACTCACTATGGTGATACAGTCAAGTGCAGCCACTTTCGCCATCACCCTCATAATGTGCAGCAAGGGATGGATAGACTTTGATCTCTCCTGCGCATTGGTGCTCGGCTCCAACATAGGCACCACCGTCACTCCGCTCATGGCATCCATGGGTGGCAACATCGCAGCCAAGCGCACCGCCATGGGCCACCTGCTATTCAACTTCCTCGGCACAGCCTGGACCCTCGCCATATTCTTCCCGTTCTGCCACTTCGCACAATGGCTCACGGAAGAGCTCGGACAGGGCGACCCGGGAGCCCTCTCGGCATTCGTCAACCATATCGAAGCCACCGACCCGGACACATACAACCATCTGTTTGACAACACTCTGCCTGCCGGGCATCCTGTGTCGGCACAGATAGCTGTGATGCAGCAGAGCGTTTCGATAGGACTTTCGGTGTTCCACACCGTGTTCAATCTCATCAACCTGTCCATTATGATATGGCTTACAGGTCTGTACGTGAAAATCGTGGAACATCTCGTGCCATCCCGCCCCAACCAGGAAGAGGAATTCCAGCTCAAGTTCATTCAGATCGGCATGGTCAGCTCCTCCGAGCTCAACATCTCCCAGGCTGAAAAAGAGATTGTCGTGTACTCCCAGCGCGTGCAGCGCATGATAGGGATGGCTCAGAACATCATACACTGTAAAGACAACAGCGAAGAATTCACCAAGCAATTCTCCCGCCTTGAGAAATATGAGGAGATATCCGACCGCATGGAGATCGAGATCGCCGACTATCTGAACCGCTGCTCCGAAGGACGCCTCTCCAATGAAGGAAAACACCGCATAGCAGCGATGTTCCGCATAGTGAGCGAGATAGAGAGCATAGCCGACTGCTGCTACGGAATAGGAAAGATACTCATACGCAAACGTGAGAGCAACGCTCAGTTCTCCGAAGAGATATACCATAACATCGACTCCATGTTCATAGCTGTAGAGGCAGCGATGACCAATCAGATACTGCTGCTCCGTGATGTAGAGCACGCCCAGCAGAAGGACATCATCACCTCCTACAACTACGAGCGAGAAATCAACAATCTGCGCAACCAGTTCCGCTCGGCAAATGTCGAAAACATCAACGAACATCATTATGAATACCAGGCAGGCATATACTTCATGGATGTAATCGGATCACTCGAAAAGATAGGCGACTACATCATAAATGTTGTGGATGAAGTGAAAAATCTGCTCCGGCTCTCAAAATAATGGATAATAATGATAGCCCTAAACAACATACGCAAATACTTCGTTGAATATTTCAGCCTGAATGACTACCTCATCTCGCAGGATGAGGCCGAAAACGCCATACGCGAAGGTGTGACATTCCGTGGCACCAACATTCTCATCCTTATACTTGCGATATTCATCGCATCTCTCGGACTCAACACCAACTCCACTGCCGTAATCATCGGCGCAATGCTCATATCCCCACTCATGGGCCCAATCATCGGCATAGGTCTCGGAGTAGGAATCCAGGACTTCGAACTGATAAAGCGGTCGCTTCGCAACCTGGTCATGGCTACAGGATTCAGTGTGCTCACATCGACCCTCTACTTCCTCATATCCCCTGTGAGCGAAGGTCATTCCGAACTCCTGGCACGCACCTCTCCCACCATCTATGATGTACTGATAGGTCTCTTCGGCGGAGGTGCAGGAATCATAGCCATAGGATCAAAATCCAAAGGCAACGTCATCCCCGGCGTGGCAATAGCCACCGCCCTCATGCCGCCGTTATGTACAGCAGGCTACGGCATAGCCACTTTGCAGCTCAACTACTTCTTCGGCGCGTTCTACCTTTTCCTCATCAATTCAATCTACATAGCTCTCGCCACATTCATCGGCGTGAAGCTCATGCACTATCACCCTGTGCAGACCGACACTCCGCTGCGCGCCCGCAAAGTGAGACGCATAGTCTATACCGTAGCGATCCTCACAATGCTCCCCTCCCTCTACCTCACCTACAATATGCTTAAGCAAAGCCGATTCACAGCCAATGCAGACAAGTTTGTAGCCGAGGAATGCCGGTTCCCGTCAACAAGAGTCCTGAGCACCGACGCATCCTACGATAAGGGTGCCCGCACACTCACCATCACTCTTATAGGAAAGATACTTCCTGCCGATTCGCTGAACCTCGCTCTCTCGTCACGTCTGCAATTCTACGGACTGGCAGGCACCAAGCTCAACATCATTCAGGGCGATACCCCCGACATCTCTGACCTCCAGAGCTCTTCGGTACGCGATATCTACGAGATGGCTCAGACATCCATAGCCGACAGGCAGGTCACCATCGACTCTCTGAGGGCGGTAATCGATGAGAACCGCATCAACGACACCATTTCAGGGCGCATAGCTCCTGAGGTAAAAGTGCTTTTCCCACAGGTAAGGAATCTCGCCATCACACGTGCCATATTCGGAAACATAGAGACTTCAGGACTCGACACCGTCAACGTGGCTCTCGTGTCGTACTCAACAATGCCTCCTGCCGCAAAGCAAAGAGAACTTGAAAAATATCTCGAAGCCCGCCTGCGTCTGCCCTCAGTATCCATAGTCAACGTGAGCAACAGCATGATTCATACTCCTAAAGCACACCCTGCCAATGATAAGCACCACCGCTAACTCTTCTGTAAAGCCCGAGCTCCCTGCCTCACTTAAAGGGAAAAGAATTCTCCTTGTGAACCACGGTGATACCGTAGGTGAGGCCTCTGGAGTGACATTCCGGCTGATGAGGGCTTTGAGGCATAGCGGTCTGGATGTGAGGATGCTTGTTTTCACCAAGCGTTCCGATTCGGACAATGTGGACTTCGTAGGCGGAAGGCTTGAGCGTGGCATACGCTTCTGCCTTGAACGGTTCAATGTGCTATGGCACAACGGATTCAACTACGCCAATATCTTCGCGGTATCAACAGGGGCATTTGCCAGAAACATCCATCACCATCCATGGGCAAAAGAGGCTGACATCATATGCCTCAACTGGATAAACCAGGGGCTGATGAACCTCAACGGCATACGCTCACTGCATAATATGGGCAAAAAGATCGTATGGACTATGCACGACATGTGGACATTCACCGGAATATGCCACCATTCATATGACTGCGAGTACTACACCGACAGATGCGGCAACTGCATATATCTTGAGAACGGACATCCCGGAGATATCTCAAGAAGATGCTGGGCTAAAAAGAAAAGGCTTTTTGACGAAGTGCCTATCACATTCGTGGCAGAGACAAAATGCCTTGAGCTCAAAGCCCGGCAGTCAGCCCTCCTGCGCGACAAGCCGGTGATGACTATCTGCAATCCTTTCAATGTGGATTCCTACTATACCACCCCTCCAAGATATATTGAATCTCTTCTCAGCACCACCAAGCCCAATCTGATTCTGATAGGCGCATCACACCTTGACCACCCTGACAACGGCATCGATTACGCAATAGAGGCTCTAAACAGGATATTCACCGACCATCCCGACATAGCCAACAAGACGGCTGTATACCTGTTCGGCGACATGCACAAGCTCGACAAACTCGACTCCCTGCTCATGTCCCACCGATGGCTCGGACGTGTCCACGACCAAAAGATACTGCGATACCTATACAGTTACGCCAAAGTGTTCCTCGCGCCCACCATATTAGGAAACATGCCCGGCACTCTTGTGGAGAGCATGGCCGGAGGCGCGATCCCGGTGCTATTCAGGCAGCAGTTCGACGAAGGAGTGATAAGCCACCGGGAAAACGGATATCTCGCAGCCTATAAGGACTCTAACGATCTTGCAGAAGGTGTGCTGTGGGCTTTGAAGGCTGACATATCCCGCGAAGGACTTCACGAAACAATCAGAGAACGCTATTCCCCCGACATCATAGCCCGGCAATACATCGACCTCTTTGACTCGTTGATGTGAGATATCATCCTCCCATATGCCGGCGTGATGCAACCCTAATAACTCAGATATGCCAAAGAAAGTACTTATAGTAGGAGCCGGAGGCTTCATAGGAGGTTTCATAGCCGCCGAATCTCTCCGCCGCGGATACGAAACATGGTGCGGAGTCCGCGAATCCACCTCGCGCCGTTACCTCACCGATCCTGCCCTGCGATTCATCACTCTCGACTATGACAACCCCGAGCGTCTCGCCGAGCAGCTCAAAGGACACCAGTGGGACCACATAGTCTACAACCTTGGGGCGACGAAGTGTGTCAACTTCATGGATTTCAACCGCATCAACTACTGCTATCTGCGCGATTTCGTAGATACTCTCACCGATGTCGGAGCCCTCCCCGAACGGATGGTCTACATGTCGTCACTCTCAGCCATAGGTCCCGGCGACGAAAAGAACTACACTCCGCTCAACGGCGACAGCATCCCATGCCCTAACACTCGTTACGGACTCTCAAAAATCAAGGCAGAGACTTATCTCCAATCTCTCCCAAAGGAATTTCCCTGGATAATACTGCGCCCTACAGGGGTGTACGGTCCACACGAACAGGACTACCTGATGATGATAAAAAGCATCGATTCCCATTTCGACTTCGGTGTCGGGATGCGCAAGCAGATGCTCACGTTCATATATGTCGAGGATCTGGCACGAGCCATATTCGACGCTCTCGAAAAGGCTCCGCTCCACCGTAAATACATCATATCCGAGCCAAGGGCATACACCCAGAAAGAATTCAGGCGCATAGTATCCAAAGCCCTCGGCAGGAAGCTGGTCATCCCGGTCCGCCTGCCTCTATGGGCTCTGTCGGCAGCTTGCAAGATAAGCGAGAAATGGGGTGCAGCCAAGATGAAAGCCGTCACCCTCAACACCGACAAGTACAAGATCATGTCGCAACGCAACTGGTCATGCGATGTCAACCCTGCGATAACCGATTTCGGATTTAGTCCGAAAGTAGATCTCGAAGAGGGAATACGCCTCACAGTCGAAGCCTATAAGGGCTCAAAACAAGCACACTGAGTATGCAAAGAACACCATTATGGATGACAATTGTCATCATCATCGTTTCTCTCCCTGCATTCACATTTCCGGCTCTGCTTGACAGCTGCCCTCCGGAAGCTGAAGCGACTCGTACCCTCGTGTGGATCTACCCTTTTTACATGCTCCTGTCAGCCTGGCTCGCATGGAAAGCATACCCTGGACGATCCTATGTCAGCTGGATGCTGATCGGATTAATGATCCTCACCACAATCACCATACGCATGCTCACCGAAGCCTGACCTACCACATACTCTCACCTATAACCTTTGCAATCAGATGAAAATACTTATAATCAACGGCCCGAATCTCAATCTGCTCGGCACACGCGAGCCTGACATCTACGGCTCCCGCACATTCGAATCATATCTACGCGAACTCCGCGAGATGCTTGATGGAGATGAGGTTGAGTATTTCCAGTCCAACCACGAGGGCGACATCATCGACGCTCTCCATCGCGCCGACTGCGACGGCATAGTGCTCAATGCCGGAGCCTACACCCACACATCGCTTGCCATAGCCGATGCCATAAAGGCTATACAGATACCTGTGATAGAAGTACACATCTCCAATGTAGCTTCACGAGAACCCATACGCCACACATCTCTCATAGCTCCTGTGTGCCTGGGGTCCATCGCCGGATTCGGTCTGACCTCCTACTTCCTGGCTGCCCAGGCTATAATCATGAACCCTGACCGATAAATCCTCACATCCCGGCACTATGGACTCAATAGACAACGACTATATACTCAGCCATATCTCTCCGGAGCCTGATCACCTCTACCGTCTCTACCGTCGCACACATCTCAACCATCTCTATCCGCGCATGTGTTCCGGACATCTACAGGGACGCATGCTCGCAATGATCGTGTCAATGATCAAGCCCCACCGGGTGCTCGAACTGGGGACATTCACAGGCTATTCCGCTCTCTGCCTTGCCGAGACTCTTCCTGAAGGCGGAGAGATACATACTGTGGAAATCGACGACGAAATGGAGGATGAACTCACCGAGCTCTTCTCCACCTCGCCCGGAGGAGACCGCGTAAAGCTCCACATAGGGGACGCCTTGCAGCTTATACCGGCTATCAACGAAGAATGGGACCTCGTGTACATAGATGCCAACAAGCGCGACTATATCGCCTATATCGATCTACTGCTGCCCCGCATGCGCCCCGGCTCATTCATTATCGCCGACAATACCCTATGGGACGGCAAAGTGTTCGACACAGCCACTCACCGCGACCCTCAGACTCTCGGACTGGACGCTTTCAATACCTATGTGGCATCCCATCCGCGCCTTGCATCAGTGATACTGCCTCTACGCGACGGTCTCACACTCATCCGAGTAGAATAATAATTCCCGCAAGTGCTATAAAAAGCAACGTATGGCAGAGTTCAAGAACTCTGCCATACGTAAGTATTTAACTGTTTACTTTTTCTGAACCGGCAGGCTATCCGTTAGATGATACCCTGACCGAGCATAGCGTTGGCAACCTTCATGAAGCCGGCGATGTTGGCACCCTTCATATAGTTGATGAAGCCGTCGGGCTCTGTGCCATGCTCTACACACTGAGTGTGGATATTGCTCATGATCTCGTGGAGACGGTCGTCAACCTCCTGTGCGCTCCACTGGAGATGCTCGGCGTTCTGGCTCATCTCAAGACCTGAAGTAGCAACACCACCTGCGTTAACAGCCTTGCCGGGAGCATAGACTACGCGGTTGGAGATGAATGTGTCGATAGCCTCAGGTGTACAGCCCATGTTGGAAACCTCAGCTACGATCTCTACGCCGTTCTCAACGAGCAATTTTGCATCCTCGCCGTTCACCTCGTTCTGAGTAGCGCAAGGAAGAGCAATGTCAACCTTCTGCTCCCAAGGCTTGCGACCGGGGAAGAAAGTAGCCTCAGGATACTTCTCTGCATAAGGAGCTACGATATCCTCGCCTGTGGCGCGGAGATAGAGCATATAATCGATCTTCTCGCCTGAGATGCCTTCGGGATCATAGATATAGCCGTCAGGACCGGAGATGGTGACAACCTTTGCTCCGAGCTGGGTAGCCTTGAGGGTTGCGCCCCATGCCACATTGCCGAAACCTGACACTGCCACACGCTTGCCCTCGATAGAGTCATTGCGCTTGGCGAGCATGTTCTGAACGAAATAGAGCGCGCCGAAACCGGTAGCCTCGGGACGGATGCGTGAACCGCCAAACTCCATGCCCTTGCCGGTGAATGTGCCTGTGCATTCGTTGACAAGCTTCTTGTACATGCCATACATGTAGCCTACTTCACGTCCGCCTACGCCGATGTCACCTGCGGGCACATCGCGGTCAGGACCGAGGTTCTTCCACAAGCAGAGGATGAACGCCTGGCAGAAACGCATGATCTCAGCCTCGCTCTTGCCGCGGGGAGAGAAGTCGCTACCACCCTTGGCACCACCCATCGGGAGTGTGGTAAGAGCATTCTTGAATGTCTGCTCGAATCCGAGGAACTTGAGGATAGAGAGATTAACTGAAGCGTGGAAACGGATACCGCCCTTGTATGGGCCGATAGCATTATTGAACTGAACGCGATAGCCGATATTGTTCTGAACCTCGCCCTTGTCGTCAATCCAGGTGACGCGGAAAGTGACGATACGGTCAGGCTCGACCATACGCTCGATGATTTTAGCTTTTTCGAATTCGGGGTGCTGGTTGTAGACGTCTTCTACACAGATGAGCACTTCCTTGACAGCCTGAAGATATTCCTTTTCCCCAGGATGCTTGGCTTCAAGACCACTAAGAATATTGTTAATATCCATAGCTTTGATTTTTAGATAATTGGATGTGTTTTGGTTTTATTTGGTTGGTTAACCGATACAAATGTAAGACTTATTTTCGGATATAGTATATAGAAAAAATGTGTTTAACAACATAAGTTTCTGACCATACACTTATTGTTTTTATCAAATTGTCTTTTTAATCCGATATTGATGTGCCTCAGGTGAAATTTATGTTTCCCCTACATACAAAAGGGGAAGTTTTAAGGCTGTTTTATTGACAAAATTTTCTCTTCTGGATTCATAAAGAAAGACACAGGCCGGGGCAAAGCCGACATGTGTCTTTTGTAAGGACCTGTCCTTTCTTAAAACCACCCTTTATTTCAAGGGATGATCAAGGATTATTCTCCGGGGTGGATTGAGCCGGTGGGGCACTCAGCCTCGCATGCACCGCAATCGATACAGGTATCGGGGTTGATTTCATAGTGCTCAGCACCCTCTGAGATTGACTCGGTGGGGCAAACAGCTGCACAAGCTCCGCAGGAGATGCAGGTGTCAGTGATTACGTAAGCCATTGTTTACTAATTTAATTGGATAATAAAACTCTGTTATTGATGAAATGTGGATGCAAATTTAATGCTTTTCCCTGATATTTCGCTTGCTTTTTACAAAAAAATTAGGGAAGAACAGGCTTCTGCTTCGGAACGAGTATCTTCATGATGGTCCAGGCAAGCAGATAAGCGATGCCGCAAACACAGAAGATGATGAAATAGCCTGCCGGCTTGCCCTCGAATCCCATGAACTGCATGTTGGTCTCCGCCGCATGAGTGAAGAGCATTCCCGATCCTTTGTTGATGAGGAATGAGCCTACACCACCTGCCATACCGCCGATACCGATGATGGTAGCGATGGTCGATTTGGGGAACATGTCACCAACCACTGAATAGATGTTGGCAGACCATGACTGATGCGCAGCTCCGGCAATACCTATGATGATTGTAGGCCACCAGTAGGAGAAGTTTCCAAGAGGCTGTGCGAGAAGAGCAAGAAGCGGGAACAATGCAAAGATAAACATCGCACGCATACGTGCCGAGTAAGGATCGAGCTGAGGATTCTTATCCATAATGATAGTCGGGAGCTTGCCTCCATATATCGACAGCATCGTGATGGCATAAAGCACAAAGATAAGAGTCATGGCTGTCGAGGTATCTGAGGCGAAACCATACACATCGGAGATGTATGCGGGAATCCAGAACAGGAAGAACCACCACACACCGTCAGTCAATCCCTTGCCTGCAATCACGGCCCATGTCTGAGGATACTTGAAGCACTTGCCGAAAGGAATGACATCCTTACCGGAGTCCTCCTTCTCAGCCTCCTGACGCGGAGTCTCACCGGCATCCTGGCTGTCCTGCTCGATATACTCAAGCTCGGCAGCATTCACCCTGGGATTGCTTGCCGGTTTCTTGTACAGGAACATCCAGAGTCCCATCCATATAAATCCGAGTCCGCCGATAACGACAAACGCCATCTCCCATCCGTTACCGACACCCATGCCCTGGAAGAAGCGAGCCATAGGAGGAATGGATACAGGAGCAAGGAGAGCTCCGATAGTGGCTCCGGCATTGAATATGGATGTCGAGTATGCACGGTCACGCTTGGGGAAATATTCGGCTGTCACCTTTACAGCGGCAGGGAAATTGCCAGCCTCACCGATGCCGAGTATTATACGTGCTGCGATGAAATAGTACACGGATGTTATGGCTATGGTAGAGGCTACAGCCCCGGTGGCACCCACCAGTTCAGCAGCACCGTGCAGACCTAAGGTACACTCGGTAGCCCAGCCACAGAGAGCATGGGCACACGCTCCTGCCGACCATACTCCGATAGCCCACAAGTAACCCTTCTTGGTACCCATCCAGTCGATGAAACGACCGGCAAAGAGATTCGCCACAGCATAGATTATGGAGAATACAGCAGTGATGGTGCCGTAGTCATTGTCGGTCCAATGGAATTCAGGTGCGATAAAATCCTTCCATGTAAGGGAAAGCACCTGACGGTCCATATAGTTGACCGTTGTAGCGAGGAAAAGCAGCCCGCATATGACCCAACGGAAATTGGTCATTTTCTGAGCCCTCTCCGACGCCGGTGAGATTTTAGAACTCATTAGATATTAGAATTTAAAGTAATTTTTTGCGTTGTTGTAGCAGATATCCTCGATCATCTGGTTCACGCGCTTCTCCTCATAACCGGTGTAGGGTATCTCTCCATTCTCGATATCAGTGCCCACAAGGTTACAGAGGGTACGGCGGAAATACTCATGGCGGGGATAGGAAAGGAATGAGCGTGAATCGGTGAGCATACCCACAAAGCGGCTGAGCAGTCCAAGGAGTGATAGTGCGTTCATCTGCTTCTGCATGCCGTCCTTCTGGTCAAGGAACCACCATCCGGAGCCAAACTGGATCTTTCCTGCCACAGTGCCGTCCTGGAAGTTGCCGAGCATAGTAGCGATAACCTCGTTGGCACAGGGATTGAGATTATAAAGAATTGTCTTTGTGAGCTTGCCTCGGGTGTTGAGCTTGTCGAGATACCTGGCACAGCTCTTGGCGGTATTGAATTCGCCTATAGAGTCAAAACCGGTGTCAGGACCGAGCAGCTTGAACATCTTGGTGTTGTTGTTGCGGATAGCTCCGTAGTGGAACTGCTGGGTCCAGCCTGAATTGTAGTCCATCTCGCCAAACACAATCATCATCGCGCTCTTGAACTTGTCGATCTCCTCTGCGGTGAGCTGTTTGCCTCCATACACCTTATCGAAAATCGCATTGATCTCTTCATCAGTGTAATCAGCAGCATAGAATTCCTCTATACCGTGGTCAGAAAGACGGCAACCCATCTCCTCGAAGAAGTCGTGACGCTTCTGAAGGGCATCGATCATATCCTGGAACTTGGATATGTTCACGCCTGATACCTCAGCAAGCTTCTCGACATATGCACGGAACTCGGCAGGGACCTCCACAGCCATAGCCTTGTCGGGACGCCAGGTAGGAAGCATCTTAATCTCGAAACCGCTTTCGCGCACCTGCTTATGATACTCAAGTGAATCAACGGGATCATCGGTGGTGCAGACTGTCTCCACATTATAACGGCGCATAAGCCCGCGAGCTGTCATGCCTGGATCGTTAAGGAGCTTGTCATTACACTCGTCAAATATCTCACGTGCAGTCTCGGGATTGAGAAGTTTATCGATACCGAATGCGGTCTTCAGTTCAAGGTGAGTCCAATGGTACAGCGGATTACGGAAAGTGTAAGGCACTGTCTCAGCCCACTTCTGGAACTTCTCCCAGTCAGTGGTATCAGCACCTGTGCAGAAACGCTCGTCCACTCCGTTGCTGCGCATTGCACGCCACTTATAGTGGTCGCCTCCGAGCCATATCTCTGTTATTGACTTGAAACGGTGGTCATCGGCTACCATCTTCGGTATGAGATGGCAATGGTAGTCGATAATGGGCATTTTTGCTGCATGCTCATGATATAGCTTCTGTGCAGTCTCGGTCTGCAACAGGAAGTTTTCGTCCATAAATGGTTTCATAAATATATGAGGTTTAGAGGTTAGAATGGTGAAATAATAAGTGTTCACCCAAGTTATAGGGTCACACCGTTCTTAAAGATTGAAATCTCATGGATTCCTGCCTTTTCGGAATTGACAAGCTCGCCATTTGCTACACTGAGCACATAGTCTATGAACTCTTTGAGCACCTGGTCCATAGTCTGGTCCTCGACAAGACGTCCGGCATTGAAGTCAATCCAAGTAGGCTTACGCTTGGCAAGACCGGAATTGGTTGAGACCTTCATTGTTGGGACAAATGTCCCGAAAGGAGTTCCTCGACCGGTGGTGAACAACACCATCTGACAACCGGCAGCTGCAAGCGCAGTGGATGCCACAAGGTCATTGCCAGGGGCTGATAGCAGGTTCAGACCATGCTCACTGATGCGCTCGCCATACTCCATGACACCGAACACAGGGCTCTTTCCCGACTTCTGTGTGCAGCCAAGGGCTTTCTCCTCAAGGGTAGAGATGCCACCAGCCTTATTGCCCGGCGACGGGTTCTCCCCTACAGGCTCACCATGTGACAGGAAATACTCTTTGAAGTTATTGATGAGCGAGACTGTCTCTCCAAGAAGTTTATCATTTGCGCAACGCTCCATAAGAATGGTCTCTGCACCAAACATCTCCGGGACCTCGGTGAGCACTGTTGTGCCGCCTTCTACATCGCAAAGCCAGTCGGAAAACTCTCCGAGCAACGGATTGGCTGTGATGCCGGAGAAACCGTCAGATCCACCGCACTTCAATCCTATACGCAGCTTGGATGCCGGCACTTCGGTGCGCTCATACTTGCGGGCTTTCTCGTAAAGGTCAGTAAGCATCTTCACTCCTGCCTCTACCTCATCACCTTCGATATCCTGACACACCATGAACTTCACACGCTCACGGTCATACTCCCCACAGAATTCCTCAAATACCTTGGGCTGGTTGTTCTCACATCCGAGACCCACCACAAGGATTCCTCCTGCATTGGGATGATGCACCATATCGCGAAGTATCTTCTTGGTATTCTCATGGTCATCTCCGAGCTGGGAGCAGCCGTAGTTATGGGGGAACGCAAAAATTCCGTCCACACCCTCAGCCTTGGTCTCGGCGTTCACACGGTCAACAATCTGCTTGATGATGCCATTGACACATCCCACAGTGGGAAGCACCCAAATCTCATTGCGGATACCCACCTGACCGTCAGGGCGCACATAGCCACGGAATGTGGCTTCCTTGCCATTGAGGGCTGTGCCCGGTGCCGGGCAGTCATGATTCTTAATGGATATGTCTGAGTAATCGAGCTGACCCTCAAGATTGGTCTTTATATCGTTATGGTCAAGGAATTGCCCCTTTGATACGGCATGGCGCGCATGACCGATGGGGAAACCGTACTTGATCACGTTCTCTCCCTCGGCAATATCCCTAAGGGCGAACTTATGTCCGGCAGGGATATCGCTCACAAGTGTGACATCCCCGGCACCGTCAACGGTGACAACCGTCCCCTTTGCAAGGGGATTGATTGCCACTGCTACGTTGTCGGCTGAATTTATTTTAAGGAAATCCTTCATCTCTCAGGATAGGTAATTATGCTTCAACGACTTCCTTGACGGTCTCAAGCATACCGTTAGCCTGAATCTTGTCAAGATACTCTGTAACGAGATCTGTGAGACCGGGCACTGTGTTGAGGTCGCCATGCTCCTCACCCCAGATAAGATCCTTGGCTGCAAGCACTCCCTCGGCAACCTTGCGGGTGTCGCCGGTAGCCCAAAGCTCGGTGAGCAGGTCCATGATACGCTGATCGTCCTTAGGTGCGATTTCAGCTCCGTCCTCACGCTTGCCACCCTTATAATAGGTAATGAGAGCTGCAAGGCCGAGCACTATGCCCTTGGGAAGCTCACCCTTACGCTCAAGATAAACCTTCAGTCCGGGAAGGTCGCGGGTCTGGAACTTGGGGAATGCATTGAGCATGATAGAAGTAACCTGATGGTCAACATAAGGATTGTTGAAACGCTCAAGCACATCGCTGCCGAACTTCTGAAGTTCGTCCATGGGGAGATTAAGGGTCTGCATCAGCTCGTCAAACTGTACCTTGTGGATGTATTTGCCGATCACAGGATGGTTGCAGGCATCACGTACGATATTTACACCGCTAAGGTAAGCGACAGGTGACAGCACTGTGTGAGGACCGTTGAGAAGGGTCACCTTACGTTCGTGATAAGGAGCCTCTGAATCGGTGATGAGCACCTGGAGTCCGGCACGATCAGCAGGGAACTCTGCACGAAGCTGTTCGAGTGAGATGTTGGAGGCTCGCTCTATTACCCAAAGGTGGAATGCCTCACCCTGTACTACCACATTATCCTTGTAGCCGAGCTTCTCCTGTATCTCGTTGATCTCCTTGCGGGGGAATCCGGGAACGATACGGTCAACAAGTGTGGCACACACATAATTGTAGGTATTGAACCAGTTCTTGAATCCCTCATAGTCAGCACCGAAATCATCCGTCCAAAGCTCGATATACTTGTTGATGATATCTTTGAGGTGATGTCCGTTCTCGAATATCAGCTCGCAAGGCATGATTATAAAGCCCTTGTCGGCAGCTCCATTGAATGTCTTGTAACGGCGATAGAGAAGCTGGGTAAGCTTGCCGGGATATGATGATGCGGGACGGTCAGAGAGTTTGCAGGTGTCATCGTAAGCGATGCCTGCCTCGGTGGTATTGGATATCACAAAGCGCATCTCAGGCTGGTCGGCAAGAGCCAGGAACGCGTCAGTCTGAGTGAAGGGGCTGATACCACGGCTGATGACGTCGATACGGTCCAACGAATTGACAGCCTCGCCATCGAGACGACCCTGGAGATTGACATGGTAGAGGAAGTCCTGACCCTGAAGAAGCTGCATCACGAAAGCATCGGGAGTACCCTGAACGATTACTACTGACGAGTTGAAGTCAGTCTTGTCGTTCATGTTTTTCACAATCCAGTCAACAAATGCACGCAGGAAGTTGCCTTCGCCAAACTGAATGATTCTCTCGGGAGCGACTGCCTTTGGGGCGGTCAATTTGTTTAAAGCTTTCATTTTATAGGTATGGATATTTGTTGATTAAGTTACTATTTTTCTAACGGATTCCAGGTTGTGGTATTGGAGAACACTTTATTCAGGTCAAGCAGAGCCTTTACCTCCGCAGAATCGGGATTCTTTGCCCAAGCCGCACGCTCACCCTGTGCGCCGGGTCCTTTCGATCCATATTCTCCGTAACGTGATGTCTTTTCATTTGACTCCTTGCCCCAGTTGTGCCACCCTATCGGGAGTATGTGTTTGCCCATATCGCAATTAATGAACACAGTGTGGGCATACGGACGCCATGGACGACCGAGATAGACCTTGGTCACATCAGGTTCCGACGTGAGCTTGCAACTGTCAAACACATATCCCACTTCCACATCCTCGGGTGTCGATGCCGCAGTGATGTAGCTGTTACGCTTAGAGTGTATCTGACATTTACTGAAGAAAGCGGTGGCCGGACCGAAAATAAAGTCGGTTGTGCCCTCTATATAGCAATTTCCGAAATAGAGCCGGGCATTTTTGCCTCCGGTAAAAAGGGTGTCCTGATTGCCAAGCAGACGGCAGTTCTCAAAATGCAGACGGTCTCCCTCGGTGTGCAATGCCACAGCCTGTCCGAGCTGCGGAGCATTGTTCTCTATGGTAAGATTTCGGAAAGTTATGTCCGATCCGTCCACCTTGACAGTGTAAGTACGGAATGTGCCCATCTTGTCGATATTAGCGTGATGGTCATTTGTGATCACCACACCGTCGGCACTCTCACCTTCGAACACCACATTCTTAAGCCACGAAGGGATTACAATCTTCTCTTTATACACACCGTTGGCTATATGCACTGTGACAGTGTATTCCATATATGCCCTCACCCCTTCGAGCGCATCGGTAATGGTGGTGTAGTCACCTGTACCATCCTGATTGACATATATATCATGCTTCCATTTGTCGTCTGCCGCGTTGGCGGTGAAGCACCCTGCAAGTATGACCGCAAGAAGCGAGAATAATTTTATTTTCATGATCATAAATCTATACTTCTCAGATTATTTCTTAGTAACACGGAACCAGTCGATATCGAGCCATCCGCTGTCATTGCTGGACCATGAACGCGAACAGTACATTCCGAACTTCGCCCCTATCCAATGACCTACGTCCACCTTGACAGGATTACCAATCTTAGTGTACTTCTTGCCGTCGAAACTATAGTAGAATGTGGCCTCGGCAGTGTAATCGGGCTTCTGTTTGGGGACTTTAGGTCCGGTGTAATCAAGTCGCATGCGCAGATACATCTCTTTGCCGTCGTCGACCTTTACAGCCTCAACCTCTGACTCCTCACCTCCTTTGTTGGCTTTGTAGCATTCTGTCTGCACAAGATAGATGCCATCCTTGCGGCTCATGAGCGAAAGGGTCCCGAAATTATATCCCATCACCACGATGCCCGCGCGTTCACCCTCCATGAGCTTGCCATCTTTCTTTCGGGGGAAGAACTGCACCTTGGCTGTGGCTGTGAAATTGCGTGCAGGAAATTTCTGAAGCAGCAGATTGGGCAGGTCATAGATGGTCTTGGCATTTTCAGGCAGTGCATTGGAGAAAAGGCGTAGCTTGGATGCTGCTGCATCGCAATAGTACCACAACGCACTCGGATTGTCCTTCCACTGCCACTGCTTGCCGAGCTCTATAGAGTCGAACTCATCGCTGTCCTGTGGGGTCTGCCTGGGATATGTCTTACCAACATTAGGTTTCTTGTATGTGCGCACCGGCACGCCGCGCTCATCACCGTCGGGGTCAACACCTATCACCGGCCATCCGTTCTCAAGCCACTTCATAGGCTCAAGATTCACCACACGGCCGTAAGGACCCTTGTCCTGAAAATGTATGAACCAGTCCTCCTTTCCGTCAGGGGTATCGATCCAGGCTCCCTGATGAGGACCGTTTATGTCGGTGTCGCCCTGCTCAAGCACATTGCGGGTCTCGTACGGTCCCCAGGGATTCTTGGAGCGCAACACCTCCTGCCATCCGGTAGGAACACCTCCTGCGGGTGAGAATATATAATACCAGTCACCACGCTTGTACATCTTTGCACCCTCGATGGTCTCATTGTCAAGATGACCGTCATATATTATGCGATCCTGACCTATGGTCGACTTTCCGTCGGGAGTCATCTCTATCATGCCTATGATGCTCTTGACTCCGGCGCGGCTGCCGGCATAACCGTGAGGCAGATAAGCCTTGCCGTCCTCATCCCAGAACGGACAGCAGTCAATAATACCCTTAGCCTTGTGCACCAATGTGAGAGGCTCCCATGGTCCGGCAGGATTCTTTGTCTTGGTCATGAATATACCCAGATCCGGATCACCATAGTAGATGAAGAACTCGCCGTTATGATAGCGTATAGAAGGTGCCCACACGGCATTGCCGTGGTTAGGGGTCTTGAACTTGGCATAATCAGGCATCTCGGCGATAGCATGGCCGATGATAGTCCAGTTGACAAGATCCTTGGAATGGAGCACGGGGAGCCCAGGGATATCGGAGAAGCTGGATGCTGTCATATAATAGTCATCTCCCACACGTACGACATCCGGATCGGAATAGTCAGCATCTATGATGGGATTAATGTATTTTCCGTTGCCGAGATCGGGGCTCCAGACTTCCGAGACATATTCATCTGCCATTGCGGACATTACACATGTGGCAACGAGACTGAAAAGCGTAAGTCGATAAGGTAGTTTCATTATTGGTCGTTTAAGGTAAAATAGCACAAAGCGGGACCACCCGCTTACGAAAGTGTAAAATTCAGCCCAAAATTAATAAATTTTTTCTACAAAATCCGCCTTTACGGAGTTAAAAAAATTTAGCAGCAAAAAAAGCCAGGACAACGCCCATATCGACAAGTGTCAGATACCGGACTGTTATCCTGGCTTTATATTTCAATCAAGTACTTTAGGATTACAAAATGCTTACAGCCTTTCCATCTCAAGGCAAGCATTTATGAACGGGCCCACGCCCTTGGCGTCATTATCGCGTATAGGTTCTGAGATATAATACTCAAACGAGCCGTCACGATATTTCTTGTCTCCTCCAAGCCCGGCTACGGCACAACAGTTGGTCAGCGACATCGAGCCATCCTTATCGAAACGCACAAGATTCTTTAGAAGTCCGTTCCAGCCTGTGAGCGCGGCATTAAGATAGCTCTTGTCGAGCACACCCATACGCACTCCGCGCAACAGTCCGTAGACAAACATCGAGCTGGCTGTGCCCTCAAGGTAATTACCATCTCTTCCCGGCTGGTCAAGCACCTGATACCACACTCCGCTCCTTGTGTCCTGAGTCTTCACTGCACCATCGGCAAACGACTTGAATATCCTCACAAGTTCAGGGCGTTTGGGATGGTCGGCCGGCATCTCTTCAAGAACATCAAGAAGAGCCATGAATGTCCAGCCCATGGCACGTCCCCATGCATGAGGAGCCTGCCCGGTCTGCTTGTCGGCCCAACGCTGCTCCTTGCTCTCATCCCAGGCATGGCGGTAAAGGCCTGTCTTGGGATCATATGTGCGCTTGGCAACGAGGATAAACTGGTCTGCTATATGGTCCCATGCCTCATCCTTATCCTTCCCGGAGAGGAATCGGTTGACATATTTCGCACTGAACGGCTCTGCCATGAACAGTCCGTCGAGCCACATCTGATGCGGATAGATCTTCTTATGCCAATATCCACCCTCGCTTGTGCGCGGATGGGATGCAAGCTGCTTCCACAAAGTGTGAGCGGCTGTGAGATAACGCTCTTCACCTGTGCGGTCGTAAGCCTGTAGCAGCAATGTTCCGTCCTTGATATTATCGATATTGTACGACTCCATCTTGTATCCCTTTATGGAACCGTCACTGTTAACGAGAGTGTCCACATAACTGAGCACATAGGCTGCCATATCGCCATCCTTATATCTGTCAGCCACATTTAGTATAGCGTCGAGCTCTGTGCCTATCGAATAGGTCCATTTCGGCCCCCTGTGATAATCAAGCATCCAGCTTTCCGGACAACGCTTCATCTCCGAGAGAGCCATACGCTGCGAAAGGGGCTCATTCTCGGTGACAAGTTTGCCGTTGATATACGTGTTGGCGATGCGGACATTCTTGGTGAGACCGTTTATAGAGTTTCCGCCATTCTTCACGCCATCCCACTTGCAGTTCTTGACCTCTATATTGCGGATGTTGCAAAGGTCCTCATAGCCCTCGATGACAATACCGTATTTACTCTCCTTGCACGAGATATTCTCCAGATACACATCCTGCACTACCGGCGGGAAACTGTGGTCACATGCCTCTTTACGCTCATAGATGAGATTGATCTTAAGCACAGCTTCGTTGCACTGTCCCACCTCTATGTTGCGGCAGAATATGTTCTCGATCACACCTCCGCGACAAGAGTTGGTCTTGATGCGCACCACCCTGTCGAGATCGGGCGAATCCATCACACAGTTCTCGGCAAAGAGATTCGAGAATCCACCCGATATCTCCGAACCCACGACTATGCCACCGTGACCGTTCTTCATACGGCAATTACGCACTATCACATTCTCGGTAGGTGTAGCCGCCTCTATACCGTCGCGGTTACGACCGCTCTTTATGGCAATGCAATCGTCACCTGTATCGAAGAAACAGTCCTCGATAAGCACGTTCTTACAGCTCTCAGGATCGCATCCGTCGCCATTGGGACCTTCGTTCTGTATATGCACGCCGCGCACAGTGAGATTCTCACAGAAAAGCGGATGAATCACCCAGAACGGAGAACGCAACAGCGTGACATCCTCGATAAGCACGTTCTTGCACTCCACGAAATTGACAAGCTGTGGACGCATTCCATAACCCGGGCCCATCTGACGCTTCTCGACAGGGACTCCGTTCTCATTCCACTCCTGAAGCAGCGGTCGGCCTATCTTCTGGGTGGCGACAGTGCCGGGACCTGTATAATCATGCCCACGTTTCGAACTCATACCCCACCAGTTGGAATTGTCGGCAGCTCCGTCAACAGTGCCTTTACCGGTCAGGGCTATATTCTTGGCACCTATCGCATAAATCAAAGGCTGATAATTATAGCAATCCATGCCCTCCCAACGAGTCCTCACTACAGGATACTGAGTGGTATCGGTGGTGAAAAGAAGAGTGGCACCCTCCTCAAGATGAAGATTCACATTGTCCTTTATGGTAATAGGACCGGTGAGCCATGTGCCTTTGGGCACCACTACCCTGCCGCCCCCTTCCCGGGAACATACATCAATCACCTTATTGATAAGCTCGGTGTAAAGGAAACCTTTAGTCTTGGACTTCTTTCCGTAATCAAAGATCTTATAATCCTTGGCTCGGAACTCAGGCTGACTGATGGACTTCTCAATCTGCGGGTACACATCACGCCAAGCCTCGTCAGGAGTGATGGCGGCCACACTCCCCCAACTCAGGAAAAGCCCCGCAAGCATCATACAGATTTTCTTCATGGTATATTTCATTTTGTAGTCAGAATTTCGCATTTGGACTACAAAGGTACGCATTTTTAACAAAATACGTAGTTATTTTATGTTAACCAACAAGTAATGACAACTATACCGATAATATTCACTATGACACATCCTAAACATATCACTTATCTCTTAGCTGGGCTGCAATAAGATGAATCATTGGAGCATGTTTACTCCGATAAAAAGCCCTTGCGCCTGATTTTCAGAAAACTCTTCCGGCAAACATAATGTCTTAATTTTGTATTCTTCATCATAGAAATCGAGGGCTACCACTAAGTGATTGCCCTCGTTATCGGGTATAAGTCTTTCGATGTTCCTCATAGCCTGCGAGCTCCGCTATCCTTACTATATTTTTCACGGAGCTGTTGCATACGTGCGCGTTTGCGATCCTGAGCCTTTTCGATGAAAGCGACCAACTCAGGAGAGGGATTTTTAATGTGGATTATGTTTGTCGTTTCCATACTGATATTTTATGTCTGATTGCAAAGTTATGATATTTTGTTCTATTATCAAATTTTTTCAATCGATATTTTAATGGCTTCTGATTTTATAACATATTGAATTCCTCGAAAGTTAGTTAAAGCAATCGCCTCCCCGGGAGCTGCGTGGCAGGCTCGGCAGGGAGGCGATATTTATGGGTGCATGTCTGTCCTGCTTCGGACAGGATGCAAAGGCTTAGAGATTGTCGTAATAGTGCATCGGATCAGCAGTGTTCCAACGTGGGTCCCCGATACGCTTTGTCACTATATCATGACCCTGGATAGCTGGGTCCTGCTTATACTTGAGAGCATTCCAGATGTCGGCAGGGGCCTCATGGTCACGATGGTTAGACTTGGATGTGTTATGCTCTGTGTAAGGAGGATTCGGGCTATTGAAGAGCTCTGTTGCCTTGAGAGCAGGAGTACCGGTCTTTACCTCAAGATCATCCTTTGTACCCTGATTGAACTGCGGGAAAGCACCGAACGAATTCTTATTCAACGAGAAACGGTAGCTCTCGAAGAATTTGTCGTCTGAAAGGGTCTTGCTGCCTGCAATATAATTGTCCTTAACAAGATATGTCATGCTGCCTGAGCCCTTTATCTCTCGAATATCAGAACCGGCCTGATATACCGCACGCTTGTCATTGTCAGCCTTGGTGACAACAAGAAGATTATTGCAGAACTCAAGGTGAGAATCCCCTGGCAGGTAACGTATCTGGAATATGGTACGGTCCTTGGTGCGGGTTGAATAATTGATGAATGTGTTGTTGTTGACACGTATGTTCCACTTCACCTCATTGGTGTACTCAATGTTCTTGTCATTATCATTGATGAGACATGTACGAGGACAGTCATACATAGTGTTGTTGCTGAACTCAAAATCGGTATAGATATTTGAGATAGTGCTCGCACCGTCACCGGCAATCCAGGCATATCCGCGACCATTATTGTCGTAGTAGCCGCAATTGTAGAACATATTGCCCTTGATAAGCATCTTATCAAACACCTTCTGCTTGGTTCCCTGAACACGGATAAATCCACGCACCATGCGCTGGAACGAACAGTTGAGCACCTGGAGCGATTTGATACGCACCTTCATGCCGTTACTGTACATATTGGCGAAATAGTTGCCGGTGGCAGAACCTTCTCCTTCCTGCTGATGGCCATAGTTGAGAGCTTTGGGGCAGTCGAAGTCAATATTCCTGAATATGAGATCTCCTACCTCTATGAGACAGTCAGGCTCACCGCCTGCCTTCTGGCGGCCGAACATAAAGTTGCAGGTACCGAGGTCGGCTGTCTCATTGCCATACTCATCAAGTCTGTTACCCATACCACCGAGATACACAATGGCACGCTTGCCCTGCGCCACATCCTCAGGCTTGGTCTCAAGAGTGAAGCCCTTGGCAAGATCCGGATTACTGTAGAAATAATAAGCCTTACCGCCTTCAAGATAGAACACCTGTCCCTCTGCAAGATTGGTGTCAGAACCGAAGTTGCCGATAATGGTGTCAAGAGGAGACGCATTGAATTCCACTGCACCTGGAATACGGTCGTTAGGAATCACCTTATGCTCGATGACAATAGGATCACCGGGAGTGCCGTAGACAGGCTTGAGGATCGAATTGTAACGCTGGTCCACATATGCCTTATCGGGATTATCGTCAAGCACCTCTACCACATATTTCGCATTAGGCATAAGTCCTGTCACCTTGTAAGTGGCAATACCGTCAGTAAAGTCCGACTGCTGGATGGCGTAATTGCTCCATTTACCGTCGATAGTAGCTTCAGGATTATCCTTGGCTGGCTTCACAGTGAGTTTTGTCACCTTGAAAAGAGCCTTTGTACGGTCATCCTGATTGCCGTCCTGTATGCGGTCGAAATACTCTTTATATGTATTCCATAAAGCATCTGACTTCTTAGGCTGATCACTGGGTTTCTCACCCTTTACAGCCTCATAGATAGCATCAGCGGCATTGATGTTGACCTTGACTGTGAAATAAGAGCAGTCAGCGGCAACATCCTGGATAGACACAAGCTCAGGAGTGTCATAACGAGGCTCCATGGTCAGTCCGGCCTGCTCCGCCCATTCACGTCCATTACCGTAGCCATACCATTTGGAGTGGTGCTCTTCGATGCCATCGGGATTGAGCACTCGGATAGCAAAGCGATAAGCCTCTCCGTACTCAAGGTCAGGTATCCTCAGCGAGAGCTGCTCGGGATCCTCTATGATAACACGGTCGGTGAGATTGTCAGGATTATCCCAGTCCTCTGCAAGACCGGAGGTGAGACCGGAGGAAAGACCATATTTGATCTCGTATCCGGCGCAACCCTTTACGCCATACCACACGAGCATGGCTGTGTTCTTCTCCTCTGTGATGACACGCATTCCGAACGGATCGTTGTCGCCCTTGTCAGTGTTCTCGTTAAGGCGGAACATAGTCATGGGCATGCGGTCAAACTCTTCAGCGGGATTGACCACACCCATCACCTCATCGTCCTTACAGGAAACGGTACCGAGGGCGAGGATTGCAGTCAGTGAATATAGAAATATTTTTTTCATTGTAGATTTGACTGAATTTGATTAGATGGGGTGTTTACTTGTATCCGTACTGGTTGACATACTTACCCTGCGAATAGGTGATGATCGAACGCGGGAAAGGCAGAATGTAACGCACGGGGGGAAGCTCATCGATGGATGGGAAGGATGAGGGCTCAGGAGCTGTCTCATAGTTTCCGTCACGGTTGATGAGGATTGAGGAAGTGCGGGGATCATAATAGATGTAACCGCGTAGAGAATAGCAGAAGTGAACGGTAGGACATCCGAGATCACTGTCAAACCAGTTCATGAAATCAGCACGTGCCACCTTGTCCTTGTTGTTTGGCTTCAGGTCCTGGGGCTTGCCGTTATTCCACTCTGAAGGCTGAGAATAAGGATTTACGATATACACCACATTCATATTGCCTGACTGATTGGGGAAAGCCTTGGCGGTAGGGAAGTTGGGGAAAGCTGCATCAGGCGCACGGTTGGGGATATTGTCCTGATAATATATCGCATACACAAGTTTCTTGGAATATGCGTCCGGATCATTGAAGTCATAAGTACCGACATAGTCGGCATACTGACCGTTGGACTCGGCAGCATTGAAATAGCGGAGGAATGTCCAGTAAGTGCTCTGTCCGAGGAGATTGTTGCGCACAAGGTCACGCCAGCGCATATTCTCTCCGGCAAACTCCAGACGACGTTCGTCGAGCACAGCCTTAAGGAAATCCTCGGGAGAGGTCTCTGTTACGGTAGCACTCAGATCTGAGCCGCGATAAGCACGTGCACGCACCATCTCCACACGCTGCTTTGCCTTGTCGGTAACATTTCCTGTATACCCCAACTCAGCCTCGGCTGACATAAGGAGCACATCGGCATAACGCATGTAAGGGAAATTGATACCGGTGTTGCCCTCGGTTGTGGCACCGAGACCGGATGCATTCCATAGTTTCGACCACTTGCCGTTGTAGAAAGTTCTGCCGTTATTGAACTTTGCCTCACCGAGCTGGTTGTAGCTGAACCACTGGTTCACATAGTCACGGCGCACATCACCTTCCTTGAAGAAAAGACGATAGAGAGCGTTGAGCTGGGCCGAACCCGAGGCCTTGCCCCAGGCATGAGGTGTGGCACCCTGGGCATTGTCCATCTTGGGGCCATGTATGTAGCCGATGCTGCCTGTCGACTCCTTGCCGAAGGGGATCTCGAAGATCACATCATCGTTGGTCGCGCTTGCCGAAAGCTGGCACTGGTCGACAAACACCTGATGGTAGTCCTTGGATAGAGAGTGGTTGGTGCGCTCAACTACCGAGTCGCAATACTCTGCGGCGGTCTTGTAATAATCCTTCCAGTTGGACAAACGGTCCATTTTGCCATACGAATTACCGTCAGGCTTCAGGTACCATCCGCCGGCTGTCATTGACAGACGTGCTATCATAGCCCAGCACATATCCTTGCTGATACGCTCGGCACGGTCGCTGAAAGAGTTGTCCGACGAAAGAGACATTTTGGGAGCGATACCCTTGAGATCCTCGATCAGGTCATCAAGAATCTTGTGACGCTCTGCCACATCATAAACAGGGTTGTCAACCACATAGGATGGCAGGAGTGAATAGGGCACATCACCCCAGTACCAGATGAGATCATGATAGAAGATGGCACGGAGCACCTTCACCTCACCAAGCATCTGCATGAGTTCCTTATCGTTCTCGTCATATATATCGGAATGCTGTATTCCATAGTCGAGCATATTGGCACGCTCCACACCCTGGTACAAGGCATCCCATGCCTTCTTGATATCGCTTGCATCGGCATCACATTCGAAACGCTGATATGCCGATGGGAGTGCGAACTCATTTTCATATATCTTAAACTCGACATCTGTGTTATAACAGAACTTTTCAAGGAACGCAGAACCATAGGTATTGCCGCTCAAAAGTGCAGCATAAACACCGTTGAGGGCACGGTTCATCTCCATCTTGTCGGTGTAGACATACTCGGGCGGAAGCTTGGAGGGGGCGTCTACATCCAGATAGTCGGAGCAGGATGCGAGCGATATACTCGCGAGACCGGCTAAAAGTATATTGTGAAGTTTCATTGTTATTCGTTTGGGAATAATATGGTATTATTTAGGGTTGGTTAGAAAGAGAGATTGATACCGAGCACATAGCTGCGTGAACGCGGATAGCGGTTCATGTCGAAAGAGGGGGTGAGTCCGCTCTGTATGTCAACCTCAGGGTCAAAACCGGAATAATTGGTTATGATGAAGGGGTTGGTCACCGATGCATAGAAACGACATTTGCTCATGCCGGCTTTATTGATCAGATTCTGTGGCATGGTATAGCCTAAGGTGATATCGGTGCAGCGCATGAACGAGCCGTCCTCTACGAAGCAGCTTGCAGTGATATCCTTATTCCAGTCCATAGGATTCCAGTTAGTCTGACCCTCGTTCATCGCGAGGTAATGCTCATGTGCTCCAAGTATCCAGTAGTTGCCGTAGTAGCACTCTGCTCCGTCGGCATAACGCCAGCGGTCGGTGTACTTGCCAAGCACGTTGTAGAACTTGTTCTCATTGTCAATCGATGACGACAGGTACATTGAAGTGGCATTGTACACATCGAAATCAAGGAAGTAAGTGAAGTTGGCAGTAAAGTCAAAATTCTTGTACTGACCTGAAAGTCCGAAGCCACCCTGTAGCTTGGGGGTTGTACGGCCTATCACTACGCGGTCATCATCGTCGATAATACCGTCGCCGTTCTGATCCTTGAACTTGGGCTTGCCTGGAAGTGTAGCCTTGCCTGACTGTGAATCCTTGAATATATTGTCCATATTAACAGGGATCTGCTTGCCGTTCTCATCAAGCTTGGGCTCATATTTCGAGTTTGCCACATTATAGTTGAATTCGTCTACCGAATAAAGTCCGTCATACTGGAAACCGTAGATGAGTCCGACCTCGCCACCCACTTCGAGACGATAGTTATAGCCGCCGTCTTTCGAGCGTTTGTGAGTGTCGTAAAGATACATGGCATCGCCGTTGAGCTTATCGACCTTCATCTTGTTGGCACCAAGATTGAAGTTGGCAGAGAGCACATAGTCCTTGCCACGGAGGATGTCACCGTTGACAGAAAGCTCAAAGCCGCGGTTGGTCACCTGACCGATATTACGGTACTGCCACTGGTAACCTACTGTCGAAAGGATATCGGCTTTATATATAAGGTCGGAAGTGGTGTTCCAATAGTACTCGGGAGTTATACGCAGACGGTTGTTGAAGAGAGCTATATCGAACGCGAAGTTGCGGGTGAGGGTTGTCTCCCACTTAAGCTCAGGATTAGGAAGATAATCGGCAGGACCATACCAAAGTTCACCGTCAGGGGTCACCTCACCGAATGCAGGTCCGCCTTCGGTCTTGGTGGTGTAGAGATAACGCCACATGTCGGCATCGATATTATTGTTACCAGCCTTACCGATGGCGGCACGGAACTTAAGCTCGTTGAGCCATTCAGCATCCTTCAGGAAGTTCTCCTCCGAGAGCACCCATGCAGCTGACACTGAGGGGAAGTAGCCCCACTGGTGACCATGAGCAAACATCGAAGAGCCGTCGGCACGGAATGTAGCTGACAGGAGATACTTGTGATCGAAATTATAGTTGAGCTGTCCGAAGTAAGAAGTAGTGCGGATAGCGGTACCTCTCTCTGACGATGACTGGTAAGGTGTACCGAGACTCATGTTGTCAAGGGCCTTGTCGGCAGTGATATTGTCAGGGAAATAACGGTTCTTCTGTGTGGTCTTTTCGGTCTGCTTGTGATAAAGCTCGAAACCGGCAAGAGCATAGAAGTTGTGCTTATCATTAAGGGTCCAGTCATAGGATGCAGTTGTGGTCCAGGTATATGAGTTGGTCTGCAATTTTTCTATCTGGGCTACGGGCTTGGAATTATACTTCTTGCCCTCCGAGGTAAGACGGCCCCAGAATCTCTTGTCATCCTTGAACTGTATAGAGTACACACCCTCGGTGCGGAGATTAAGACCGCTGATGGGCTTCCACTCCAAAGCAGCCTGATTGACAAATGTGTAGGCATGCTTCTTGCGCACATTGGTCTGAATATCGGCAACAGGATTGGTGTACTGGAAGATAGCCTCCTGGTCAGGGTCAACAGTGTTTTCATCCCAGAACGCACCGAACTCACGGATACCGTTTGTGGGACGGTAGCGGAGCACGTCGATGATACCTCCAGAACCGATATTGTCACCACCGGCACCTTCGTCACGGCGATATGACATCTTGGGGTTGTACTGGAGAGTAAGATTAGGGAGGATCTTGGTCTGAAGTTTGGTATGTATATTGGTGCGGCGAACTCCCGATCCCATGATCACACCGCGGTCATCGCTCTGAGTGATAGAGATATTGTAACGTGTCTTATCGTTACCGCCACCGATCGAAAGGTTGGTGGAATAGGAGAACGGATTATTACCCATCACCTCATCCTGCCAGTCATGGCTCGGAGCCTGGCGATAGAGGTCCATATCCTGAGGGTTACCGAAATTATAACGGAACTTGCGTGTCTGAGAGTTACGTGTGGAGTGTCCGGTAGCATAGTCCCACTGATAATTCACGAAATCGTAGGCACCCATCAGATCCATTTTCTTGGAGATATGGCTGATAGACCCCTGGGCGTTGAAGTTAACCTGGGTCTTGCCCTCGGCAGCACTCTTGGTGGTGACTATGACTACGCCGTTGCCGCCCTTGGCTCCGTAGATAGCGGTCAGGGAGGCATCCTTGAGGATGTCAATCGACTGAATATCAGAGGGAGGGATATCGTTTATGTTGTCGGTCTGGAATCCGTCGACGATATAAAGAGGGTCGTTGGACTGGGTAACCGACGTAGCTCCACGCACACGGATGTTGATGTCGGCTCCGGGTTGACCGTCAACCGTGGTGACCTGCACGCCTGCTACCTTGCCCTGGAGGGCGACAGCAGCCGAGGTCACCGGCACAGCGGCAAGCTTGACGCCTGACACAGAGCCCACAGAACCGGTGAGGTCGCGGCGGGCACGGGTGCCTCCGTAACCGATGACGACAACCTCTTCAAGAGCCTCGGAGTCCTCAAGAAGCACCACCTTGATTTCGGTCTGGCCGTTGACATCTATGGTCTGGGTCTTGTAACCGATGTAGGATACCTGAAGCCTTGCCTTGGGGGAGCATTTGATTGTGAACTTGCCATCGAAGTCGGTGGCGACACCGTCCTTTGAACCGTCGACAAGCACTGTCGCGCCGATCATAGGTTCTCCCGCGCTGTCCTCGACAACGCCGTTGACCGTGATGTTCTGTGCGCGTGCGGGCAGACCGACGCAGAGCACCAGCAGAAGGAGCATTGCTTTCCAGTGCATAGCAAAGGAAATCTGCCGTAGCCTTGGGCTACAGCCTGAGTTTAAGTCTTTCATGTAAATTGGTTAATTGATAAATAAGAATTGTTTCATGCAAAATGTTCTCGTGTATGAAGAGAGTTAGTGTAGCAGTTACAGAGTATGTATTAGTTACATTATATAATAGATGTATATAAAGTGTGCTGTGCCTTTTCAGGATTAGCTTTTTGAGTCGGTATAGAGTTTAAGGTGGTCTCGCATACTTACAAGTCTCTTGATAAGAGATGCGACGAATTAAAATCGCACAAATATATAGAAAAAACCACTTAACAGCAAATACTTTTAAATATTTTTAATTTTTGTTTAACAGGTAAATTGCTTTTCAAATTATACGTTAAAATTCACAATTGTTTGGCAAAAAAACACAAACAAAAGACTCAAGCAATTGTATTCCAACTAATTCAACATCATCCCAATCTCTTATCAAGAGATTGGGATATACAAGCACACATTACACATGACTTAATTGAAACCATCACTTATTTAACCCACAATAAATAACAAAGTTACTCAAATCGCTATTTTTGTACTACTTGCCGGTTGAAACTGCAAACCTGCTGTTGACTCTAAAGACAGAACATTTAACTAATAAATATTGTATAATAATAAAGCAATATCTATCTTTGCAATTTAAATAGCTATGGCTGTTGTTAACAACCGTAACATACACAGACCATGCAGCCGCGTCTATATATAATAGCAGGATGCAACGGTGCCGGAAAGACCACTGCATCGTACAGCATGCTCCCTGACATACTCCAATGCCGGGAATTTGTCAATGCCGATGAGATAGCCCGGGGACTGTCCCCTTTCCGGCCCGAACAGATGGCAATCCTCGCAGGCAAACTGATGCTCCAACGTATAGAAGCCTTGCTGGATGCCAACGAGACATTTGCCGTGGAGACCACTCTCGCCACAAAGAGCTACACTATGCTCATAAAGAAAGCCCGGCAGCTCGGCTACAGCATAGTGCTGATATTCTTCTGGCTGTCATCACCGGAACAGGCGATACAGCGTGTGGCGAAGCGCGTCAGCGAGGGCGGACATCACATCCCCACCGATGTGATCAGGAGAAGATACCGCAACGGCATCGAAAACCTCCGCTCAATATACATGCCTATAGTGGATACATGGATATTAATTGACAACAGTAATATCAAACAACGTATAATAGCAACCAATCAGGAAACATTCGACCTACTCTCACTCGAAAAGATAATGAACCAATGACAGCTAAAGAACATAAAGCATTCATAGACAACATACAGCAGGCTCTTGAGATTTCTGTAGAAAAGACCCTGCGCCGCAAAGCCGCCCTTGGTGAAAGCGTAGTCTACGCTCACCCCGACGGCACTCCGTATACATTACCTGCCACGGAAGCTCTCGCACGTTACCTGACGACAAAACAATAACGGAGGCACCATTCTCCCACACTTCCACAGCATCAACCATAAAAGAATATCGACAACCATTCATACACGAACGGTTGTCGATGTTCTTATTATTTATGATCTCTAAAATATCAGAGCATCAGCCCTTGATAAGAGCATGACCTGTCATCTCCTCAGGCTGTGGCAATCCCATGATCTCAAGAATGGTCGGAGCCACATCGGCAAGGCGTCCGTTCTCGACCTTGGCATTCTTATCGTCCGATACATAAACGCAAGGCACGGGATTAAGGGAATGTGCGGTGTTGGGAGTGCCGTCACCATTCACAGCGTTGTCGGCATTGCCATGGTCAGCAATGATTATAGCCTCATATCCGGCAGTCTTCGCAGCCTCAACAGTGTCATGCACACACTCATCCACAGCCTTTACAGCCTTGCAGATAGCGTCGTACACACCGGTATGTCCCACCATGTCACCGTTGGCATAGTTCACTACTATGAAGTCGTACTTCTCTTCCTTGATAGCTTCCACAAGTTTATCCTTCACCTCATAGGCACTCATCTCAGGCTTCAGATCGTAAGTGGCAACCTTGGGGGAAGCCACCAGGATACGCTCCTCACCCTCATAGGGGGCCTCGCGACCGCCATTGAAGAAGAATGTCACATGAGCATACTTCTCTGTCTCCGCAATATGAAGCTGCTTGAGCCCATTGGCTGAGATATATTCTCCGAGAGTGTTTCCGACATTCTCTTTCGGGAAAAGGATATGCACACCTGTGAAAGAGGCATCATAGGGGGTCATGCAATAGTATTGCAGACCGGGTACTACAGTCATTCCTGCCTCGGGGATATCGTGCTGGGTCAGAGCGATTGTAAGTTCCTTTGCGCGGTCATTGCGATAGTTGAAGAATATCACAGCGTCACCTTCCTTTATGGTGCCGTCGACCGCCGAATTGCAGATAGGCTTGATGAACTCGTCGGTGACTCCCTCATCATAGCTCTCCTGAACAGCCTGAACCATATCGGTGACCTGCTTCCCTTCTCCATTGACGAGAAGATCGTAAGCCACTTTCACTCGCTCCCAACGCTTGTCGCGGTCCATGGCATAATAGCGGCCTATGATCGAAGCAACCTCACCTGCGCTACCTGCACAATGAGCCTGCAAAGCCTCGATAAAGCCCTTGCCGCTGCGGGGATCAGTGTCACGGCCATCCATAAAGCAATGGATATATACCTTCTTCAGCCCATACTCCTTGGCTATGTCACAAAGGGCATATAGATGATCGAGCGAAGAGTGCACACCGCCGTCGCTGGTGAGACCCATAAAATGGATAGCCTTATCATGGTCACGCGCATATGAGAACGCGCTCACTACCTCAGGATTCTTAAGTATCGACCCGTCGGCACAAGCCTTATTGATCTTCACGAGGTCCTGATACACCACTCGGCCCGCACCGATATTGAGGTGGCCCACCTCCGAATTGCCCATCTGGCCGTCAGGCAGACCGACGTTCTCGCCCGAAGCCTGCAATTCGCTGTGGGGGTAAGTTTTCAACAGATAGTCCCAATAGGGAGTAGGAGTGGAATAGATCGCATCACTCTTGGAGTGATTGCCGATACCCCATCCATCCAGGATAATTAACAATGCTTTCTTTGCCATAATATATATGTACGCTTATTGAAGTTTAATTGTTCGTGGTCAATGCCCATACATCAGATCACACAGTGCATGACCGGCGCATGACACGCCAAATACGAGCAACCCCGCTGCTTCTCGACAAGAGCTCAGGCGGAATTTGCGCATGCAAAGTTACGTATAATTTCGCTAACTTAACCACTTAATATATAAGTTTCTTCTTATTTTTATACCCTTATATGTCACTTATATCAGCTTATTAACACAATCTCTTGCTCATATTAACACACGAGGGAAGCTCCTCCGGATAATGAGTGACAAATATCAATGAAGCACCTCTGCTCCCAACAAGAGCATCAATCACCCTGCGCATACGTTCCTTATTGACAACATCAAGTCCCTGGAACGGCTCGTCAAGCACAAGAAGAGCGGGCTGACGCGCAAATGCCCGGGCAAGAAGCACCACTTTCTGCTCTCCTGACGACAAGGTAGAGAAATCCCTGTCAGCCAACCCGGATATCCCAAGGCAATCGAGCCAGGCATCCGCCATGGCAAGCTCCTCTGGAGAATATTTTCTGAAACGCTCAAGCACAGGGCGCATACCTTCTGCCACGATACCCCTCACAGCAAGCTTGCTGCGGAAATACAACTGCATCTCAGGGCACACATACCCGATATTGTTCTTTATATCCCATATCGACTCACCCGACCCTCGCTTATGGTCAAATATCACTATGTCATTGGCATACGCCTGAGGATTATCTCCGCACACCATGCTAAGCAGCAGCGACTTGCCTGATCCGTTAGGGCCAGTCAGCATCCACCGCTCCCCGCGACGCACCTCCCAGTCAATACCAGAGAACACGTCACGACCACCATATGCAGCTTTACCGCCATGTATACTGAAAGCCATCTCATGTTCAGGCACATCACCGGGAGCATCAGGCAATATCACCGGAGCCAGGCAACAGCACCCCGATTCATCCGCGTCAGCGATCTCACATACCCGGCGTCTGACATCAGTGCTCCCTGTCACCATACCTGTGAAACGGCACCCTTCCAACGTCAGCATAGCATCCGCCCCATCAGGCACCTCCCCGGCATCACTAAGCAGCAACACTATATGCAAGCCTCTGTCACGAAGCGACATCAAGGCATCCCTGAGCTCCGTACGCGACCCGGCATCCAGCCCGATAAAAGGATTGTCAATCACAAGTATATCAGGAGCTGTAAGCAGAGCATTGATAATAAGGAGTTTCCTCAACTCTCCGCTCGACAGGTAATTGATTTTTTTGCATTCGACATCATTGAGAGAGAACTTTCCGCACATCTCCCGCCACAATCCACTCTCCATCGCCGTGCCGAATATCTCTCCCACCGAAGGGACATAATCATTCTCGCTCGACTCCAAACGCTGGTCATATCTCAGCACATCCACACCTGTAAATGAGTGTATGTCCGTGAAAGAGATCACCTTCACTGCCATGCCTTCACGCATGAACCTGATACGGTTGCCGAAGCCCCACCGACCAGATTCTATAACATATCCAAGAGTAGTCTTTCCTGCTCCATTAGGACCGACCACCGCTGTCAGCCCAGCTGCTATACCCAACCCCTCGGCTCCTTCCAGCCTCACCGGTCCGAAACATAGCGACGGCGATACAAACTCAGCCACATATTGAACGTCAGTGCACATTATCACTACTTTTTTTGACACAAAGGTACATTTTTTCAACCGTTAACAAAAATCACAGCCGACAATGAGTGTATGACCTACTCTACCATACACATTCTTTCCATTTTTGACCAATAAATTAGGCAAAATGTCTCCATTCGTATCCATTGTGGAACAATCCACCAATTTACAAGCCATAACAAAGACACAGTAAACATATTTTTCTTTAATTTTGCAGCTGTTTTCCGGATTTACATCACCAATGTTTAAGATAAAAAGACACATACTCTCCTCACTGGCAAGCCTGATAGCATTCACAGCAGCAAGCGAAAAAGTAGTGCCCATTCGCTACGGCAACATGGAGCACTGGACCATCCGTCACATCAAGGAGTCAGCCGTCATAGGGGGCAAAGAAAAGACCCTCTATGAGATAGGAATGGACTCTGTGGTCAATGGCAATCACCCCTACCACAATCTCGGAGGCTCACCATGGGGCACATCCAACGTAATGGCAAAAGTAGCAGGTGTGGTAAAAACCAACTGCTGCGTGTATCCCGACAATCATAAGGGTGGACGTTGCGTAAAAATGACCACACACATCGAGTCACTCAAAGTGCTCGGACTCGTCAACATAAATGTCCTCGCCGCCGGATCGATATTCCTCGGCGACATGAAAGAGCCTATAACAGGCACAAAAGACGGCCCAAGAAGCCTCAACTGGGGGATACCGTTCACCCAACGGCCAAAAGCATTACGATTCGACTACAAATTCTATACCCCGGGGACAGCAAACCGCATCAAACAGACAGGATTCAGCCACAAGACTTCCGTACCGGGTCCTGACTACGGTGTCGCTCTACTCATACTCCAAAAGCGCACCGAGGACTCTGCCGGCAACATCACAGCCCGGCGCGTAGGCACACTCGTGGTAAAATACTCAAAGACCACGCCTGCATGGGTCGACAACGCAACCTACGACATCCTTTATGGCGACATCACAGGTTCTCCCAAATATGATGCCACAATGATGGGCCTTCGCTCCATTGACTACGCCCGCAACAGTAAAGGCGAGAACGTGCCGGTCAAAGAGACCGGATGGGCAGCTCCGGGCGAGACTCCCACTCATCTTATGATACAGTTCTCCTCATCACATGGCGGTGCATTCATCGGCACACCTGGCAACACCCTGTGGATTGACAACGTAAGACTCGTATATTGAAATCATGATTTCACGCCTGCACCACAGCCTCGTCCTGTCCCTCCTGCTGCTCCTCTCAGTTCCGGTCAGTGCTGCAACGGTCAGCACCGATACCGTGTGCCCGCCGGCAGAGGGGAAATCAGGGAAAAGCTTCATCAAAAAGTTTATCGATTACTTCGGCAACGCCAACAAAGGCAAGGATACCAAAGGTATGGACTTCAGCATCATCGGAGGTCCGTACTACAACACCGACATGGGACTCGGCATCGGTCTCGTGGCCTCGGGCTTGTACCGCACCGCCGACACCGACTCCATTTTGCCCCCTTCCAATGCATCACTCTTCGGCAAAATCAGCACCAAAGGATTCGCAAGCATAGGTATCCGAGGCACCCATATAGCACCCGAGGATACCTATCGTATCACATACATAGCTGAATTCCTGGCAGATCCGAGCGACTATTGGGGCATAGGCTATGAGATGGCAAACAATGATGCCAACGAATCGAACATGAAGCGTACAGGAGTGAAAATCAACGGTGCGTTCCTATTTCATCTTGGCTCCAACATATATGCCGGACCTAAAGTAATGTTCGACTACATACATGCATTCAAGATAGAACGTCCCGACCTACTTATGGGGATGCGCACATCACTCTTGAACACCGGTATCGGAGTCACCCTTTCCTACGACTCGCGCGACGTGCTCACCAATCCTCACCGCGGCATCTACGCATCAGTCAGCCAGTCATTCCGCCCCAGGTTCATGGGCAACAAGTATGCATTCTCCACCACCGAGCTACAGCTCGACGGCTACCGGCCGCTATGGAACGGAGCAACCCTCGCAGGCGACCTCCGTGCCACATTCAACATCGGCAACCCCTCATGGTACATGATGGCACAGGTCGGAGGCTCCTACTTCATGCGCGGATACTATGAGGGGCGTTACCGCGACAAGAACATGATGGCGGCACAGGTGGAATTGCGCCAGCATCTGTGGAGACGCATCGGCATTGTGGCATGGGGAGGCACAGCCACAGTGTTCAGCAAATTCAGTCAGGTACAGATGCGCCGCATGCTCCCAAACGCCGGGGTCGGATTCCGGTGGGAATTCAAGAAGGATGTCAATGTGAGATTTGACATCGGATTCGGAAAGAGCGGGCAGAACGGATTTATGTTCAATATCAACGAAGCTTTCTAAAAATGAGATTAATACCTCCGCACATCCTACTCATCATCACAGTAATATCCCTCTCTCTTCCTAACATAGTCCTGTCAGTGACCGAACCGATGTCGTGGATGGCAAGATTGTGCAATATCATACTTCCTGTCTCGGCATATCTCCTGTTGATGACTCTTCTGCGCAACACCGGCAAAATGGTATGGGCGATGTTCATATTCATCTTCCTTGCCGCGTTCCAACTCGTGTTGCTGTACCTGTTCGGCGAATCAATTATCGCCGTAGACATGTTCCTCAATCTGCTCACCACCAACACCGGCGAAGTATCCGAACTCCTCAGCAGCCTCATCCCGGCAGTAGCCATGGTCGCGGTAATCTACCTCCCTATCCTCTATTTTGCCACTCGCGGTGCATTCGACAAGAGTTACCGCCTTGCCGACAGATTCATCGTCCGATTCCGTCAATGGGGGACGGCAGGTCTGGCTCTCGGGCTTATATCTCTCGCAGGATGCTATTCCTCAGAAGAATACCGGGCTTCCGATGATCTATACCCTGTCAATGTCGGCTACAATATCGGACTGGCAGTCGAACGCACATGCCGCACTGCACGATATGCCGACACATCAGCCGGATTCATCTATGATGCACGTACCACACACCCCGACAGCTGTCGCGAAGTGTACATACTCGTGATCGGAGAGACTGCCCGAGCCGACAACTTCGGCCTCTTCGGCTACAGTCGCGACACCACCCCCCTTCTATCATCCACCGAGGGGCTCATCACCTATCCAAAAGCCTTCACCCAGTCCAACACCACACATAAGAGTGTCCCGATGCTCCTGTCAGCGGCATCAGCCGAGGACTACAACCGCATATACCGCGAAAAAGGCATCATAACAGCATTCAAGGAGGCGGGATTCCATACCACTTTCATATCCAATCAGCGTCCCAACCATTCCTTCATAGACTTTTTCGGTAAGGAAGCCGACTCCTGGGAGTTCCTGAAGGAAGAACTTCCCGAGAGTGCCAACGTTCCCGACGGCGACATGACCGGCTTAGTGAAAAAGATTCTCGATGGCGGACACATGCGCGAATTCATAGTGCTCCACACCTACGGCTCCCACTTCAAGTACCGGGAACGCTATCCGCACGACATTGCTGAATTCCTGCCCGATGAGGCTTCGGAAGCTACTCCCGACAACCGTTGCAGCCTCATAAACGCCTACGACAACTCCATACTCTACACCGACCGTTTCCTGCACACTCTCATAACTGAGCTAAAAGAGTCGAGGACAGAATCAGGACTTATCTATGCATCCGACCATGGCGAAAACATCTTCGATGACGAGCGCGGACTGTTCCTCCACGCCTCTCCCCGCCCATCAATCTACGAGCTGCATGTGCCAATGATGATATGGCTTTCCGACGAGTACCGCGAACGCTACCCCGACATTCACAGCGAACTTCTCAGCCATTCCGAGAAACAGGTAATAACCTCCCTTTCAGTGTTTCACACCACACTCCACATAGCGGGAATAAACACTCGTCACAGAATCGACTCATTATCGCTCGCCTCGGCTCACTATCACCCTGCACCATACAACTACCTGTCCGACCGCAATATACCTGTTCCGGTATCCAAGATAATCCGCAAATAACGCCTCAGAATTTCACAGTCAGGCTGAACCCCTTATAAGAGTCGGTAATCATAGGTGAAATATAGCTTTCAATACCAGTCTCTTTGGTCTCATAGGTCAGTTCACCGTCCCTGGTAAGCTTGGGGCAACGTGTGTTACGGCCGCGGAATATATCAATCACCTCATTTACAGGGTCAAGAAGGAATACGGCAACATTCCCTATAATGGGTGAGCCCAAAAGACTGTAATCGTTGGCAACTATACTGCGTTTGGTCTTATAGAACACCTCACCTATAGCACTTCCTATAAGCGGAGTGATGAAGATATCCTGAATCGACGGACGCTCCATAAACGCCTCAATTCCGAATTCCCATCCAATAGTAGAGACACATGCGCTATAGAGCATTGATCGCCAGAAATTGAATCCGCACGACCTCGCCGACATAAAGTACACGGCTCCGGCATATGGATGCAACACATAGTTGAATATAGGGTTGTCATGGTCCCAGTCAGGACCGAGCTTGAACACATTACGATACCAACGCTTGAACATCGGCACCTCGGTTATCTCCGCCCTGTTCCACGAAGTAGCGTCGGCAGGCAGGCACTGAAGCACAAGCAATGTCCCCACATAAGCCCCGCCAAGAACTGCGGTATTGGTCCACATCCTTTTCCAGTCAGGAATATTGAAAGTCATAGAGTATGGGTGACAGTATATCGATCTGCTGTCCGATACAGCAGGGATATGGCTCATCGGCAAGGCTATAATACTGTCCGACATCATGGAGTCAACCGAAATCGGATATACCATCTCAGCATACGGTTCTGCCAATTCCATCTCCGCCCCGACAGAGTCGGCGAGGACCGAGTCGACATCTATCCCCTGAGCCTTCGCCCCCGCGAAAGTGAATAGAGATGCAATCAGGATATACAGGAGCCTTCTCATAATGAAAATATTTGAAACTTTACTTTTAAAACTCCATCCCGGTCCAATGGGTTCATGCTTTAACTTTCCTCAACGCAATCCTATGAAATCCACTCCTTAATTTTAACACATCCTACAGCTAACTTTTTGGGGCACATAGATGTTAATCCGTAAAATACACGTTTAACACCTATTTCTATTATGAGACGACTAATATGCGCGGTCATCACAATGACCCTCGCCACGATTATGGCGATGGCTGACTCGCAAGCCGACTTCAGCCGATTCATAAAGTCCTACAATCAGCAAGTGGCTTCACGCCAGTATCTCCCGGCTGCAAAGTCGGTGGCCCAGGCTGCAAGGATATGTGCCGATGCGAAGAACTACGACGGAGCCTTCAAACTCATCTCGGGCCTCGACAAAATTATGACTGAACGCGGGGTCTCATCTGACTCGCTCCCTCAACCTTATTACTACAACGCGCGCACACGCTACTCCCTATACCGCCGTATGGGCAACAACAGCCAAGCGGAAGCATGGCTCAAAAAGATGTCGACATATGCAAAGGAAAGCAACACACCTGCCATCACCAACGACATGCTGTTTACGGAAGCGCAATTCTATTACGCCACAGGACGCACCCAGCTTGGCGACCGCTGCATAGCCCGCCTGATAAAGCAGTATGAGACTGACAATGACTACAAGGCCGCCGACACTGCCTACCAGAAACTCATCAGCCGGGCTGTGTCGTCAAACGATGCACGACTCGTAGGGCATACCTATGAAAGCTACATCCGATGGAGCGATTCCATTGAGGCAATAAACGCCGACACAGAACTCGGCAAAGTGAAACATGAAATGGCACAGAGCGAAGCTGAAGTGGCAAAGAAACAGAGTACCATAAATTCGCGTACAAGTCTGATGATAGTGTTCATCACTCTGTTTGTCATAGCTGTCGCCGCCCTCGCACTGGGAGCAATCCTCTACCAAAGGATACGTGTCAAAAACCGCCACATACGGCTCATGAAAGAAGAAGCGGACATGCGCAGCGCAGCCAAGAGTGCTATGCTCCAGAACATGTCGTCGACAATGGAACCAGCTCTCGACCGGCTCAATCCCGAGGACCCTGCCGTACAAACGCTTAAAGGATATGTCCGAAAAGTAGAGGAGCTCTCGGCTGTAGACTCCTCCCCTGCCGTCGATCCCTCACGGCTTGAAGAGGTCAACATAGAATCACTCGCCAACGAACTTGCCGGTGACACACGCCCAAAACTACGCAAAGGTGTCACCCTGCATCTCGACGGCACACGCGGCTTCATAAGGATGGACCGCCAAGATGTCAAGAGAATCCTGAGCCATCTTCTCGACAACGCGGCACGCTTCACCCCTGAAGGGGGCAGAATAACCCTCGCCTACCGCAAACGCGGAGCCAACAGCCATCAGTTTGTCGTCACTGACAACGGTCCAGGCATCCCGGCCGGAGAGCGCGACGGTATATTCAAGGCATTCAACTCAGCTCACGACATCAACGAGGGAGACCGCCTCGGGCTCCCGATATGCGCACTGCGTGCCGAAAAGATGGGAGGCTCACTGTCACTCGACCCCGAGGTAACCAAAGGCACATCATTCATCCTTTCGCTCAAATCAGCCTGATATACGTAACAAATGAGTCAGCATGGCACCAACGCACATCATGCTGACTCATTTTAATTATTAATACCGTCATCTAAAGCCCCTCCCACGGAATATCCTGAATTCCGGCAAGATGATTGAGACTTCGGGCGAGTATAAAAAGGTAATCACTCAGACGGTTGAGATACCTGGTCACAGCCGGATGCACATAGCTCCCGGTATCAGCGAGGTCAAGCACCCTACGTTCCGCACGGCGGCACACGGTCCGAGCCACATGAGCATGGCTCGCCGCAACAGACCCTCCAGGAAGTATAAAGGTCCTCTGTGGGGGCACCGAGGCATCCAGGCGGTCTATAGCGGCTTCAAGTTCCTCGATATCCTCGTCACTCACTTTCGGGCTCCTTGCCCCTTCAGGTGCAGGCTCGTCAGGAGCGGCTGAAGGAGAAGGAGTTGCAAGATAGGCACCTATGCAGAACATCACCCCATTCACCTTCAGGAGCAATGCTGAATCCACCTCTGCCCCATTTACGTTCTTCACATACGACTGTAGCAGACCGATGTATGCATTAAGTTCATCCACAGTGCCGTAAGCCGACACTCGTGGCGAATTCTTGGCGACACGTTCACCACCGACAAGCGAAGTGGTCCCGCGGTCACCTGTACGGGTGTAAATCATACTTTTCTTCATAATTGCAAATATACGGCATTTTTTAGTAATTTTGCGGTGTAATCATATAACAAATTTAATATCAGCAATTGATAACTAAAAACGGTTAAAAAGACAGTCCAGCGACTGCCGTTAACCCACACACAAACACATAACCCCTATTTAATCCATGTTTTCAGGAATAGTTGAAGAACCCGCCCGCGTAGTCGACGTTGTCAATCGCGACGGCAACATAGATCTCACAGTCGAATGCTCGTTCGCATCCGAACTCCGCATCGACCAGAGCGTCGCACACAACGGAGTGTGCCTAACTGTAGTAGCTCTTCCCGGCAACGGCACATACACTGTCACTGCCATCCGAGAGACACTTGACCGCAGCAACTTAGGACTGTTGAGCCCCGGTGACGAAGTGAACCTCGAACGCTCCATGCTAATGAACGGACGCCTCGACGGCCACATAGTCCAGGGCCACGTCGACACCACCGCTGTATGCGAAGAGGTAGAGGAAGTGGAAGGGAGCAAATACTTCAAATTCACCTACGATGTATCCCCCGAGATGGCTCGTAAAGGATACATGACTGTTGAAAAAGGTTCTGTGACAGTCAACGGCGTAAGCCTCACCGTATGCGACTCCACTCCTACATCATTCCGTGTGGCGATAATACCCTACACACTTGAGCATACTAACTTCAAGAACATCATTCCGGGAACAAAAGTCAACATAGAATTTGACATTATAGGCAAATATATTGCTCGACTGCAAGATTTTTAGTATATTTGCACCTCAAATCAGGTAGGGTACAGTGTGCCCTGCCATTTCACATTTGCATAATCAAACCCCTTAATTCACTTTAATACATCACTTTAACACAATGCAAAGCAAAGGATCTTTGGGAAGTATTGTTGCCGGTGTCATAGCCATCTTCATGGTGATCATCTGCCTCTTCTACCTTTCTTTCACCGTGGTAACCAACCACTGGGAAGACAAGGCTCAGGAGTATGCAGCCACCGAGGCAGCCAAGGACAACAACTCTCCGGAAACTAAACGTAAAGCCTACAGCGAGTACATCAAGAACATCGCTAACGAAAAGGTTTATCTCGGCTACACTTTTAACGAAGTACAGAAACTCGCCGTAGGGCTCGGTCTCGACCTCAAGGGTGGAATGAACGTTACTCTCCAGGTTTCCGTTCCTGACATCCTCCGCTCAATGGCAAATGCCGAAGGGAACCCCTACTTCAATAACGCTATCGCCAACGCCGACTCAGTGGCACGCGTCAACAAGAGTGCCGACTACATCGACATCTTCTGCGCTGAATACCGTAAGCTCGATCCTCAAGGCGACCTCTCTGTAGTGTTCAAGGACCAGGTGAAGCGCGGCGACAACTTCGATGCAGTCAAGAGCGCGCTAAAGCAGGAGGTAAAGGACCGTGTGTCAAGCTCCACCAACGTGCTCCGCACACGTATCGACCAGTTCGGCGTAGTAGCACCCAACATTCAGGAACTTGAAAAGGACGGTCAGATTCTCCTTGAGCTCCCTGGAGTGAAAGAGCACGACCGTGTACGCGAGCTCCTGAAGTCAAGTGCCAACCTTGAGTTCTATGAGACCACCACATTCAACGAAATCCAGGGTGTTCTCTCTCAGCTCGACAATGCGCTGCGCACCGACTCCACCGGTAATGGCAAGGGTCTTTTCGACTACTTCATTCAGGTAGGCAGCCCCTATAACCCTATAGGTGTAGGATCTGCTTCCGAGACTGCACGCGACACCATCAACACAATCCTCGCGTCAGCCACAGCCAAGCGCATCCTCCCCAATAACCTCAAGCTCGCCTGGGAATTCAAGCCCGAGGTAATGCAGATCAACGATTCCATACGTGGCAAGCGCAACCTCGCCATCTACCAGCTCGTTGCACTCCGCACCACCAATGGCCGCCCGGCACTTGCTGGCGATGTGATAACCTCAGCATCCAACGACTATGATGCGATGCAAGGCGGCAACTATGTCACAATGGACATGAAGCCCGAAGCAGCACGCCAGTGGGCACGCATCACAGCGGCCAACCTCGGCAAGCCTGTAGCCATAGTTCTTGACGACCAGGTATACTCGGCACCAAACATCAAGTCAGTGATCGAGGGCGGACGCTCGTCAATCACCGGCAACTTCACCACCGATGAGGCAAAGGACCTTTCCAACGTGCTCAAGTCAGGTAAAATGGCTGCCAAAGTCGACATCATCTCCGACACTGTAATCGGTCCCTCGCTCGGCGAACAGGCCATCAAGGACGGTCTCTGGTCGTTTGTCATCGCACTTGTGCTCCTCATGGTGTTCATGTGCCTGTTCTACGGTCTTATCCCCGGCCTTATCGCCAACCTCGCACTTGTATTCAACATCTTCTTCACTTTCGGTATCCTCGCCTCATTCCAGGCAGTGCTCACCCTTTCCGGTATCGCCGGTATCGTGCTCGCACTCGGTATGGCTGTTGACGCCAACGTGCTCATATACGAGCGTGCCAAAGAAGAACTTCGCGCAGGCAAGAATGTACGCACCGCCATCGCCGACGGCTATGCCAACGCATTCTCAGCCATCTTCGACTCCAACCTCACTTCGATCATCACCGGTGTGATCCTCCTTCTCTTCGGTACAGGTCCCATCAAGGGCTTCGCCACCACCCTCATCATCGGTATCATCTGCTCATTCTTCACTGCCGTATATCTGACCCGCCTCATCTACATCCTCTGCGCCAAGAGCAAGGCTTTCGAGAACCTCACATTCTCCACACCGCTCAGCAGCAAGATGTTCACAGGCACTCGTTACAACTTCCTCGGTGCACGCAAGACAAGCTTCATAGCTGTAGGCATCTTTGTGGCAGTTATCGTAATCAGCCTCTTCGTACGCGGTCTTAACCAGGGTATCGACTTCTCTGGCGGACGCAACTATGTAGTACAGTTCGACCATCCTGTCAAGACCCACGAGCTCGACGCCAAGCTCACCCCGCTATTCGGCGGAGCCCAGCTCAGCGTTATCACCATTGACGATGACACCAAGGTACGTATCTCCACCAACTACAAGATCGACTCAGAGGAAGAAGGCGTTGACCAGGAGATCACCAAGATCCTTTATGACGGTCTTCAGGACGAGCTCAACGGCATGAGCATGGAGGACTTCTCCACAACCAATGAGAACATCGGTATAATGTCGTCACAGAAGGTAGGTCCTACCGTGGCTAACGACATGCGCACCGACGCTTACATAGCCGTGATCCTCGCACTCATAGCAATGTTCTTCTACATCCTGCTCCGTTTCCGCAACGTGGCATTCTCTGTAGGCGCACTTGCTGCTGTGGCATTCACCGCATTCACTATCGTAGGTTTCTACTCGATGTTCTGGGGCGTGTTCCCATTCGCCATGGAGATTGACCAGTCGTTTATCGCAGCAATCCTTACTGTGATAGGTTACCAGATCAATGACACCGTGGTAGTGTTCGACCGTGTACGTGAAAACGTAGGTCTCTACCCCAAACAGTCATTCTTCGACACCATCAACTCATCCATCAACTCCACCCTCGGACGTACCGTGATGACCTCAGGTTCCACTCTTCTCGTGCTCCTGTGCATCTTCATCCTCGGTGGTGACTCTATCCGCTCATTTGTATTTGCGATGATATTCGGTGTAGTGATCGGCACACTCGCCACAATGTTTGTGGCTGCTCCTGTTGCCTACCTTACCGATGCCCGCCGCAATACAGGCAGATCAAAGACTGCTGCCTAACCACACCGCACAAACGGCTTAAGCCATAACAACAAACGACCCGACTGAGAATCAAACTCAGCCGGGTCGTTTTATATTCCGCCCAAAGGGGACCACAGACAATAGTCATGCATCCGGCTACAAGAAAAGGCATAGAGCTAACTGAATAAGCTCTATGCCTCTTTTGGTAAAATGGTCTCCAGTCTTTATACTACTCGATATAGCCGAACGACTTGAGCTTGTTCTCACGGTTTCGCCAATTCGACTCCACTTTCACAAAAAGCTCAAGATAGACACTCTTCCCGAAGAACTTCTCAATATCTTTACGGGCTTCCATACCCACTTTTTTGATCATCGCACCCTTATGGCCTATGATGATACCTTTCTGCGAATCACGCTCCACATAGATCACTGCCATAATATGGATGGAATTCTCCTTCTCCTCGAACTTCTCTACAATCACCTCTACTGAGTAAGGGATCTCCTTATCATATAGCAGCAGTATCTTCTCTCGGATTATCTCTGTGACAAAGAATCGTGCAGGCTTGTCAGTAAGCGCATCCTTGCCAAAGAACGGCGGAGAATCCGGAAGAAGCTCCACAATTCTGTTCATGAGATTCGACACATTGAAATTCTCCTTTGCCGACACAGGGAACAACTCTGCCTTGGGGAGCATGGTGTGCCAACGCTGCGTGAGCTCTTCGAGCTGGGACTGCTCTTTCACAAGATCAATCTTGTTGATCACCACAAGCACCGGAATACTCTCCTTGGCGACTTTGGCAAGGAAATCGGCATTCTTCGACGGATCTTCCACCACATCGGTCACATAGATGAGAATGTCAGCATCGACGAGCGCACCTTCACTGAAATTGAGCATGCTCTCCTGTAGCTTATATTTCGGCTCCAGCACACCGGGAGTGTCGGAGAATACTATCTGATACTCGGGAGTGTTGACAATCCCCATGATGCGGTGACGAGTAGTCTGCGCCTTGGAGGTGATTATGCTTACGCGCTCACCTACCAGCAAGTTCATCAGTGTCGACTTACCCACATTAGGATTCCCGACGATATTGACAAATCCGGCTTTATGTTCCATATTGTATACTATTGTTGGATTAATGACTGTATGTAAAACAAAAATAGCACCCTAAAAGATGCTATTTTCGTGAATTATTTTCTGACCATACGGTCGGCAAGTCTTTCAAAGCTGCTTATCAGCCCCAGATTATGTACATCGCACCCCATGTGAAGCCTGCTCCGAAAGCTGTGAGAATGAGTTTGTCACCCTTCTTAAGCTTGTCCTTGTACTCATCAAGACACAAGGGTATTGAGGCAGCCGATGTGTTGCCATACTTCTCGATGTTCACGAGCACCTTGGCAGGATCAATGCCGAGGCGGGCACCTACAGCCTCAATGATGCGGAGGTTAGCCTGATGCGAGCAGAACCAGTCGATGTTCTCACATGTGAGGTTATTGCGCTCCATAACCTCCTGTGATGACTCAAGCATGTCGGTCACGGCATTCTTGTAAACATTGCGGCCATCCTGGATCACATAATGCTGCTGAGCGTCGACAGTCTCGTGTGACGCAGGGAGAGCCGAACCGCCAGCAGGCATCCACAGATGCTCAAGACCCTCGCCGTCGATGTGGAAAACACCGTCGATGATACCCACATTCTCTTCGGTAGGCTCAAGGAGCATTGCTCCCGCTCCGTCACCGAACAGAGGGCAGGTGGCACGGTCGGTATAGTTGGTCATTGACGACATCTTCTCGGCAGAAACCACTATCACCTTCTTGCGGAGGCCTGAGCGGATATATGCAGAACCGTCCTGAAGAGCCACAAGGAAGCCGGCACAGGCTGCCTGAAGATCATATGAATATGCGTTCTTAAGCCCGCACTGGTGAGCTATTATCGAGCCTGTAGAGGGGAAACGGTAGTCAGGATTGGTGGTGGCGCAGATGAGCAGATCCACTTCCTCGGGCTTGGTGCCGGTGGATTCAAGCAATCGTTCCACACATTTTATGCCCATGAAGGACGACCCCTTCGATGGGTCTTTGAGTATGCGGCGTTCTTTGATTCCTACGCGTGTGGTGATCCACTCATCGTTGGTGTCAACCATCTTCGAGAGCATCTCATTGTCGAGAATGTCGTCAGGAGCGTAAGAGGCAATGCCGGATATACGTGCGTGTACCATTGGAGAAATTGTATATGAATGAGAGAGTGGTTAAATAAAACTAAGCCTGAATACCGCTTGAGGCACCAGGCTCTTTTCTTTTAGTCCGCTATTGAAGCGAATTAAGCATGTCTTAGACAGCTGCGGTCTTTTCGATGGCGATGCGTCCGCGGTAGTAACCGCACTCACCGCATACGGTGTGATAGAGATGCCATGAGCCGCAGTTGGGGCAGAGTGCCAGGGTGGGGACTACAGCCTTGTCGTGAGTACGACGCTTTGCGGTACGGGTCTTTGATTGCTTGCGTTTAGGATGTGCCATGACTTATTTTATTTATATTTTTTTGTTACTATTACTTAATTTTATATTGTCCGTTACTCTGAATCGGAATCGATACCCGAGAGCTTTTTCAATCCGTCCCAACGAGGATCTGTAGCACCGGATGAAGAGGGAGCCTCGTCCACACTGTCGACATCCATCGTCTCCATCTCGTCAATGAGAGTCTCGGCGAGCGCGGCATCCTCATCGTCCTTTACGGCACGGTGCTTGCGCAGAAGAGCACTCATAGCCCTGTTGCACTTGCCCATAGGATGGACATGCTTCAGGGGGATGGCAAGCGAAGCTGTATCGTAGATCATATATGAGACATTGAGAGTATTGTCAGCCTCCGGAATGATCAGGAGCTCATCTGTCTCGTCATAATCCTCGCCATACTTCACAGCGATATCGTAGGTAGTATCGATCGGGAACACCAGATCGTCCAGACAGCGGTCACAAAGGAGAGTGACCGTACCGGTGATATGGAATGCAAGATTGTATAGATCATGCTTATACACCACCGTCAGTCTGACATCAAGATTGGCGTCACGGACGTCCGCACTTTCCATTGTGACAAAGAATTGCTTATCGAGATGATAGGCAAATTCATGCGTGCCCTCAGGCATAGTCTTGAGCGGGACGCTGAATGCTGATAACTTTCCCACGACAATATCGGTTGAAAAAACTGTGCAAAGTTATTGAAAAACTTTTGATTTTCAAAAATTTCGCCAAAATATTTCAATCTGTCACTGAATTAATTCCCGACTGCCACTCCCTTTTTCATCAGTTTTTATCAAAAATGTGCGGACAGAAATATGATCCCGTCCGCACCACACTTATTTTTACACGTTTCAATTTGCAACCGCAATCGCTACACGATTCTTCTCGATTCCGTCAAAAGGCTGCTCGGTGTCACCTTTCGCGTCAACTGTGATACGTTCGGAAGCGACACCTGCCTCAACCAACGCATCAGCCACAGCCTGAGCTCTCTTAAGCGAGATGGACATGTTGTAACGTGCTGAGCCGGTTGCCTTGTCGGCATATCCTGTCACTGTAACCTTAGCCTCAGGATACTTCTTCATATATCCGGCAAGAGCCTCTATCTTTGACTGCTCGGCCGGACGCACACTTGAGGAGTTGATACGGAAGAACACATCCTGCTTCATCTCTGCCGGCTTAGTCTCTGCCACAGGCTGCTGTGGTGCAGGGGCTACAGGCTCCGGAACCACAACAGGCGCGGGAGACGGTTCGGGCTGTACTTCCACAACCTCTTCCACCACAACCACTTCTTTTTTCTTAGACGATGGTCCGAACTTAAATGTCACACCAACGAGAGCATTGAACTGCCAGTCAAATACACTTCCTTTCTTTGAGTTGAACTTATCGGGAAGCATATTGGCATTGAGTTCAAGATTGACAGCCACCCTACGGCTGACGTTCATATCCATGCCGATACCGGCACGCCCCGCAGGGAAAAATTTCTTGCCGGTCCAAAGCTTCTCAAGATCATATCCGCGGGAAGCAAGATCGACAGCCTCATTATTACGGAAGCCGAGAGCACCACCTGCTCCTGCAAACATATACACATCAAGCACACGCGACGGATTATAGCCACAGAATGCATTAGTGAGCGACAGCATGAGATCGACATTGCCCTGCATATAATTGAACTTGTAGTCCTCACGTGGAGCCACCCATATACCGCGCGCCTGCCATCCGCTTGCCCCTACCCTTAGTCCGAGCAGAGGATTGAACTTATACCCTACCGACACAGCAGCCGCAGGTGACACAAGGTCCTTGAATGTATTGGTCTCGCCGATGGTATATGCACCTCCTGCCTGAATCTGCATGAACCAATGAGGGGTGAATTCTTTTGTCTCAACTGCATCAACTGACCTGACTGCAACATCCTGGGCCGTGGCGCATACAGGCACCGCTAACAGTGATACGGCAAACGCCGCAATCACTTTTGTGGGATTCAATCTCATAATAATATAGTTTTTTAACGATCGAACTGCAAATATAGCACCTCACGATGCCATTCGCCAAGCACGGAGTGTTGCGGATGTTGCGACACATATGAATTTTATTTCCGCATCACCTAAAAACAGGCATTTTCCTGCACTGCAAGCAGAGAAGTGACAACCTTATCCACCATTCCCCTTTGAATTGCGGGGGTGGTAAGCAAGGATATCCGAACGGAGAGTGGAGGCATCAAGATGGATGTAGATCTGGGTGGTCGCTATCGACTCATGCCCGAGCATCTGCTGTATGGCACGCAGGTTGGCCCCTCCTTCGAGCAGATGAGTGGCAAATGAATGGCGCAATGTATGAGGCGAGATGGTTTTGCGCACACCTGCCGCCTCAGCAAGCCCCTTGACTATCTGAAATGCCCGCTGCCGAGTGAGCCTGCCTCCACGCCGGTTAAGAAACAGTATATTCTCGTCGCCCGGCTTCACTTTCATACGCTCACGGTCGGCGAGCCAGCCCTTTATCTCCTCTATCGAAGTCTCCGACATGGGTACCATCCTCTCCTTGTTACCCTTTCCTCGCACTATGAGGAAACCGTCGTCAAGATAAGTCCGCGATATCTCAAGACCAATCAGTTCACTCACACGGAGCCCGCACCCATAGAGCACTTCCATCATTGCCCTGTCGCGCTGACACTCCTCTTTGGAGTAATCGATCGAAGCTATCATGCTGTCGATCTCCCCTAAAGTCAGCACCTCTGGCAGATGAAGCCCGAGACGAGGCGTCTCAAGCAGCTCCGCCGGATTGGCAGGAAGATAATCCTCCATTGAAAGGAATCCGAAAAACGATCTTAACGACGCGACAATCCTCGCCTGCGACCTCACAGCGATACCTACATCATGCAAATCGCCGAGATATAGCCTCAAAGTGTCGAGAGTCACTTCCCGAAGCGGCTTTGCCTCGCCGGCAAGCCACGAAAGCATCCTGGCAACATCCCGCCTGTATCCTTCGCGAGTGTTGTCGGACAGCCCCTTTTCGAGAAGAAGATAGGTTGTATACTCGTCAAGCAATCGGTCTATGTCGAAAATATTGCGCATGGACTAAGGATGTACGGTATGCGGAAACACCTAAAAGTTTATTTCAAAATCCTGGCGTGGGAGATCAGCGCGAGGCACCACTATCCCTACCCTGCCGTTAGTGAAAGTCATACCACATCTCATCCCGCTCTTCATATCCTCCCAATGGGCTCGCGACGACAGCACATCACGCACAACTGTCACCGACAAGCCTCTGCACTTCATCACTATACGGTCACGCTCGCCTGAAGACACAATCACGGTACGGCTGTCAGCCATCTCCACAGCGCAACGCTCACCGGCTGTAAGCCCTGTGGATATCACCTCATCCGGCTCAAACTCACACACGAGACGGAAAAGCACTCCGAGCCACTCAGAGTTATCCATACGCGCAAGTTCCGAGGAAGCATAATAAGCCCCGTTCTCACGCAGCACGCAGCGTATGAACCTGAAAGCGAACGGCGAGTGCACACCATGCCCCTTGCCGCGCCACCATCGCCTGACCCGCCTGCCAAGAAGAATCGTCATACGGAAGCCTTATCCTCTTTCCTCTTGCGTGGGCGCACGGCAAAGAAGAAAGCCGCAGCCGCAGCTATATATATGAGAATAATGGATACCGTGGCAAGAGCCGTTGTGGTACGAAGCGATTTAGGATCGAACGTCATGACTATCTCATGCTCACCGGCAGGCACTCTGAGTGCGCGGAGCACATAATTCACCCTGCCTATCTCAGCAGGCTTGCCGTCGATGGTTACCTCCCATCCCCAAGGGAAATACACCTCGGAGAAAACAGCCACACCGCCATTGGCACTCTTTGCCCTGTAGGTCAGCCGGTCAGGTGCATATGTGGTCTCATAGATGGTATCACCCGGAGCCACAGCCGCCCCATCTCCGAGAGTCGCCCGGAAACGGCTGTCAGCCACAGCCTCAACAGCAGGATTGATACGCGAAAGCCCAGCCATCTCGGCATCGGCATTATCGACATAGCTTAACTTTTCCACCCACCATGCATTGCCCATAGCCTCAGGATTGAGCAAAGGTCTGCCATCCATTCCGACTATGTATCGGGCATTGAGCATATTGAGCACATTCCAGTCGGCATCGGCCTGAGAGTCCTGAGTGAAGTGTGACAGGTGACGGTCTATGAGATCCTGGTAACGAGTGAGCTTTGCTGCATGATAGCCACCGATAGTCTTATGATAATATGACGGATCGGCACTGTAGAAGCGCGGTATATCCATCACACGATAATTCTGCATAGTGTCCCTGAGTATCATCTCGTCTGCCGGGGTTTTGGCTATGGGGGTCCCTACAGTGAGCTGCTTAGGGGCAAAACTGTCATGGCTCAGGTAACGCTTATTGATACTGTAGAGATCGGCAAGCACAAGCACACCGACAGCCGCAACAGTCCACACCGCACGCATCCTGCCTGTCATGAAAAGCATGATGAACGCCCCTCCTATGCCTGCTATCAGCAGACTTCTCAAGGCATCAGCCGACACAAGTCCGTAGCGAAGCGACTCAACAGCCGAATATATCGCTGGGTTGCTGAGGGAGAACTGTCGTGCTGTGCTATTGTCATAGCCCTGCTGTACAAGTGACGACATGATGTATCCGTCAATCATCCTGTCGTTGTCGGAAATCGCGGAACCGAACATTCCTGGAGCCAGCCACCCTATCACACAAAGTCCGAGAGTGATTCCGAAACTCCAGAAGAAAGCCTTGCGGTATCTGGCATAAGCTCCTTCAGTGACAAGCAGCTGCTGCAAAGCCATTACTGCAAGCAGAGGCATGGTGAATTCTGCTATAACAAGTATGCTCTCGACTGTACGGAACTTGGAGTACATCGGCACCACCGAAAGCATGATATCAGTGAATGTCATGGCATGTCTGCCCCATGCGAGCACGATGGAGAACACAGTGAGAGCCACCAGAGCCCATTTCAACGGACCTTTCACTATGATACACCCCAAAAGGAAAAGAGCGAATATAAGAGCTCCTACATACACCGGACCGTTAGTCCCCTCGGGGTCACCGAAATACTGGCTCATATACGATAGATACTGCTGCTCCATCTGACCATGCTCCCTGGCTCCGTCGAGCTCTCCGAGACTCATAGTCTTGAACTTGCCCTGTTCCGGACGAGCCGAGGCTCCTCCCTTGATATTCGGGATGAGCAGAGAGAAGGTCTCTGACGGCTGATAGCTGTACTGGGTGATATAATCCTTATCAAGACCCGATGTTGACTGCGCCGCATCGGCATTGGGCTGTGTCAACTCTGAGTGACGCCCGCGCATAGTCTCCTTGGAGTACTCGTAAGTGTTGTAAAGGTTAGGCATATTGGCCGCAACGGCAAGAACAGCTGCAACGGCAAGAAATCCTGTAGCCTTCCCCCATCCTCTGAGATTCTTGGACTTATAATCTGATATAAGGAAGGCTATCACAACGCCGAGTATCACAAACAGGAAATAATAGGTCATCTGCACATGATTGTTGGCAATCTGCATCATGGCAAAGAATGCCGCCATTGCCGCACCAGCAAGATACCTGCCGCGATAGCACAGTATGACACCTCCGATAGTAGGAGGAACATAGGCAAGAGTGACGAATTTCCATATATGCCCGGCACCTATTATAATGACGAAATAGGTGGAGAATCCATAGGCTACAGCCCCTATGAGGGCTATATACCACCGCATCCCCATAGCAATGAGCATTATGAAGAACCCCATCATCATCATGGCTATGAGCGATGAGGGCGACGGAAGCCCGAGCCCCATCACATGGTTGACCCAGCTGTAAAGATGGGCGGATGGGTAATCAACGCTGATCTGGAATGTCGGCATCCCAGAGAACAGGGCGTTGGTCCATCGAGGAGTCTCTCCGGTGGACTCAAGATGGGTCTTGACCTCTTGGTTTATAGCGATACCCTGAAGCATGTCATGCTGCCTCAGCTCATTGCCCTGGCTCGCATCGGGATAGAAGAACGCGAAAGCTATCACCGCAATGGCGACTACGCTTATCAGAAACGTGATTATGTTGCGCTTATTCATTCTGCCGGTCTTAAATCAAGTGGAATTTCTTCTTTTACTGTATCGGCAGCCTCACTTTCGGAAGGCTCCGGAGCCACAAGCGAGCCATCCTGTATGGCATCATACTGCGATAGTTTCTCCCGGAACGATTTTGCCACAGCGTCAAAATCGACATCAGGATTGATCTTATTGGCTTTCGCAAAAGCAGCGCGCGTATCCTTGGGATTGGCATTGACTGCTATATCGTAGACATCCACATATTTACGGAGGGTTTCAAGATCGAGGCGACGGTCACCCTTGGCTACAGCCTCGTTATGCACCGATAGAAATGCCATCAACACCTGCACGGTCTGCTCAGGGGTCAGATCGTCAACAAAAAGCGACATACTGTCAGCCATTTCCGAAGCATGCCTTAAATCACCAGTGTTAAGAGCCTCGGCAAGCTGTGTGTTCTGCACCTCAACATTCTCTGCCACAACCGGATCGGTGTTGTGGCTGCTCTTCGAGCCGCACCCTGGCATGACTACTGCCACAACGCCCAAAATTATGAATGCTAATATATGTTTCATCTTTCTTTATTTTTAAAGACTGTATAACAGGTTGCAAAGATAGGAATTCTAAACGACATTATCGCACCTTTAGATGATTAAGTCTTGTGACTTTACAGATTAGCCTCCTCTGATTAAAGAGTGTATAAAAAACACTTAATTTTTTTACAATTTTCCTTTGTAAAGAACTTAAATTATTATAAATTTGCAACCAATCATCCATTTTTACACTTCTTTCATTTCACGTTCAATCATCAAATCACATTATTAACAATTCATCCCCAAAGAAATGTTTACACTTTTTAACAAACCCGGGGGGGGAAATTTGTAACTCGCCGAGAGCGATTGCTATAGCCCTCATTCTAATGGGATTAATGCCTGGAGCTATCCAGGCGTATTCAGCCGGCAACAACAGTGCTGCACCTGTACCAGCCGCCCAAAGGTCAATCGAGACCATCACGGGCATCGTAATGGACACTGACGGCGAACCTCTGCCGGGAGCCACCGTAAGATTCAAGGATGCAAAGATCGGCACAGTAACCGATGTCAACGGATGCTTCACTCTTCCCAATAACACTGACGTCAGGAAGAATCCTCAGCTTGTGGTAAGCTATGTGGGCATGGCTACCCAGACAATCCCTGCTGTAGCAGGAAAGGACATGGAAATCGTCATGGTCTCCAACACAAGCAACCTTGACGAAGTTGTAGTGATCGGCTACGGCACAGCCAAGGCAAAGGACCTCACAGGCTCTGTGTCGCGACTCACAACCCGCGACGTGGAAATGGCACCTATGACATCAAGCGTGTCAAGCCTTCTGCAAGGCAAGGCTGCGGGTGTAAACGTAATGATATCAAGCGCGTCGCCCACATCTCCGGTATCGGTGGTGATACGCGGACAGTCCTCTCTTTCGGGCGACGGACAGCCTCTATGGGTGATTGACGGAGTGCCTCAGTACAACAGCTCCATCGACGGAAGTGTATCCAACGCCCTCTATAACCTCAACCTCAACGACGTAGCAAGTGTGGACATTCTCAAGGATGCCTCCGCAACAGCAATCTACGGCTCGCGTGCTGCCAACGGCGTGGTGATCGTCACCACAAAGAGCGGCCAGGAAGGAATGAAGCCCACCATAGAATTCAGCGGCAGAGTAGGATGGCAGAAGATTGATTCCGACGCATTCAAATCAATGAATGCCGAGGAGTACATATCATTCTCCAAACGAGCCAACCTTGTGGAAGCCTTCCGCAACGGAGGTCTCACATACTTCAATAAGAAGTACATGGACGCCGACCGCTTCAATCTGCTCAACACCTCGGAATGGGATATGAGCGATATCGCCGACATGTGGCTTCCAAACGCTTACTATGACGGACATGACAACTACTGGGACGCAATGACCCAGGATGCTCTCGCCCAGGACTACAACGTATCGATACGCGGAGGCAGCAAGACCACCTCATATTATGCCTCTGTCAATTTCAAGGATCAGGACGGTATCGTGAAAGGATCATCCTCACGCTACTTCGGAGCACGCTTCAACTTTGAGGCAAAAGCAAGCGAACAGGTGAAATTCGGACTCAACATGGACGCATCCACCCGCCGAGCCACCAACAAGGACAATATGATCAACAAGATCATAGGCATGCGCCCCGACTATCCCATGTACAACGAGGACGGCGAGATCAACACCATCGACTTCTACACCAAGAACCCGCTGATCGAGCTACTCGACAAAAACGACAGTGATTCCAAGAACTTCAACGGAAATGCCTTCATAGAGTACGACATATTCCCCTTCCTGAAGTTCCGGTCCACACTCACAGCCACATACTCCAATATCAATTCCGACCTGTTCACTCGCCGCTCCTATGACGGCGGCAACAACTCAGGCAGCCAGCGTGACACCCAGAACTCTGTGATAATGTGGGACAACCTTCTCACATTCTATAAGACAATGGGTATACATGACCTCACTGCCATGATAGGACAGTCGCTCGAACGCCAGTCAAGCCAGTTCCTGTATGCCGCAGGCTCCAACTATCCCGATGATGATATCCTCACCAACCTCGGCAGTGCAGCAACCCGCAGCAGCATCAACAGCAACAAGTACAACTCATCAATGGTATCGGCTTTCGGCCGCGTGCAGTACAAGCTGCTTAACCGCTACCTACTCACAGCCACATTCCGCGCCGACGGCTCTTCCCGTTTCGGTAAGGACCAGCGTTGGGGCTATTTCCCCTCGGGAGCCATCGGCTGGATCATCTCCAACGAGGACTTCATGTCACCTCTGCGCAATGTCCTGTCCTATGCAAAGATACGCGCATCGTATGGCAAGACAGGCTCACAGAACCTCGGCTACTATGACTATACAAGCTACATCACATCCAACAGCTATGACGGACAGCCTGGAGCCTACCCCTCCTCGCTCGGCAACAATCTCCTGCAATGGGAATCTCAGAACCAGACTGACATAGGACTGGACTACGGATTCCTCGACGACCGCATCCGCGGTTCATTCGGATGGTACCGCAAGTATGTGGACAACCTCATCACAAGCCGACCTGTGCCCACCTCATCAGCATTCTCAAGCACCAACCAGAATGTGGGAGCCATCAGCAACACAGGTGTGGAATTTGATGTGACCGTCTCCATATTCCGAGACCGTGACCTCACATGGGACATCAACTTCAACGCAGCCCACAACAAAGGCAAACTTGAAAAGCTCAACGGTGTGACAAAATTCCTCGGAGGCACAGCCAACGACCGATTCAAACTTGAAGAGGGTGGCGAGCTCGGCACATTCTACGGATATGTGGATGCAGGCCGCTTCTACGAGAATGACGAGGAGGTATGGGCCCTCAAACCCTTCGATCCCACCACAGGCCGTCCCGCCAATTTCTACAGGGCGAGCTCCTTTACCGAAGGTGCGGGCGACATATACATCGTCGATCTTGACGGAGACGGAAAGATCACAGCCGACGGCGACCGCAAGATACTCGGATCTGCCAATCCCAAAGTGTTCGGCGGCTTCGGTTCGACACTCATATGGAAAGGCCTTATGTTCAACATGACATTCACCTACTCTCTCGGAGGCAAACGCTTCTGGGACGGCGAGGCATCAAAGTTTGGAGGCGTGAACGTCTACAACGCTCCCAACCTCGTGCTCGACAGCTGGACAATGAAAGGCCCCGGTGCCACATATCCGATCATCACCCACTACGGTGTGGGACAGAACAGCGTGTTCACCAACCGCTGGCTACACGATGCATCATATATGCGTCTGAGCGCGCTCAATCTATCCTACCGTCTGCCACAGAAATGGTTCTCAAAATATCTCATCAAGGGTATTGAAGCCACATTCCAGGCAACCAATCTTTTCACTATCACCAAATATCCCGGCATGGACCCTCAGGGCAACTTCTCCACAAGCGGAAGCGCGCTCTACGGCACAGGCACTGACTACAGCACCTATCCTGCCGCAAAGACATTCAATTTCGGTCTGAAGCTCACAATTGACTAACTTTAGAAAATCATGAAGAAATCATATATCCTCCCCCTACTGCTCGGCTTGGCGGTAACCGTCACATCCTGTGAGGATTTTCTCACCGAGCAGCCGGAACACCAGCTCACCATTGACAATGCCGCAAGAGACTACACCGGAGCCAAAAATCTTGTCAACGGTATCTACGGACGCTATATAGCCAACAGCAATCTCGGCGGAGAGATCTACGGAAAATGGCATGACATGGCAGGCCTGTGGAACTACAATTCCACAATGCTCAATATGGCATACACCCAGACCAACAATAACACCTCCGCGACATGGAAGTCATGGTACGATGTGGTCAACGCCTCCAATGTCGCCATAACAGGTGTCAGCAATCTCGCCGACAACTTCTATCCAAGCGTTGATGCCAAGAATGCTCTTCTTGCCGAGGCTCGTTTCTTCCGCGGATATGCCTATCTCCACCTGATGTGGGGATTCACCCATTGGTTCAGCACCGCCGATTCACCCTACGGACTACTGTACCGCGACATGCCGTCAGAGCTTTCCAACCTTATGGTCGAAAGAATCTCTGTAGGCGACAGCTATCAGAAAGTCATTGACGACCTGGAGTTTGCCATTTCCTATCTTGCCGACTATGACAATCCTCGCCATGTGTCAAAACAGTTTGCTCAGGCAATGCTTGCAAAGCTCTATCTCTACCGCGGATGGGACGGCGACTATGCCAAATCACTCGACCTAGTCAATACAATCTTCAAGGATGCACCTGCAAAGTTCAAGATGGAACCGGTGCTTGCCGACCTCTACGAGAACGCCTGGGACTCGAACGAACTCCTTTTCGGACGTTATCTCGGCGACGGCTCAGGTTTCTCATGGTCTGAGTTCACATATTCCTACGGATTGTACTACAACAAAGAGTTCGGCGAAATAACCCACGAATGGATCAAAGAGGACCCGCGCTATGCCGTTACTTTCGGCGAAGCCCGCTCCCCCGAGACATGGCAGGAAGAACGCAAGGACGATATCCCTGTCAAATTGTATCACAGAGGCCGCGTAGAAGGTCTTAACGACAAATACACATCCTATAACTTCCGTTATGCCGAGCTGTACATCATGAAAGCCGAGCTGCTCGCGCTCACCAATCCTTCCGACATCAGCGGCGCACTGGCGGAACTCAACAAGATGAGGGCCACCTACACCGATCCCGTTCTGCCTGCTATCACAGGAGTATCGACCCATGAGCAGCTTATGGACGAGATTTTCAAGGAGTATGTGGTGACGCTCATCATGGAGAACGAGTCGCCATGGTTCGCTGCCGTACGTATCGAACACGAGGGACGCCCCTGGATATACACCCTCAAACCTGATGTCAATTTCAGCACCAACCAGTACTGCTGGCCTATTCCCGATGATGAAATCAAGGCTCATTCAAATAAGATAGATCAAAACCCAGGCTTAGAATAACACCTCAACAATATGAAAAGAACAGGAATATACACCATATTAGCTTTGGCGATGACATCGATGGTCAGCACCTCATGCAGCGATGACATAGATCTGGTGATACCTCACGCCACCAACATCACATTCGATGAAGTAGCACCGCCACAGCGTTTCAGCCATGTAATCACCCAAGGCGGATTTGACGTGCAAGGCATACACTTCAACGCCGTTTCAAGCGGCAATCAGCTCACCGGCGGATTCTGTGCCAGCAACCGCAGCATGCGCTCTCTCACTTGGACCGGAACAGAGGCTGCCGTAGACTCAATGCGCTACAGCACTTTCTCGACCCGACCCAACACCACCGGCACATATCTGGTGTGTCACGTCAACGGCGATGATGCGTTCTTCACCATGAGCCAACCAAGAGTCATAGAATATATACTCGTGAGCAATACGACATGGGCTTTCAATGCCATGTCGTATGGCGATGCCTTAGGCACAGAGGAAGAACCCAAAGAGAATCCCAACGTGCCTTCCAAGCCCAAAGGAGTATGGCAGACCTATGTGCCCGGCGGAGTCAAAAAATTTGAACAAGGCGACTATTTCACCCTTACAGCCAAAGGATTCAACCAAGGCAGAGAGACAGGAAGCCTCACATTCGATCTTTCATGCAAAAAAGGGCATAACGCCAACAATCCGGCATGGGATTATATCGTGAACAACTGGACCCGATTTGACCTCGCCGGACTTGGAGCAGTGGATAAGGTGGTGTTCTATCTCGATTCGTCCGACAAAGACGAGCAGGGACGTATGCGCACACCATCATGGTTCTGCCTCGACGGTATGCAGCTTCAGCAGTAGACCGTAAAATAACGTGAGTTCGATATAAGAATCTCACAAACCAGTAATAAATAATCAGCCATTTAGCATAAAGCTAAGTGGCTGATTTTCTTAGTGATGGTTCGGTTCTTCAGTTTCAAGCTACATCTTATAATCAAATGATAAAGGCGAGATCCTGAACTATATGTTCACTCCCGGAAATGTCGATGACCGCGAGCCTCTCTACTCAGAATCTTTCATTGAAAATATCAAAGGCAGACTCTGCGGAGATGTATCCAGCTCATTACCAAAGTCAAAAACAACATGAGGAACTCCCTGATGTCGGTCCCCGACAATATTATGCTTCGCAAAAGAGCTTTGTTAATGACGGACTTAAGAACATAGTTCAAATTGAACACTCAAGACATAGGTCGCTCTCAAATTTCATAACCAATGCCTTGAGTGCCATTGCCGCATACTGTTTCCTCCCAAAGAAACCGTCTGTCTCACTGGAGTTCATGTCGGACAATCAATTTACTTTGTTCTGATTCCTTATATCGAACTCACGTTAATTATATATGTTTTTGAAGCTATGACTGTTCTTTCCGTAATTATGGGTCTACTCACCGAATATCTCGACAAGTTTCTTGTCAAGGTCCTCACCTTCGAGATCACCTATGATATTGCCGTCGGGACCGATGAGAAATGTGCGGGGAATGAATGTGACGTTATAGCGACAAGACTGACGGTTGTCTCTGGAATCATTCAATATGCGTCCCGATTGGTCGGTCGATGCATCCTCAAACACAAGGATATTATAATAGTCCTTCATGTCGTGCGATTCCATATACTGCTTCCAGACATTGACATCATAGTCTGACGACATGGCCAGTACTTCGAGCCCTTTGTCGTGATACTTGTCATAAAGTTCTTTGATATGTGGCAGTCCCATCACACAACCCTTGCACCATGTAGCCCAGAAATCTATCACTACATATTTGCCTTTCAGATCCGCAAGGCTGAAATCAATGTCTCTCAGAGGGTCGTGACCTTTAAGCTCAGGAGCCGGCTTGCCGGGCTGTGTAGCCAGACATGCTTCGATAGCAACTGCAAGCTCTTTGTCATCTGCCTTCAACTCGGGTGAAATAAGAGTATAGAGCGAATCACACTTCTCGGCATCATAACGGGATGATAATGATAGTAACATCCTGTAGGCCCAATATGTATCAGGATTCTCGGCTACATACTTCGCCTGTGTGGCGGGAAATTCGCGGAAGGCAGCATCGGCCTGTCTATCATACTCTTCCTTGGATATAAGTCCCTGCTCATAATCGGCTCTGAGCTTTTTTTGGCGCGCCCAATACTCCTCATAGAATTTATTGAGACACTCGTCTATCTCCTGCTGACGCGAGCCGGAGACAATAGCCTGATTTACATTACCTTTCTCAAAGGCAATCTCCGTCACACCCGGACTAAAATAAAGACCTGTCTGATTGTCACCCTTATATGGCTCGGACTCCTCGCCATAAGTTATATAGGCCAATCCTCCGTATGGAGCGACTTCTCCTGTGAAAATAAAGTGACCGTCACGGATTTCAACCGTGTCATTGACCACACTGTCTATGCTGTTATGAAATGAAGCGATGACCAGTTCGCCATCTGTAGATCCGTTGACAGTGCCGTTGATGGTAAATGTATTGTCACTCTTTGGAGCCGAACATCCGATGAGCAACAAAAGAGCAAAGGCAGGAATTAATAAATGTTTCATAATGCTTTTTAATCACGAAATGTTCTGATATTTATTTTGTTGTGTAGTTATTCTTGATATTTGGGTTCTGTGATATTACAGTGACAGGGAATGGAAATACCCACATATCCGACTCAGGCGTGAGGGTGTATGTCTTGCCTAAAAGTTCTCTTGTACGAGTCTCCTTGTAGTCGTCAAGTATGGTCCATCGTTTACAGGTAATGAAATTCCATATCGAGTAGCAATACTCGCCATGGACAGTTTTCTTGAGTGCCGCTATTGCATCTGTCTTTGTGGTCACATTGCCGAGAAGAGGCCGGTAATGAGCCGGAGCTATACGCTTTACTCGTATCTTGTCAAGATATCCCATCGCTTCGTCAATACGTCCCTTATTAATGGCGCACTCCGCCAATATCAGATACATATGAGTAGTCTTTATGCCTGTCTGGTTATGTGTAGACTCCAAGTCACTGGTCACATTGTAAGGAACTCCATAATTAGTCTCATTTCTTTTGAGTATCTCCAATGAGTCGCTAACAAGATCCCCCGGAAAGTAAGAGCCCCTGCCGGACAATAGGGTTGTTATCAGGTTATCCTTCATATAAGAACCATCCTCAAACATCTTATCACTGCTCGGCATGATAATGTTATAATTTATCTGAGCGGATGAGGCAAAATAGTTTTCTTCAAGATTCAACGGAGTAACTGGGACAAACTTTGTAATCGGACAACCATATGTGGACATATCATCGACCAGATAATCGGCATAGTCATTGATCACATCGCCTCTCTTCAAAGCCTCGGATGCTGCGAGTGCCGCCCCATCATAATCGTGGATAGACATAAGCACATGAGCCTTGACCGCATAGGGCATTGCCGCACAGAAACGCATGCGGTTAATCGCCACTTCGGGAAGTGCGTCAAGACTTATAGCATTATCCAGGTCGGAAAGAATCTGAGCATACACTTCTTTCTGAGTGCTTTGTGTGGTCGGAATCTGAATGTCCCAGCTTTCCGGTACAATAGGCACACACATCTCGGCATCGGCCGTTGCCGGATTATACACCCTGGCATATTTCTGGGCAGCGGCATACTCGAAGAACGCCCGCATGGCGTAAGCCTCAGCCTTCAAGCGATTTTTATGTTCCTGGGGGCCCTCAGCCTCATCAGCAAGCGAAAGTATCGGATTGCATACACGACCTATCACCTGATAACAACTGCTATAATAACCGTCATTACTGTTGGTGACAGGAAGCACTGAAGCATGGGCTTGCTCATCAAGAGTAAGCAGAATGATGGGCGTTGACTTGGTTACTTTCTCCAATTCTGACGGTATGTAGCCACATTCAAAGCCATCAATCATATCGCCGTTTACAGTACCCATATCAGTATATTCAAGACTATACCGTCTATTAAGCAACAGTTCGAGATCGGAGGTCTTGGATAGAAGATTAGTGCCTTTTTGGTCAATATCGGTGAAACTTTCGCACGACTGTAGCGAGAGTGTTGAAACCACCGAAATGGCCGCTATATTTAGAAATGTTTTAATCGTCATGATTGTGATGGTTTATAGATTGATATTGAGACCGAATACATAGCTTGAAGGAATACGTAGTCCACCTGTCTCGGGATCGAAATCCACCTTGTCTTTGGTCCAGACAGCCTTTGGGTCATTAATCTGGAAACGTAGCGAGCAGCGGTTGACTCCAAGATGACGAAGAACGCTGACGGGTACATCATATCCGAATATTATATTGCGAAACTTGATGAAATCCGCATCATGAAGTGCACGGCTGGAGACATCGGGCGAGGAATCCGTTGACGATGAATGAGCCCACTGACCGATTGCAGGAACATCCGATGGATTATCAGGAGTCCAGCTATCAAGATAGTAAGACGCGACAGGCCCATAAAAATCGCCCTCAAATCTATCTCGGAACGGAAGACAGAACATTTTGTGACCGCCATAATAGGCAAGAAGGAACCCAATGGAGAAATCACGCCACTTCATCTGATTGTCAAGGCCAACAATCACTTTGGGATCAGACTGTCCGCCAAAAGCAAGCGCGGAGGCATCACCATAATAATACACTTCGTGCACCTTTTCGCCATAGCCGTTGTAATAAAGCGACTGTCCTTCCGAGCCCGGAGTGTCGTCAATTCCGGCAAACCGGAACATCCACAGCGTGTTGACAGGATAACCTGTTTTATAAGGAGTGTTAATAAGACCATACGCACTGGTCTGAGGATTCTCCACATATGTCACCTTATTGGTATTGTATGATAACGTCACATTGGTTGTCCATGAGAAATCATTTTTATATGATGGACGAAACCAGTCATAGCCGACTGAGAGCTCAATACCCTGATTGAGAATTGAAGCAACGTTCGCATTCATAGCACTGAAACCGGTGGTCGTGTCAAGCAGTTTGTTACCGAATATGTCACGACCTTCCTTACGATAGTAATCCACATTGCCTCGCAGACGATAATCAAAGAGACTGAAATCTATACCGACATTGTGTGTCCGGTTCTGCTCCCAACGGAGATTGGGATTGGCCGGAGAACCGATTTCGCCATAAGGAACATTTGTATCGTGGTTGGTCAGACCTGTAGTAGCTGTCATATAAGATGTGACACCCTGATATATATTACCGGTCACACCATATGAATAGCGAAGTTTTAGGAAGTCAAGCCAAGTATAATCATGCATGAAATCCTCTTTATGGATATTCCATCCCGCACCGACCGACCATAGCGGTTTGCCTCGAAACTTGGCATTGAGACCATAGACATCCGCATAATCCTTACGGTATGAACCGAACAGATTGTAACGGTCATCATAGGTATAGGTGCCATTGAAATAGCCTGAGGCGTAACGGTGACGCACTTCGGGGACTATACCTTGGTCGCGCTGAAACTGATAAGTGTTGATACGGCCTGAATAGGTGCCTATCTTCCAGTAAGGAGCCGAGTATCCGAGATTTTTAAGAGCGTTGAAATCGACAGTGTGGTTGGCAGATGTCTGAAGCTGGTCGTCATAACCGAGGAGCAACTGCTTCTCTCCCCACATTCTCGTCTGACGAAACTCCGTACCTGCTATTGCTGAAATCTCGTGCTTATCAAAAAATTTACGCGTATAATTGAGCTGGCCACGCAAAGTCCAATAGTTGCCGTCAACATTCTCGGTCTTGAGGATGCCTCCGTTCTCGGGAGTCAGATATACGACCTTGCCATTTCGATAATCAGCAAAACCGTTTTTCATTACACGTGCTGCATAACTATTCTCGTTGGCATAGTTGCGCATGCGTTTGGCTGTAACCTCATAGATAAACTGTGTATTGGCTGTAAGACCGGGGAGTATCTTAAAGAGAAGATCGGCATGATAGCGCATCTCCTGACGACGTGTGGTCTGGACATTATCACGAGCTTCCTGACGAGGATTGACTATCATATCGGCTATGCCATCCTGCAATGACCAGTATTGTGTGTGTTCATTTCCATAGCCACCATAATAGAACGGACGAGTAGATCCGTCAGCGTTTTTATACGAAACATATGGCAAATTGCCGAAAGGATCATAAATGTTTTCGGTAGAATAATCTCCTCCGTATTCCTGAACATTGGAATACACTCCATTGATACTTACTGTCGCGGTGAGCCATTTGGCCAAGTCAAAACTGCCTTTGTAATATACATTAAACCAGTCGTTGCGGTGATTATACTTGCCAACATTGTCATGCTTATAGTTGACCACGACATTATTGCGGGCTTTGTCGGATGACTGTCGCAAAGAGAGGTTGTATTGCTGCACTACTTGACGGTGTAGCATATTGTCGGCAAGGTCTTTGGCAAAATTATTGTTTGACAACAGTGCTTTTGTTGCTTCGAGTTGATTACGGTTAATTTCACCCTTGGCCAGCTGATAATACGCATATTCAAGCGGCGATATGGAATAACCGTTTGACAATTCCCGCTCCATATTGCTGACACTGTTGGGTTTCTCTCCGCTCATATAGGCATATTCCCAATAGTCGCTCTCCACCGCTACCTGCTGGGCCGGTGTCATGTAGTAGTTGTCGGCATAATCGACATTACGCTTCTCATACCAGGTGATATTGGTGGCGAAGTCGATGTCGATTTTGCCCTGCTTCTTGGCGTTCTTGGTGGAAATCACAATGATACCGTTGGCGGCGCGGGCTCCGTAGATAGCTGCTGCAGCGGCATCTTTGAGCACGTTGACACTCTCGATGTCATAGGGATTAAGGTCCTCGATGTTACCCTCGATAGGCATACCGTCGACTACAAGCAACGGGGCCGTGGAGCCGTAGAGTGTGCCGGCACCACGTATCACAGGCTTTCCGCCATAGGTGGAGAGACCGGCCACCTGGCCTTCGAGATTGGCAAGGAGGTTTTGGGTGTAGCGTTCCTCGAGTTTGGCCGACGAGACAGTCGCCACCGAGCCGGTCATTTTTTCTTTCTTGATTTCCTGATAGCCTGTGACTACGACTTCGCTCATCATTTCGACTGCAGGGCGCAGCACCACGCTGAGTGGCTTGCTGGCATCCGACTCGCTCACGGGGATGTCACGGGTGAGCATGCCTACATAACTTACCGATAATACGGGTTTGACGGTATTGACTTTGAGCGAGAACTTACCGTCCATATCCGCTATCGCGCCATAGTCGGTGCCGCTGACGGCTATGATGGCCCCGACAAGAGGCTCGCCCTCCTCGTCGGTGACTGAACCACTGATGCTGAACGTCTTCGCCGCCTTTACCTTAGGATTGTAAATCTCTATGTAACGTCCGTTGACACTGTAGCGCAGAGGTGTCGCTTTAAGCAGTGATGTCACTACCGTCTCAACCGTAGCCTTATCAAATGATCCCGACACCCGATAGGGCGACACATCCTCGCTGAGATACTGTAGCCGATAGTAGCCCGAGAGACGTTCCACTTCGCTCAGAGCTTTTGACAACTTCTCGTTCTCACACTTGTAGGTTATGGGAGTGCCGGCATTTTTCTGAGCCGATGCATGCGCAGGGCTTAGCATGAACAGGCACATCAACAGTCCCACCAGCCTTAACATTCCTAACAGGCTGTGATTTTTGATTGATTTGGTTGGCATGTGATAAAATGATAATGGTTGATGTATAATTTTTCTTAAAAGACAACCATTTCATAGAATCAGTACCCCTATTGTGTAAAAATATTTGAATTTATATCAATTTTTCTACAATTCAGTCAACAATAATGTCATGACCGACCACTTTGATTTCGGCAATGTTCAGCCGGTTAAGGCTCTCGATTGCGAGCTCCACGGGCTCGGTGCGCATGGCCGAGAAGTGGACTTTTTTGTTCATCACTTCGCGGTTGTGAAACACGACTCCCATGTTGTACCACCTGCCCAGCTCGCGCAGCACATCTATCAGCGGTATATCATCAAAATAGAAAAAACCCTCGACCCATTGCGTGAGTGCGTAAGTGTCGACCTTTTCCACTTCTACGGTGCCGTCAGCGTCACACACAGCCGCCTCCCCCGGCGAGAGTGTGGCGAGACCGGAGCCTTCTGGCGAGAGTATATCAACCTTGCCGCTGACAAGTGCCACCTGAGTGTTGTCGGGGCTGTAGTTATTGAAGTTGAATTCGGTCCCGAGCACGCGCACGTCTATCTGAGGAGATTTCACAATAAAGGGCGAAGAGGCATCGGGTGTAATCTTGAAAAAAACTTCTCCGCTGACAGCTACCATGCGTACGCCCTTACGGAAGCGTTCGGGAAATTCGATGTAGCTGTCAGCATTGAGCCATACTTCCGAACTGTCGGGCAGTATGATTTTCACGCCCATGCCTCGTGGTGTGGATATTTTACGATACTTGTCAGTGCGGTAAGCTGTGGCGACGACCTCTGGCTCGGGCACAAACGAGATCGGCTCGGTGGCATCGAGCACGTCCTCACGACCTTCGGTCTCCAGGCTCACATGCCGTGGCGATTCTTTATGACTGAGCGCGATATAGTCGCCCATGACAGTATGACCTGTCACGTCGCTCTTGCCTGGCAGCAGGCCGAGAGCCAACACGACGACAAGCATGGCGACCGCTCCGCAGAGTGTGGCCAAAGTCATATGTAGCACACCGAAACGGTGCTTACGTTCTCGTTCAGGTGCGATCACGTCGTGTCTGAACGACTCCCACGCATCGTCAGGGTCGACGCGTGAGGTCTTTCTGCGATGTGACATCCCGACCATATGCCGCATGAGACGCTCATCGTCATTCAGTCCGTCGTCATGATGCAAGTTGTCATCATCGCGGGTGTCCATGTCATGTTCACTGCCCTCTTTCATAATAGTTATTTCATTGTTGTTGACAACCGGGCGGCTCAGTCGGTACCCCCGCGATGCAGAAATTTTTTACGGAATATCGCCAGAGCCTTACTGATATGTTTGTGTATCATGCCGGGAGTCGTGTCCAGGAGTTCGGCCACTTCTTTATATTTGCGACCTTCAAGATAGCATTTCTCCACAATAAGACGCGTCCTCGGCGACAACGACTCCATTATCTGCTCCATGCGAGCAAGGTTTTCTTCGTGGACATTGATGTCCTCGTCAATCAGACGGAGCTTCTCCTCGAGATACTCTTCGAGCGTCTCGCGATAGCGCACATTTTTCTTCAGATGGCTGATGCATCTGTTGCGCAGCGCGCCATACATGTAGGCCACCTCGTTGTCGGGATGCCATCTGTCACGCTGCGCCCACAGGTCGCTCATGAGTGTCCCGACAATATCTTTGGCCTGCTCCTCATCCTCTACCCAGTCGAGAGCATAGAGATAGAGCCGCTGATAATTGTCACGGAACAATCGTTCAAACCTTATTTCATCCTCGCGAGATGCTGACATTATTCTATCTTTTGACGAATATGGCAGCAAAGATAGACCATAAAGGCTGATTTACCAAAAATTTTCTTAGGCATGATACAACATTGGCGTGGAATATCACTTCACGCCAATATTTAAAGTGAAACATTGAGATAAAGCCGGTGTCATACTGTACGATTTATGACACCGGCTTCCTTTTATTAATTTCTAAAATGCGGCTATCCTACTGTTGACCGGACCACTCCGTCGGAGAGGATGGTTTCAACTATGGTGCCGGGCGTAAGACTGGTGGCAGAAGTCACGGCATGCCCCCCTACTCGGGTTATGGAATAGCCTCGTGCGAGAGTAGCCTGTGGTGACAGCACCTTGACAAGCCCTTCGAGACGGTCGAGCACAGCGCGCTGACGCTCAATCACCACTGACGGAGCCGACACAAGACGTTCGGCAATCACATCGAGCCGCGATGCCTCAGGCCTCAACCTGGATGCGACGGTATCGCCCAATGCAAGCGAGAGACGGTCGATGCGCGCCCTGGCATTCCCTAAAGCCGTTGCCGGAAGATGCGGAAGCACAGCCGCAATCCTGGCAAGCTGCTCACGGCTCCCGGCAAGTACATCGGATGCTATGCGGTACACCTCCTGAGCCAAGCGGTCAAGCTCACCGAGAGCCTCCTCTCCGCGGGCTATAAGCCATTCGGCAGCAGCTGTGGGTGTCTTGACACGCATGTTTGCCACATAGTCAAGCACTGTGACATCACGCTCATGTCCTATGCCTATTATCACCGGAAGAGGGAATTGCGCTATATTGGATGCAAGGTCGTAGTTGTCGAATGCAGCAAGATCGCTCGTTGCTCCGCCGCCACGGATTATCACCACACAATCCCACTCATCCTCTTCGGATGCTATCGCTTCAAGGGCTGCGATTATGGCGTCAGGCGCGCCTGCCCCCTGCATCAGTGCCGGAAAGAGCCTGACACGGAAATCAAGACGCGACGGCGACGTGTACAGCTGATGTATGAAGTCGCCATACCCCGCGGCGCCGGGAGCAGAGACCACTGCGACCCGCAATGGTACATCAGCCCATTCCACCTCTCGGTTGAGGTTGATGATCCCTTCGGCACGCAGACGATTTATGATCTCCAGCCGTCTGCGCATAAGATCCCCGAGAGTATAGGATGGATCTATGTCGGTGATATTGGCTGAAAGTCCATAGGCGGGATGAAAGGATGCGGTGACACGCACCATCACTTTCATACCGCTCTCAAGCCGCTGACCTGTGGCTTCGGAGAATTTCATGTCTATCTGTGCGAATGTGCCGCGCCATATGGTGCCGCGCAAACGCGCCACAGGATCACCCGTCACAGAATTCTTCTGCACAAGCTCAAGATAACAATGACCGGAGCGGCGCACATCGGAAGTCTCGGCGACCACCCATATCCCCGCAAGCCCGGGAGCACCGTTGACAGCTCCGGCTATGCGCGAGGTGAACTCCTCAAGAGTAATGGCTGATGATGATGATGACATTTACAATACTGCTGAGATTTCTTTGAAAGCATATGTCCGCGCCACACCGTCGGCTTGGTCTGTGAGCGTTATGTGACCCGATGCAGCCACCGAATCTATGCGTGCATTCATATACAATCCACGCGTATGATCATAATAGCGATGATAATAACCGTCGCCACGCCACATTCTGGCGAAATATTCTCCGGATATCTCTCCGGCTTCACACTCGGACGAGAGGGCCTGATCCACCTTGCCCAAAATATCCGACACCATAACTTCGGCAAGAACATCGACATTGAAATCCACCTTTGGCAACAGTTGCTTCAGTGACACAGGGTTGGGGGCGTCGGACAGAAACTCCGTCTGGTTCACGTTAAGACCTACCCCGACTATCGACCTGCTTATGGCAGAACCGGAAATCACGTTCTCAATCAGAATCCCGGCTATCTTGGAGTCATTGACATATATATCGTTGGGCCATTTGATACTGACAGCATCAGCCCCGATAAAGTTATCAAGCATCTCGACAATGGCGAGTGACACAGCCTGCGAGATTATGAACTGACGCGCAGGCTCAAGACCCTCCGGACGCAGAAGAAGGGACAGGGTGATATTCATTCCCGGCTCCGCCTCCCATGAGTTGCCGCGCTGGCCGCGCCCGGCAGTCTGTACCCTCGCCATCACAGCAGTTCCGTGGGCACACCCCTCGGCTATACCGGCAAGATGGCTGCTTGTGGAATCGGTGCTTTCGATCTTTATTATCTCCATCACTCTTCGCTTATCCCCTCTATCGTAAGGCGGCGGCCACCGTCAGGGAGCACTTCGATATTGACGCGCACAGTGTCGTCGGGAAGTATATCATCAATACGGTCAGGCCATTCTATAAAGCAGAGCGCACCTGAATCCAGATAGTCCTCGACACCTATGTCAAATGCCTGTTCAAGATTCTCAATGCGATAGAGGTCGAAATGATATATCAGTTCGGCAGTAGTGTCCGATCTGTACTCGTTGACTATAGCGAATGTCGGGGAGCCTGTAGGATCATCCTCCACGCCGAGAGCACGGCATAGCGCATTGATAAAAGTGGTCTTGCCCGCACCCATCTCACCGGTGAACGCATAGACAGTCTCATCGCCCATCAGAGCGACAAACTCCTCGGCAGCCGCATCCAAAGCATCGAGGGAAGGTATAATTATCTCTTGTTTCATTTTACAGTCAATTACTGACCACAAATTTACATCACTCCCGCCTTATTTACAAAAATTCCTCCATCCAATTCACAATCGCCACGATCAATGGTCTATCCTGCACAATAATACGCACCTCACCCCTCATCCCATGCACATCATATTTAGAATAACAGACGTTATTTCGGGAACAACCATAATAACAATGATTCGGTAATTTTTACCGAATCATTGATTTTAAATTCGCTCTTATACTGGAATTCATAAACACCCATACGAACAAATGCCCATTTCCGTAGAATATATGTGATAGGATTTACCATTTTACTAATATTTATAATTTAGGAGTCAATATGCATATAACGAATATGATTACGAAACACATTACCCATGGTAGTACAGTACATAGAAATATAAGCTTGAAAACTTCTATAAATGAATAGAACTTCTTACGAGTCGCAATTGGCATTATCATATAATTTTCATGCAATTTATGCACAAAATCAATTTTCTTTAAACTCCTGATTATCAATGTTGCAATTATATACCCCATCATTAAACATGCACTAAAGCATATCAAAGCGTTTAGGTGTGACACAGGTGCAACGAGCCTGGCATACGCAAAAAGGAACACAAGTCCAACTGGAATCACCGACAGAGTGATTATATTCCTCATTATAGCATATTCCTGATTTGGCTCATATGGTTTCTTAAAATAGAATTCTTCAGCAGCCATCCTCATATATGACCACTTCCGCGCAATGGGTTGATATAGATTAATAATCACTTTAATGACTTTGCTATATTAAACAATCATACTGAATACAGACTTTAAAGGATTGCTCATAATACCTTCATATTAGAATAACAGACGTTATTTAGGATATAACCACATTATAAGATTGACGAAAAGGACCAATCCACCCCAAAAAAACAGTCCGATATAAAGCACTAAAGAGACCCTGTTTTTTAACGAAAAGAGTTTTTCTCGCTCGACAAGAGGCAATGTTGAATATCTGCGGTATAACCGTTCTATATAATGACGCTTTCTATATGGAAACAGCACCACCGAGACTATCAGATAATTGACCAGAATCGATAACGCCACATAGGAAAATGCAAATGACGCTCCGCGGTGCAGATGCAAGCGTCCTCCAAAATAACCATAAGCAAATATTGCTCCTATTTCCACCGACAGCATTGCCAACACAATGATGTAAGTAAACATATTATATCCATCTGAGATTTTAAATTCGCTCTTATACTGGAATTCATAAACACCCATACGAACAAATGCCCATTTCCGTAGAATATATGTGATAGGATTTATCATTTGATAATCGGTTTATAGTTAATTAGCCACAAAACTAATCATTTAATATCATAAACACAATATTTATCCTATTTATCAGTCAATTAATACAAGGCTATTGCGTAATCATGAGGATTTGAGTATCTTTGAACGGACGCTTTAATTCTGTTACTTTAACAGAATTTTCTTGGCTATTCTATGGACGTCAAAAGACATCACTGGCCCAGCCATTAAATATGCCTCGTGGCGTTATTTCAATATCTGCAATCCACTAATCACCATGAGAAAATTATTCAGACTTGCCGGAATACTTACAGTGACAGGGGCGTTGGCTGCCTGTTCGGGAGAGAAAACTACTGCTAATTATCACACAATCCCTATTCCTCAGGAGATCAAAATCACCTCAGAGGGGGAATTCGTGCTTAACAGCGGGACAAAAATCATCTATCCCGACGGAAATGAAAAAATGCGTCGCAATGCCATGTTCCTTGCGGAATACCTCAAGAAAGCTACCGGTACAGACTACGACATAGCTACCGGAACGGACGGCAAAGGGAATATACTCCTGCAACTCGGACATCCTGCCGAAAATCCTGAGGCTTACCGGCTGAATGTCACACAGGAGGGTGTCACAATTTCAGGGACAAGCGAAGCCGGTGTGTTCTACGGCGTCCAGACTCTGCGCAAATCCATACCTGTGGTCCACAAAAGCACTCCGGTGCTGGCCGCCGTTGAAATCAACGATTATCCACGATTCGGTTACCGTGGCGTACATTTCGATATCTCACGTCATTTTTTCACTGTCGAAGAGGCTAAAAGCTACATCGACATGATGACCCTGCATAACATGAACCGCCTGCACTGGCATCTTACCGACGACCAGGGTTGGCGCATGGAAATAAAGAAACATCCATTGCTTACCCAGATAGGGTCCACACGCAAGGAAACAGTGATAGGACGCAATTCCGGCGAATATGACGGCAAGCCATACGGAGGATTCTACACACAGGAAGACATCAAAGAAGTAGTAGCATACGCCGCTGAGAGATACATCACCGTGATTCCGGAAATAGACCTTCCGGGCCACATGCAGGCAGCCTTGGCGGCATATCCCCATTTAGGCTGCACAGGCGGCCCATATGAGGTATGGACCCAATGGGGCGTATCGGACAATGTGCTCTGTGCCGGCAACGACAGTGTGCTTACCTTTATCGATGATATCCTCACTGAAGTGATGGGGCTGTTCCCGTCAGAGTACATACACATAGGTGGCGACGAGTGTCCTAAAACCAGATGGGAGGAGTGCCCCAAGTGCCAGGCCCGGATCAAAGAGCTTGGTATCAAGGGCAACGATCGGCACAGCAAAGAGGAGTATCTGCAAAGCTACGTTATCAATCATGCCGAGAAATTCTTAAACGACCACGGCCGTCAGATCATCGGTTGGGACGAGATTCTTGAAGGAGGGCTGGCTCCCAACGCCACAGTGATGTCATGGCGTGGCGAAGGTGGCGGCATAGAGGCTGCCCGACAGAACCATGATGTCATCATGACCCCAAACACTTATCTGTATTTCGACTATTACCAGACAAAAGATATTGAGAACGAGCCACTGGGGATAGGCGGATACATCCCGCTCGAACGAGTGTATGGCTACGATCCCATGCCATCCATTCTGACCCCTGAGCAGCAAAAGCATATTGTAGGCGTGCAAGCCAACCATTGGTCAGAATACATACCCACATTCTCTCATCTGCAATACATGGCATTGCCACGTTGGTCGGCTCTTGCCGAAATCCAATGGTCCGAACCTGAAAAGAAGAATTATGAGGACTTCCTTTCACGCCTGCTGCAAATGATGAAATTGTATGATGCCGAAGGATATAATTACGCCACACACGTGTTTGATGTCAAAGCGGATTTTATCCCAAATCCTGCCACCGGGACAGTCGATGCAGTCACTAAGACAATTGACCGCGCACCTATCCACTATACATTGGATGGCTCTGTGCCGACAACCGAGTCGCCTGTAGCCGACAGCATAGTCGCTATCAGAGAGAACTGCACATTCAACGCGCTTGCCATTCGTCCGACAGGCAAAAGCCGCCTCCTCACAGAAAAAATCATCTTCAGCAAATCAACCTCCAAGCCTATTACGGCAAATCAGCCTGTCAACAAACAATATGAATTCAATGGCATCACCACATTGACCGACGGACTCAAAGGGAATGGCAATTACAAGACAGGGCGTTGGATAGGTTTTTATCGCAACGATATGGATGTGACCATCGACCTGCTTGAACCGACCGAAATCTCAAACCTGACTTTCACTACATGTGTGGAAAAAGGTGACTGGATTTTTGACGCACGCAGTGTGACCGTCGAAGTCTCAGAGGATGGCGAGAATTACACTGAGATCGTCTCCGAATCCAGTCCGGCCATGAAGGAAACCGACCGTAACGGCTTGTATGAGCACGCTTACTCTTTTAATCCTGTGAAAACACGCTTCGTGAGAGTTATAGCCGCATCAGAGAAGTCCATACCCGAATGGCATGGCGGAAAAGGGCACCCGGGATTCCTGTTTGTTGACGAAATCACAATCGACTAAATGCCGATTACTATGAGCATATTGAAAACCAGTCTCATAACCCTTGTGTCACTGTTCGCAGTCCTATGGCATGGAGGAGGCATTTCTATGGCACAGACCGTTATCCCTCTACCGCAGAACTCATCACCCGGCACCGGTACTTTCCGTATCACCGAAGAGACAAAATTATACACCAACCTCAAAGGGCATGAGAAAGAACGGCTTACAGCTTACCTGTCAACCATTCCTGCCCCTTTCGATAAAAAATTTAAAGGAAATAAAAGTCCGCGCGAGAATGTAATAATACTACAGAAGAGCAGGGATGCCGCCTCTGCACCCGAAGGTTACAGCATGGAGGTCACTCCCGCACATATCCTCATACGCTCAACAACCGACACCGGACTATTCTACGGATTGCAGACATTGATGCAACTGGCGCAACCTGCCGATGGCACAAGCCTGGAAGTAGCATCTGTGAAAATAGAGGATGCTCCGCGATTTGACTATCGGGGACTCATGATTGATGTGTCCCGACATTTCCGCAGCAAAGAGTTTGTGAAGAAGCAGATCGATGCCATGGCGCGTTACAAGCTCAACCGCCTGCACCTCCATCTCACTGACGCCGCCGGATGGAGAATCGAAATAAAGAAATATCCACGTCTCACCGACTTTGCCGCGTGGCGACCTGAAGCCAATTGGAAAAAGTGGTGGTTTGCCGACAATGGCAGGAAGTACTGCAATGAGTCAGACCCTAAAGCCCAAGGGGGATATTACACCCAGGAGGATATACGCGAACTGGTTGAATACGCCTCCGAACGCCACATCACAATCATTCCGGAGATAGAGATGCCGGCACATTCGGAGGAAGTCCTCGCTGCATATCCCGAGCTTTCCTGCCCTGGAGAGCCATACGAGAGTGCCGACTTTTGTGTGGGCAATGAGGATACGTTCTCATTCCTTGAAGATGTGTTGACCGAAGTGATGGAACTCTTCCCCTCGGAATATATCCATGTGGGAGGCGATGAGGCGAGCAAAGCCACATGGGCTACCTGCCCGAAGTGCGCAAAACGTATGCAGGATGAAAAGCTTAAAGATGTTGATGCGCTGCAAGGCTATCTCATCAACCGGATTGAGGCATTTCTGAGCAGACACAACCGGAAACTGCTTGGATGGGATGAAATCATGAATGACAGCCTTGCGCCAAATGCAGCCGTCATGTCATGGCGTGGAGAGGAAGGTGGCATCAATGCCGTAAGAAACGGACACCGTGCCATCATGACCCCAGGAACCTACTGCTACATAGACCAATATCAGGACGCACCCTATTCTCAACCAGAAGCTATAGGCGGATATCTGCCACTGTCGAAAATCTATTCCTACAATCCTACACCGGAAGCTCTGACCGAAGAGGAGTCCAGACTCATTTACGGTGTACAAGCCAATCTCTGGGCGGAATACATTCAGACCGACGAGCATTACGAGCACATGCTATATCCGCGCCTGATGGCGTTGGCAGAAGTAGGCTGGAGCCGTCCTGACCGAAAATCGTATGCCCATTTCCATAGCCGCGCGCTGAAAGAAATAGAGTGGCTGCGATCAAGAGGATACCATACATTCCCCTTAAAAGATGAAATTGGCAACCCCCACAATGCATCACAGCCTGTCAGCCACCTTGCACTCGGCAAACCGGTGAAATACAATGCCCCATACAACCCGAACTACCAGGCACAAGGTGACAAGACCCTCACCGACGGCAAAAGAGGAGGATGGACCTACTCCGACGGTGCATGGCAGGGATTTATATCACGTGACCGCCTTGACGTGACCATTGACCTTGAGGCTGTAACAGAGCTCCGATCCATAAGCGCGGATTTCATTCAGGTGGTAGGTCCTGAGGTATTTCTGCCGAGAGAGATAATTATTTCCGTATCATCTGACGGTACAGACTACAATGAAGTGAAGCGCATCGAACATGAGACTTCGACATCGGAAGTTTTCACATTCAGGAATTTCGGATGGGAAGGTGACACGTCTGCAAGATACATAAGATTTCAAGCCCGTGCCGACAAAACTTTAGGCGGATGGATTTTCACAGATGAAATTATAGTGAAATAATACTTGCTCTACCAAACAGCTAAACGCCACATAACGTGTTCTATACAATAACAATTCAAATTTCATTCCATAAGAAGATAAAATCTTTTTTTATAGATAAATGTCACAAATAGGGAACGAGGTTGTCTTTTATATAAAAACAACCTCGTTCCCTATAAAATGCACAACAAAGCTATCACTCTGTCAATCATTGTGGCATTTGCAACCACATCTTTTGCCAAAACCGGCACAGACTCGGTCTCTATCACTGAAATATCCGGACCTATCCCAACCGACACCACAATGACTGACATCATGCTTGGCGAGATCACAGTAAAGGCTCCAAGAGTGCTCCATAAGGCCGACATGGATGTGCTGTATCCTTCGGAGACTGCTGTCAAATCTTCTCAGAACGGCATATCACTGCTCAAATTCCTCATGATACCAACCTTGACAGTCAACGAGCTTACAGGATCCGTACGCTCTTCAGGGCAGGATGTGGAGATACGCATCAATGGACGCAAAGCTTCGTCTGACCAGTTGCAGACTATTCAGCCATCCACAATAAAACGAGTGGAATGGATTGATGATGCCGGTTTGCGCTATGGCGATGCCACGGCAGTGCTCAACATCATCGTAACCAATCCATCCTTCGGAGGCTCGTTGATGACACAGGGCATGCAGAGCCTTAACCAAGCTTGGGGCAACGGTTATGCCGACCTGAAAATCAATCACGGCCGTTCGCAATGGGCTATCGGAGCTGTGGGAAGATACACCAATCATATAGACAGCCACCGGGAATATTCCGAAACTTTCACCCGCCCTGACGATACTGCTGTCACAAGGACCGAAACCCCATTGGGTGGCTATCTATCCATGACCAATCTCACTCCAAAGATGTCATACAACTACATAAACCCTGAAAAAACAGTGGTATGGATAGGAGTGAATCTTAACAAAGAGTGGCCTACGGTAAGATCAAATACCGGACTGTTGTCTCTCTCATCCGGTGATGGGAATATCATATTGCATGAAAAAGAATCCCGATCGGGACTACGCCCAAAATTCAATGCCTATGTGGAGCACAATCTTCCCCACTCCCAGACTATCGCACTGGATATAGACACCTCTGTACTCAACGGAAGGTCGGTACATGATTACAGAGAAAGCAATCCGTATGAAGATGTGATTACGGATGTACATACCTCAATCAAAGACCGCCAACAGAACATAAGCATAGAGGGAAACTATATAAAACGGTTCAACGACAAGAGACTCACCGCTGGGGCACAATATTCAGGCTCACGGTCAAGAGCTGAACGTGAATCCGGATCATTAAGCCGTCAGAGGCAAGAACGCGCATACATGTTCAGCGAATATTTCCAACGTGTGGGCAAAGTGAGCCTAACCGCCGGGATAGGGGCGCAGTATTCCCACATAAGCATCGGAGAAAATGATGACACCGAAACATCCTCATGGGCACTGCGTCCCAGGATCGCAGCAAGCTATCGCCTCAACAACAGCTCGCAATTCCGCCTGAGCCTAACAAGCCGCACATCCACACCTACCCCATCACAGACCGATACCGGCATCCAACAGATAGACGGATTCCAGTACCAGATAGGCAACCCTGATCTTTATGCCTACAACACATACAGCATCAAAATGCAGTACAATTTCACATTTCCACGCATCACAGGGCAACTTGATGGCAGATGGAACCGCGCACCCCATGCCATAGCTCCATTCATGACATGGGAGGGCGACAGATTGGTCACATCGTTCGAAAACAGCCGCGGCCACACATCATGGCAGATAGCACTGTCCCCGCAGGTCGATATTGTCCCGGGAATGATTACAGCCAAGGGCACAATAAGACTCTACACGGCAAAGAGTACCGGGACCGGATATGCCCACACATTCCGATGCATAAGCGGTGATGCATCCGTGACAGCTACCTATCGCGGATTCATATTATCCGCATCCTATGAATCCAATCCATCCACACTATGGGGCGAGACTGTATCAAGGTCCGAACAGCTGTCGACCATTATGGCAGGTTACCGTTGGAAAGGATTCACCTTCATTGGAGGATTGTTCATGCCCTTCACCCGATACAGCATGGGGTCGGAATCGCTCAACAGGTATAACACCAACCGCAATATGCTCCGCAGTTCCGGATTCGACCGGATGCCTGTTGTTCAGATTGCATATAATTTCAATTGGGGTAAACAAAAACGTGCCTCACAAAAACTTATAAATGCCGAAGATGATATGCAGCAATCCACCGCTGCCGGAAGATGAAAACAACTCCTGTAAGAATCCACATAATGATAAATAATTTCATAAATTGCCTGCCAACATAAATTTTTCTCTGTATTTTTGTCACAAATAACACCTAAGGATGTCTATCATATGAAGACCATTACGATTCCCAATGAATACCGATGCAGAAAATTTCAAGAATACGTTTCTCCCTATGGGACGACAGATGTTTGCGGAGGCTATACGTATTCTCGGAAATGCGGCAGATGCCGAGGATGCTGTGCAGGATGTCTACACCAAGCTTTGGGAACGCCGCAATGACCTTGAAAATGTAAAAAACCGTCATGCATATGTGCTGATGATGGTTAGAAACAGATGCCTCACCATAGCCGGCTCCATCCACCGGCAATCGGCAGAGCTGAATGAAGCGGACACCGATGGAGCGGTATCCCATTCCGACGAACTCGAAGCCCGCGACCGCATAAGTAAAGTCATGAGGATCATAGAGACCCTACCCTCCAACCAACGCCTCGTGATCACTATGCATGACATAGAAGGGAGGACCAAGGAGGAGATCGAACATGCCACCGAACTGTCGGCGGACAATGTAAGGCAACTTCTGAGCAGAGCCCGACGATTCATACGTGACTGTTTCGCCAAAGAATGATTGAGCCATTTCCATATATAACAATTCCAAAAGGTATGACAAATGAAGAAATAATCCGGCTTCGGATTCTCAATGAACTTTATTACTCCGCCTCCGCCACTCATGAAGAGGAAGCGGAACGACGATTGCTTCTCAAAAACAGTTCGCTGCCTGAGGAGTTTGCTGCTGACCGTGAAATGATTGAGCACATTGGTTCTGCTGCTATTCCGGATGGATTCGAGATGAGACTGGCTGCAAAAATCGATACTATTGCCGGAGCCGAACACCTTGACGACTCACCGGCAGGGAATATCCGTCACAGAAAATTCATGTCTATATGGAACATGGCTGCTTCAATAGCTGTCGCTATAGCTATGGTATGCACATTCTTCCTTACCGACCGCAGCTCATGGGAAAACAGCAGCGAACTTTCTCCGGAAGAGACCTATGCACAGGTCGACAATGCATTGACCCTCTTCGCCAATGCCCTTGACCGAGGATACAAGGAAGCGTATGAAGCAGAAACAACTGCCGGAAATGCTGCCACCAAAGCATTGGAGTCCTTATCAAGATTATCAACACCAAAAAACAATATATAACACTATACAGATATGAAACGGAAAATATTTCTTTTTGCCACAGCTATGATTATAGCTCTGGCAGCCGGTGCACAAAGCCCGTTCTTCAAGAAATGCGAGAACGTAAAGGGTGTTACAACCGTCTATGTCAGCAAAGCCATGCTTGAAATGGCAGGTAATATTGGTGGCATAGGCTTAAAAGACAAGACACTCCTGACTGAAAAAATTGACAATACCCAGATTGTAACCAGTGATAATGCCAAAGGCCGTGAATTTATCGACAAACACCTCAGCATGATAACCTCCGACAAGGAGTATGAAGTGCTTGTGCAGATTAATGACGACAAGGAGAATGTCAGGATATATCGTCAGAATATCGGAAAAGGAAAAAGCCGTTATGTGGTCATATGCAAAGAGCCTGAAGAAACAACCGTGATCACCATCGAAGGCTCTCTGTCATTGGAGGATGTAGCGAGATGCACAAAGAGATGACAAGTGGAGCTCATAGCCGATTATGAGAAACATATTATATCTCGTAATGATTGTGTCAATCTCAAAGGACACAATAAAGCTCAAAAATATCACTGATCAGACTGATGGCATTACCAACGATAGAGTTAATCTGGTCAGGATATACTGAGTCACTTAGGGGAAAGTGTGACAAGTGGGATCAGCATTTCCTGTAGGGATATGCCACCGTGCTGGAAAGTGCCGTCGTAGTACTGCACATAATGATTGTAGTTGTTGGGATAGGCGAAAAAATCGCGCCCGGTAGCAAATATGTATGTCGATGACACATTTGGAGCCGGCAGACCAAACCGCCCGGGATTCTTTATCTCATAGACATCCCTGCCAGGATAGTCGAGCTTCTTGCCTACCTTATAGCGCAGATTGGTGTTGGTGTTACGGTCACCTACAACCTTGACAGGACGGTCAACCCGGACCGTGCCGTGATCAGTGGTCAGTACTATCTTGTATCCCTTGGCTGCTATTGCCCGGAATATCTCTATGGCTGGGGTGTGACGGAACCAGGATTCGGTGAGCGAACGATAAGCGGCATCGCTGGAGGCAAGCTCGCGTATCATCCTGGACTCCGTGCGGGCATGTGATAGCATATCAATAAAGTTGAACACTATTACATTGAGGTCGTTGCATAGAAGATTGGATAATTCACGGAGCAACTTCTCTCCTGCCGAGGAATCATTGATCTTTGTGTAGGAAAACCTGCATTTGCGCCTATGTCGATCGAACTGGGTGGCTATCAAGGGGGATTCGTTAATATTTTTTCCCTCCTCTGAATCCTCATCTACCCATAGCTCAGGGAACTGTCGGGCTATGTCAGCCGGCATAAGCCCCGAAAATATGGCATTACGTGCATACTGAGTGGCTGTAGGCAAGATAGAACAGTAGAGCTCCTCCCTGAACGTGAACGATTCGGCAAGCATAGGCTTGATCGCAACCCATTGGTCAAGTCGAAAATTGTCAATAAGAACGAAAAACACTTTCTCACCGGCATCAAGCAGCGGAAACACATGCGACCTGAACACGCCGGGCGACATAAGAGGGGAGCCTGGAGCTGACATATCAGCAACCCATGACTCATAGTTACGGCTTATGAATTTCGAGAAAGCACTGTCTGCCTCGATGCGTTGCATCCTCAGAAGCTCATCCATGGCACTGTCGGCATCAGCCAGCCGCATCTCCCATTGCACAAGCAACCTATAAAGCTCCATCCAGTCAGGTAGCGACGAAGCATCCCCGATCATCGAAGATATGCGGGAAAACTCCCTCTGATAACCTGTAGAGGTATTTTCATTCACAAGACGCTCGCTATGGAGATTCTTCTTGATGGAAGACAATATCTGCTTAGGATTGACCGGTTTTATCAGGTAATCGGCAATGTTGCTTCCCACAGCCTGATCCATTATGTCCTCTTCCTCATTCTTCGTGATCATGACCACCGGTATATGAGGGGAGGCAAGCTTTATGCGATGAAGTGTCTCCAGACCTGTGAGCCCCGGCATATTCTCGTCAAGTATGATGAGGTCGAACGCCTGTTCGTCGACAAGCGCGAGAGCGTCGGCTCCGCTGCAACAGGTGACGACATCATAACCTTTTGCTTCAAGAAACATTATGTGAGGCTTGAGGAGATCTATCTCATCGTCAGCCCAAAGTATCTTACTCACTTACTAAGAGTTTTATGGATGTTATTACTGCTCCGCCTCAGCATCGTCCGGTTCCATATCTGAAAACACGGTATCGGGAGGATACATTTCGGAAGAGGATGGATAAATGTCGGAAGGTAGCACCGTTTCGTGGGTGTCACGAACAGTCTCTTCACCTATAAAGCGGAAATAGTCATCAAATGAACCGGCTCCTTTCAGAAGCTGCTCAAAATTGCTCTTGCCAATCTCGACCGGACGCACCTCCGAAGGCATAGAGAAAGCCACATCACGCGCCAGGAGCGCACGATAATGATTAAGCTCTGCCTGATTGACAAACCCCTTGACTATCAACATTCCCAAACGACCGAAGTTCATGACTTCAAGATCGAAATCACGCACCACATAGGTTGAGAAGTTATGACGTGCCACATCATACAAAAGTTGATTGGGCGACAGAGAATCAGTCGAAAAGAGCAACACCAGATAATGAGGTTCGCCAGGGTCGAGACGGAACTCGATCTTCCCTGATTCCCCCAAGGCAAGTGCTACAGAATCGTTGGAAAGCCGGATTTCCCACAACATGCCTCGGGCATTGGTCCCGGACGACCGCAATCTCCTTCCCTCGTTCATTCCCTTATGCCATGATGCAGCCAAAGGGGCTATATCAGCATCGGGATAACGCTCAATAATGGTTTTCAGAACCTCATTGAACTCTGCGGGCCTGTCCTCAGTAACATAGGCAAGAGCATGAAGAAACATGAACTTAGGCATCAGGGGTGAAAGAGGGTAATCCTCAGCCATCTTCTCATATGCACGATGAACATAAAGATTGCGATCGGAAAGATAATCGGCATAAGCCTGTTCATATATGGACTCCTGCTCAGCCACCATGCCACGCACTCGGGAAATATAGGCCGGATCGCTCATCGCCTCTGCATATCGAGAATCAGGAAAATCCGAAATGATCTTTAACCGGAACTGCTCTGCAATCTCCTCTTGCCCCATACGCATATACATGAGATAGAGGTTATTGTATACATCAAGCCTGTATACATTATCGGGATATCGCGTCAAAAGCCTGTCCCACATCTTATGTGCGGCAGGATAATCCTCCATTTTATCCTTTAGGATCAGACCTGAATTGTATAGACCGTCCTGAATCACATCATTTGCCGTCACTTTCTGTACATCCGAAAGAGGTATCTGCCTGAGATAGTATTCCGGAGAGTGAGGATCATCGGCTCCACGACCTGAAGCAGAGTGAGATGTCCCTTCGGAGAGCGAGACATCATCGGAGACATCCTCCTGTTCATAGGGACTATCATCATCCTCTGTAAACGCAAAAGAGACCTTGTTACGCCTCCGCCAGTTGTCCTCAAGCTTTCTGGAGCCCCAGCGTCGCTGGAAGTCGGTGCGCCCGGCATTGCGGGCAGAGGCGTTGTAGAAGTACCATGACCTGTCGGTACTGAGAGAGAATTCCTGAGGAGCCATGCTTCCGGAAATCTCCATCTGCTCCCCTGCCGCTTCTCTGGCGGCAATATATTCTTCCCTGCGTGCATTTTCAGCCTCTTCTTGCTCTTTTCTGACAAGTCGGGATATAATTCCATTCACAACAGTCAAACGCTCGGATTCGGGCATTTCTGCAAGTCTCAGAAGAGAATCGTTGAGCGTTACATTCTGGGTGTATACAGCAAGTTCGTCAAGAAGATCCGACCGGCGTTTCATCCCCGCATATCCAGGATAAGTGTCAGGCAACTGCGGCACAGCCTCGGAATAACAGAACTGCGCTTTATCGTATTGTCCGAGATCATAATATAGCCCTCCGAGTGTTGCCTGGGAGATAGCCTTGTCGATACCGTTGCGTGTTGACCTTTCGGCGGCAAGCTCATAATTGGTTATGGCGTTTACCGTATCGCCACGCGAAAGATAAAGATTAGCGATAGCATAATATATCTGATCAAGATAATCACGGTTGCTCCCATATCGTGTCAGGCGACGCAAAGCGTTGACCTCAGAAGCAATGGCGGCACCATCATACACCTCGCTTTGCTTTATGCGGGCATTGAAGCGTGCCCTATATGAAGCCCCAACCCCGCTCCCGGCTTTACGATAAGCCTGATATGCCTCCTTTTTACGCCCAGCCTCGGCACATACGCGACCAAGGATGAAATAAAGGCGCGTCTTTTGTGGCTTAGAAGCCATTCGCGCTGCTTCGGAAAGATGCGGAATAGCTCTGTCGTACATATGGGAACGAACATAAAAATCGGCAGACACAAAGGAATGCAGTTCCCTCAGGAGTTTTGATTCAAGCTTAGAATCACTGATGCGTGATATTATCACCTCTGCCTCATAGAGCCAGTCAAGAGCGCAATAGCAGCGCGCCTCCCACAACCGCGCCTCGGTGACTGTAGCATCAAGCCAGGAGAAATGGCGGCTGACATAATAAAATGTCGCAGCGGCTCCGAGAAAGTCACCGTTCATGTACTGTGACCGCCCCATCATCATCCATGCATTGTGGAGAAATGGATTGTATTCCTCTCGTTTAAGCCATTTACGATACTCCGGGTCATTACGCCTGCCTGGCGTGCGACGCGGACGTTTCTTTATGCTGTGAAGCTGAATTGCCTTCTGTGCCTTTTCTATTGATCTGGTAAACGAACCTGTAGGCTGAGGAGCAGCAGGCACATTGTAAGCCTCGGCAGGATGCAGAATGTACGGTCCGGAATAATCATCCTCATAAACGCTCTCCATCTCCTTAAGAGTCTCTTTGTAGTGCTGGTCACCGTTGAAATAGACATTATAGCGGGTAATGAAAGCCTGATAGTTGCGTGAGGCTGCAGTATTCTTCCTTGTGGAACACCCCCCTGCTGCCATAGCAACAGCCACAGCCAGTATGATGGCCACACCTGACGGATGGCGAGAGACAATATTGCACAGAATACTTTTCACTGAATGATTAACGTGCCTGCGCGCGCGAATATTGTAATCATACGGATACAAAAAAGAATGAGTAACGAAATCGTAAGATTATCAATTACTCATTCTCCTCTCTCCTCAGCGGTATGGACGGGACTCGAACCCGCGACCCCCTGCGTGACAGGCAGGTATTCTAACCAGCTGAACTACCACACCAAGGTTTTTTGAGGTGCATCGGTTAGTTCCGTTTTGCGTGTGCAAAGTTAATACCGATTCCCATTCTGTGCAAATATTTATGAAAGAATTTTACTAAAAATATGCATTTTACGATATATAGAATAATTATTATTCATTTTCACCTCACACCTGAGCCAAATTTGCTCTACAAATCAATGATAGGTGCATTAAAAAATTTTGCCGTCAACCACGAAAAAAATTACGATCCCAGGCATGCGGGTCAATCGCAGCCGACCACCACATTTAAATATCCGGCACCATTGACCGTATAGCGGAGACATCCACTGTCGAATAATCCGCCTTGTCATAGATATCGATCAAGTAAACGGCCCCTTGCTCCTCGGACGCAAGTATTGTAAACGTTATCACACGTGCACCACCTGACTCACCACGCCCTTTTGATGATATAGCCATACGAATCTTACGGATACCGGGGCTTAGCTCATCACCCTGAAAAGGATTTTCACCTAATAAAGAAACAAGCACCCCAAGATCCGTCTTTAATGAACGATGACGCTTCATCAATAATTTGGTCGCACGTTCAAAATGAGGGGTGGTCCGAACCTCAAAGCTCATTGAGGAAATCTTTGGCTGTTTTTACCGGTAACTTACCTGCTTCTATTAATTTTGCTTCACGCACACCCTGACATATGCGTGTTGTAAGTGAATCTTCATCTGACACAGGAACAATCTTAAACGACCCTATACGAATAGATAAAAGATACCATATCGGTATCCGATTTAACATAATTTATATATATAAAAACATATTCGGCATCCCGGAGCAATCC